>OFMF01000886.1_pt1 | contig 26536 bp, 25 predicted proteins | sample 1541771 | NCBI WGS metagenome assembly OFMF01 (sample SAMN04209235, study PRJEB22552) | human gut metagenome | biome: gut; material: feces | host: Homo sapiens | place: USA: Oklahoma
ACAGTACTTGTTCCTTTGAATAGCCAAACTCCATAATTTGTTTCCTCCTTAAAAATCGGCAATAATTTTGTTATTATTCTAACAAATAACTATATGAGCAAAAACCGTGCCAACGATAATTTCCTTTAGTTTTCACACTTTTTTTGGAAAATTCGCTGGTTTTTTGTCAGAATAAATGTTAGAATACTTGTAACTTTTTGTATTATAACACTTTTTCTAACAAAATGAAAGGGGTATTGGCCCATGAAATTGACAAAAGAGCTGTTTTTTTCTTCCAATTTGATTCATCAAATCCTGGATCACACAAATGATGGCATAAATGTAGTAGATACGGACGGTATTTTGGTTTATGTGAATAATATTTCCGCAAATTATGTGAATCAAAAGCGTGAAAATATGATCGGCAAACACATTTCCCAATTTTATCCTGCGGCAGTGTTGCTGACAGTGTTAGAAAATCATCGTCCCATTCTGGATAAAAAAATCCATCTGGTGCCGCCCAATAAATACATCGTAAACTCCTATCCTATTTTTATGGACGGAGAATTCATGGGGGCCTACTCCGTCTTTCAGGACATCCAGGAAATCGACCAGCTCAACAGCAAGATCAAACATCTGGAAATGCAGGTGAGCCTGACAAAGCCCGAAGCCGATTTCCAGCACGTTGTCCACATGGGCACCATGCAGAATATCTACAAACAGGCCAAAAAGATTGTAGGTTCTCTGGGCGGCCCCCGTCACTCCATCATCACAGGAGAATCCGGCACTGGCAAAACCATGTTGGCAAACCTCATTTATAACTACGCCAAACAGATTGGCGTCATTGGCAAAAACGCGCCATTTATCGAAATCAACTGCGCCCAGTTCACGAACCCGGACATTGCCGCCATGGAAATTTTCGGCTCTGTGGAAGGCGCCTACACCGGTTCCAAAAAGAAAAAGGGGCTGTTCGAGCAGGCAAACGGCGGCATCCTCTTTCTGGATGAAGCCCACACCATCGAAAATTATCAAAACCTTCTATTAAAAGCCATCGAGTCCGGCAAAATCCGTCGTATCGGTGACACCAAGGAAATCGACATCAACGTCATTGTCATTGCCGCTTCCACCAAAAACCTCCACGAGGTGTTCCTGCCGGAATTGTACCAAAGACTTGCCCAATACGAAATGCACCTGCCTGCCCTGCGGGAGCGTTCTCTTGCGGAAAAAGAAAATCTCTTCCGCCATTTTGTTATGCGGTATGAAAACGCCGTTTGGGAAGCAAGACATATCCGCTATCATGTGATTTTCACGCCGGAAGCGAAACACGCCATCCTCAACGCCGTATATCCCAGAAACATTCGTCAGATGCGTGACGTGATTAATTACAGCATCGACGCTTCCTCCCCTTTGATTGAGGACATTGGTGAAAAAACAGAAATCACCACAGTAGTGGATATGGAGCATATTCCCTTTGAAGCCGCGGAACAGCCGGAAACAGCGGAAAGCAGTGAATCCGCCGCTCCTGACGACAAAATCACCGACCAGATTGCCCAGTTCATACAGGAACAGAACGCCAGCGGTCTTGGCCCTCGGAAAATCGCCCGTCAGCTGGAAGCCATGGGATTTCCCATTCCTTATTACAAAGTGGCTTATTTCCTGAAAAAAAGTGCCTCTGCCAAAGAGGCAGAAACTGCGAGGAAACCAGCTCTCTTTTGATGTAAACTGAAACTGTCATTGACAAAGACAAACAAGGAGGAAACCACATGGACTGGATAGACAAATGGAACGAAGCCCTGGAAATGCTGGAAAAAAGCCTGACAGCGGAAATTTCTCTGGATGACATTGCCAGAACCGCCTGCTGTACAACCTTTCACTTTCAGCCTATGTTTTCCTATCTGGCAGATATGCCTCTTTCGGAATATATCCGCCGAAGGAAAATGACAAAAGCCGCCTTTGATTTGCAGAGGGGCGCAAAAGTCATTGATGTGGCGCTGAAATACGGATACCGTTCTCCGACGGCGTTCACACGGGCATTTCAAAGCATCCACGGCATCACACCATCCCAAGCCAAGGGAAAAGGCGCGCCCCTAAAGGCTTTCCCGTCCATTCGGTTTCAAATGACCGTCAAAGGAGTGACTGCATTGGATTATCGTATCGAAGCAAAAGGCCCCCTGCGCATTGCGGGGATTTACACACCACTGGAAAAAGACATGGAGAAAAATTTCCAGATCGTTCCCGCTTTCTGGCAAAAAACCGTGGCAGACAATATCCTGCCGAAACTGTTGGGCATCATGGAAATGCCTGCGGTGCTGGGGATTTCCGCCTGTCAGGAAGAAGAATGGAAATACTGGATTGGCGTCTGCACTTCCAAAGAAGTGGAACCGCCTCTGGAAATTCTGGAACTGCCTGCTGCCACATGGGCCATCTTTCCCGGCACAGGCGCCATGCCAAAAGCATGTCAGGAATTGGAGAAACGAATTTTTACGGAATGGCTCCCCACATCTGGCTACACATACGGCAAAGGGGCAGATATAGAGGTCTATTATAACGCAGACCCGACGGATTCCGTATTTGAAATCTGGATTCCCGTTGTGAAAAAAACAGAAGATATTTAAGGAAACAAAAGGCATGTACCTGTTTGTCAAAAAAAGGCGCATGCCTTCTGTTTTTGTCAGAACTGGAAGGATTTTCCCGTTTTTTCTGGACTTTTTCAGCCTTCGCGTGATATAGTATCATAGAAAAATGGGATAGAACCCACCTTTTGTGGGAAAACTATCTCAGGAAAAGGGAGATTTTGCAATGGAACTGCACGCCATAGAATATGAAGGCATTCCAATTGAATACGAACTGATCCGCAAAGACGTGAAGTATATCAACCTGCGGGTGAATAAGCATGGACAGGTGGTTGTATCCGCCGCCAAACGAGTTCCTTTTTCTGTCATTGAGGAATTTGTCCAGTCCAAAGCCCTTTGGATCATCAACCATCTGGCAGAAGTGGAAAAAATCCGCATGACACAGCCTACTGGCGCCATGTACGACGGCAAGACATTGTATTATCTAGGGGAACCCTATACCCTCCATATCGCCCAAGGTCTGCGGCAGATTCAGCGTTCCGATAACATCATTTATATGTCCACATTCCAGACGGATTCCGTGGGACTGCGGTCTGAATATCTGGAATGGCTCCGGGAACAGGCAGCCGGGACATTTGCGAAACTTCTGGACGAAATCTATCCCAAAGTAAAAGATTATGGTATCCCCTATCCCAAAATGCAGGTGCGGAACATGCGGAGCATTTGGGGCAGCTGTACCATAGAGACCCAGAGTATCCGCCTGAATCTTCAGCTGATGAAAGCAGACCCTGATTGTATCCGTCAGGTCATCTACCATGAATTGGCGCATTTCCGCTTTGCTGACCACAGCAGACGGTTCTATGCTCTGCTGACAGAGTGGATGCCCAATTGGAAGGAGTGCAAAGAACGTCTGGAAACCATGTATAAAGACGGCGTATAAAAATCTCACACAATTTTCCCCCAAAATATTGACAAAGTCATCTATTCATGATATATTATCTGTTGAAGTTAATATTGACGCGGAGTAGAGCAGTCCGGTAGCTCGTCGGGCTCATAACCCGGAGGTCACAGGTTCAAATCCTGTCTCCGCAATTCAAAGAACATCATGCACAAGCATGGTGTTTTTTTCGTTTTGGGACTGCGACCGACGGGTTCCCGGGGCTTTGGGTGTGACCGCTGCCAGTGGCAGATGAAGGGAGCATCCAAAGGCGAAGAAACAGGGAGTGCGCCGACTGACCAAAGGGAGGGAGAGCAGACGACCATGTAAGAAAGGAAATCTCTTTTCCTTTGGAAAAGACCGAAAAATCCGTCTGCACCATTCCCCTCGTTGCACAAAGTGCAAGGTCGGAGGATGGTAAACACAGACGCCTTTTTCTGATGAGGTGGGTCTTCGCAGGTTCAAATTCCTGCCCCCCGAAGATTACGAGGACATCACAGGCGGCTTTGCAATGCAAAGTGCTTGCCCCTCTCCGCAACTCAAAGAACATCATGCGAAATCATGGTGTTTTTTTGTTTTGGGCTGTAACCTTCCCAAAGTGCTTCCTCTATTTTCCCCTTCCACAACCCTTCTTTCCTATTATTTCCATTCCACTTTTCTCTTTTTTCCCGGAACTTTCTCCTTCTCTTTCCCGTCTATTATTTAATACGTCCTTATCATAATTGTATTTTCCCTTCTTTTTCCTTATAATGGAGTCATACACAACCCCAACATAAAGGAGGGACTTCCATGAAACTGACTGTTTTAATGGACAATCATACAGAAATCGACGTTTACCATCTGGGGGAACCTGCCGTTTCTTACTGGCTGGAAGCAGATGGCAAACGCTTTTTATTCGATACGGGCTATTCTGACGCTTTTTTAAAAAACGCCAAAGCCATGGGCATTGATCTGACCACAGCAGATACCATTCTGCTTTCTCATGGGCACAACGATCACACTGGCGGTCTGCCTGATCTGCTGGCACTGCCTTTTTCCAAAAAGCCACGGCTCATTGCCCATCCCCACGCCCTGCTGCCTAAGCAGTGGAACGGCATGGACATTGGCAGTCCTTTATCTATGAAAGAATTGCAGGAAAAAGCGGTTCTGGAATTTACCGAAGAACCCCTGTGGCTCACAGATCACCTGGTTTTTCTGGGAGAAATTCCCCATACCGTAGATTTTGAGCCTGCCTACGCCATCGGCGAAACGGTTTTGGACGGACAGACTGTTCCCGACATCATTGATGACGACACAGCTCTGGCTTATGTGACAGACGCAGGCGTTTACATCATCACCGGCTGTTCTCATGCCGGCATCTGCAACATCATACAGTATGCCAAAGCTGTCACGGGCAAAACAAAGGTACTGGGGCTTCTGGGCGGACTGCATCTGATGGAAGAAAATAAGCGGAGCCAAGAAACCGTTGATTTTCTGGCAAAAGAACAGATTCCCGCACTTTACCCATGCCACTGCACGGCTTTTCCTGTGCTGGCGGCACTTCATGCCGTTTCCCCCATACAGGAAGTTTCTGTTGGTATGACACTGGAATGGGAATAAGGAGGAAAAATCATGAAAAAAGAATCTCTTTTTGCTGCCATTGACCAGCGGCAGGCAGAAATTCTGTCTTGGGGCGACACCTTTTTTGACTGTGCGGAGCTGGGTTTTCAGGAAGTGAAAACTGCCGCCGCCATCACATCTTTGTTGGATCAATGGAACATCCCTTATGAATCTGGTATTGCCATGACAGGCATTCGGGTCACTTTGGGCAGCGGTTCTCCCCATATTGCCTTTGTCAGCGACATGGACGCCTTGCCCTGCAAAAGCAAAAACGGCACTGTCCATTCCTGCGGGCACAGCATCCAGACAACTTTGGCTCTGGCACTGATCCGGGCACTGGCTGACTGCGGTCTTCCGAAAAAAAACAGCGGTCGCATCAGTTTCTTCTTTACACCGGCAGAAGAATTCATTGACTTTGCTTTCCGTGACCAATGCATTGCCGAAGGCAAGATCCGCTACCGCTCCGGCAAACAGGATATGATTGCCGAAGGATATTTTGATGATGTGGACTGTGTTCTTTCTGCCCACGCCAATGGCGAAACAGATTATCTGTTTGACATCAATTCTACATTGGCAGGCTTTTTAGCGAAAAAAGCCGTTTTTCTGGGGACAGCGTCCCACTCTGGGGCAGCGCCTCATCTGGGCAGAAACGCCCTTCATGGCGCTGTACTGGCACAGAACGCACTTGCTTTTCTGAAAGACCGTTTCCCCGCCTCTGCTGGTTTACAGCTCCATCCGGTCATTACCGAAGGAGGCGGCACCGTCAACATCATTCCTGACCGCACGGTTATGGAAACCTATATCCGTGCCAACGACAATGCCACCCTTTTTGCCGCGGAGGAACAGGTGGAACAGTGCATCCGTCACTGCGCCGCTGCGTTGGGATTAGGCTGCGAAACAGAAACCACCCCAGGGTATCTGCCTTTGCGTCAATCTGCGGAAATGAACGAAATGGTGCTGGAAAACATGCTGCTTTTCTGTGAGGAAGATCAGATTCTGCGGAATGTGGTTTCCGGTGCTTCCGGCGACATTGGGGATCTGGGATTTTTGCTGCCTGCGGTGCAGATGGGCTTTTCCGGCATCCAGGGACAGTTCCACAACGACAATTTCACCATTGCTGACAAAGAAAACTGCTATATCCGCACCGCCAAAGTACTGGCCGGCACCCTCTTTGATCTGCTGCAAAAGCCTGTACATCAGCCGGCGGATTTTGCGGAAAAAAAAGAACTGTATTTGAAACAGCTGGAAAAAAAGCAGAATCTGGAAATCTTTACGGAATCTTGACACACTTTTTATAAAACTTAAAAAATTTGAAAAGGTTTTTCTGCGCTTTCATGGTATAGTAATAGTAGGATCGTGTCCTACAAATGTCGCCTGAATACACACAAGGCGTTTACAAATTGTGAGAAAAATAAGAAATTTAGGATATTTCATATTTTGAGAAGGAATAGGAGGTTTTAGATATGAAACGTTTCCTTACATTGGCAACTACTGCCGCCCTTGTACTGGGCAGTACAAATGCTGTTGCTTTCGGCTCTACCTTTGCGGATATCAATACAGTACCCTGGCCCGGTGCCGCTACATTCATTGACGAAGCGGCTTCCTTAGGGCTCATGAGCGGCTACACCGAAAATGGCAAAAAATACTGCAAACCCCGCAATAAGGTAACTTACTGCGAAGCGACTCAGCTCATGTACTCCATTATGAAAACATATTACAAACAGGATGTCACAAACGAAACCATCACAAAATGGAAACCCATTATGGATGCGTACAAGATCCCTTCCTGGGCATATAACGCTGTGGCATACGCGCTGGACAAAGGCATTCTGGTTACAAACGACCTGACCAAGTTCATGAAAGGCAACACACAGCAGAACGCCAACAGAGAAGATGTGGGCGTAATCTTCGGCAAAGCGCTGGGGAAAGTTTATACCGTAGATATGGACGCGAAACTGACCTTCAAAGACGCCGGTTCCATCTCCAAGGCCTCTGTGCCCTATCTGGATCTGCTCTATGACAAAAACATCATGGTGGGCGATGATTACAACAACTTCAATCCAAAAGTAAACATCAACCGCTCTGAAATGGCAGTCCTTTCCGTAAAAACATATAAACTTCTCACCGGCAGCGGCAGCAGTGGCAGCACCGGCGGCACCACTACCAAACCGGAAACACCCTCCAACGGCTCTGTAACCGGTACCATTGTCAATGTTTCCGTACTGGAAAACGGCGACCTGTTCTGCAGTGTAAAAACCAACACTGGTACTGGTCTGAATCTGTTCGGTAAAAAAGGCACCGCCAAAGCATACTATGACGGCAAAGAAATCGACTTCTCCGAAATCGGCACTGGTGACAGCGTTTCCCTGTCCTATGCCAACGGCGATATCAAGACCATCACTGTAACAAAATCCGTCAACGGCATTGGCTCTAAACAGACCTTTGACCTGGTAGACATGACTTCCAACAAGATCACTGTCAAAGACGGCTCCAAAGAAAAAACATATACCATGGCAGACGATGTGAAGGTATATCTGGATGATAAATCCACCACACCTTCCCGTATTTACAGCGCACTGGACAACGGCGATGACTTCAGCGTTACCATTTATCTCAACGCCGATGACAAAGTAACAAAGCTTTATGCCACAACCAAAAATGACAATCCCAAATCCGGTCTGCTGACAGATCTGGACGATGACGAACTGACCATCAAAGTCAACGGCAAATCCTACGACTATGACGTGGACAGCGACGTAGATGTCAAAGACGAACTGACAGACTATTCCTTCAGTGATCTGAAAAAGCACTATGATGATACAGATTTCTATGTAACACTGACCACAAACAGCAAAAATGCGGTTACAAAAATCACTGTTAACTACGCAGAAGATGAAGTCAACGGCGTATTGACAGACGTTACATCCAGAAAACTGACCATCAAAGCTCAGGGTGACACCTATACCTATAATCTGGATTCAGACGTAGATGTAAAAGTAGACGGTAAGAGCAAAGACATCGACTTCCTGAAAGAAAACCATGAAAAGACATCTTACCGTGTTTCCCTGACACTGAACCGTGATGATGATGTCACCGACATCGTTGCCATTGAGGAATCCATGGGCGAATCCAAAGGCATCATCAAAAGACTCAGCAGCAGTACAATCGAAATTAAAAACGATAAAGGCGATACATTCTCCTATGACCTGCTGGATGACACAGACGATATCGACGTAACCCTTAACGGCAAATCCGCTGACTTTGACGACCTGAAGGATAAATATAAAGAGTATGACATCCGCGCAGAACTTTCCTTCAAGAACAAACAGGTTTCCAAGATCGTGGCCGTAAACACCGAAGCGGATAAAGGGGAACTGCGTGCCATTGATGAGGATGAAATCACCATTTTGGTAGATGGCGATAAATTCACATACGATCTGGACGACGATGTGGAAGTCACACTGGAAGACGATGATTACAGCCTTTCCAAACTCATCAAAGCCTTCAACGACTACGAAAACTTTGAGGTCAAACTGAAATTCAACAGCTCCAAGAGCAAAGTCACCGAAATCGAAGCTGATTACGCTTCCTCCAAACGGGAAGTAAAAGGCGATCTGGACGGTATTTCCTCCAGCTATATCAAAGTTGACGGCAAAAAATATTATCTGTCTAAGGACTTTGACAAAGATGATGATGTATACGGCGACGCAAAAGACTATGACGATCTGGATGATAAATATGATGACGGCGACGGCACCGATTTTATCATCAAACTGAAGCTGAACAGCAGCGGCGAAGTTACCAGAATCGACGCGGAAAAAGATTGATCGTCTTTCTAAAAATATGATTAGCACCCCTCTCTTTTGAGGTCTGCTTCATAAGTACACACATATAGCTGGAATCCTTGCAACACAAAGGGTTCCAGCTATTCTATTTTCATGGGAATGATTTTCTTTCGGAAACAGCCATCCCTACTTTCTTTGCAAAAAAAACCAGCCATGGGAATATTTTGCCTTTTCGTCATTTCTATAAAAACAAATGTCTTTTTATTCAGCTTTACCAATGATAGCTTGATTTTTTTCCAAAAAATGAAAGAGTATTACCAATTTACTTTAGTCTGATAACGTGATAAAATGATAAAGAATTCAGCGATGAAACATTTTAGGGAAAAAATCAATAGAAAAAGGAGAGATTGGAGTATGAAAAAATATCTTGCTTTGTTTTTGACTATGGCAATGTCCGTTGGTGTACTGGCTGGCTGCGGCGGCGGCAACGAAGAACCCGCTGCAACTGACGGCGCAGATACTGCGGAACGCACCACATTTACAGTAGGTTTTGACGCAGAATATCCCCCTTACGGCTACAAAAATGACGCCGGCGAATATGTTGGCTTCGACCTGGATCTGGCTCAGGAAGTTTGTGACCGCAACGGCTGGGAACTGATCAAACAGCCTCTGGACTGGAGCTCCAAAGATATGGAACTGAACAGCGGCACTGTTGACTGTCTGTGGAACGGCTTCACCATGACAGGCAGAGAAAGCGAATATACTTTCTCCGAACCTTATGTAGACAACAGCATCGTATTTGTTGTTCGTCAGGATTCTGACATCCAGACAAAAGAAGATCTGGCTGGCAAAATCGTCATCACACAGGCTGGTTCCTCCGCTCTGGCAGCACTGACCAACACAGAAGACAACGATGAAAACCTGGCTCTGGCAGCTACTTTCGCTTCTCTGGAACAGACACCCGATTACAACAGCGCATTCATGAGCCTGGAAACAGGTGCCGTTGATGCCATCGCCGTTGACATCGGTGTTGCACAGTATCAGCTGTCCAACCACAGCGATAAATTCCGCAAACTGGAAGAACCTCTGTCCACAGAACAGTATGCCATCGCCTTCAAACTGGGCAATGAAGAACTGAGAGATCAGGTACAGGCTACACTGGACAAAATGGTAGCAGACGGCACATTCGATGCAATCGCTGCAAATTACGCAGATTACAACCTGGATCAGATGGTTTGCCTTGGCAAAGAATAATCAAATATGATACAATACAAGGGCGTGCGGACGATGTTCCGCACGCTTCTTCCCTGTTTATGGATACTGTCTTTCCTTTGAGAGCCTTTGTCCGCACAGGGAGGCTGACATAAAGAAATGGACTTCCCGTTTTCTTATGTGAGCGTGAAAACGCCAAAACAAAGAAAGGACGAAACAATTTTATGGATGCACAAACCCTTATGAACATCACACAACAACTGGCTGTGGGACTTCTGGATTCCTGCAAAATCTTTTTCCTGACACTGTTATTTTCCATGCCTCTGGGGCTTTTGGTAACCTTCGGACGCATGTCTAAATGGGCGCCTCTGAAATTTCTGGCACCCCAAACTCTGATTGAAAAGCTGAAACTGGCACAGTCCGCAGAAGGCAAGGCGGAAAACCTGCCTATGGGCACACGGTTTGCAGGGGGCTTTTTCTTCTTCAAACCCATCCAGTGGATCATCAAAGTATTCATCGCCATTCTGCGTGGCACACCCCTGATGCTGCAGCTCTTTGCCGTATACTACGGCCCTTACTACCTCTTCGGTATTCCCATCACCAATGAATACCGTTTCACTGCGGTCATCATCGCTTTCTCCATCAACTATGCCGCTTACTTTGCGGAAATCTACCGTGCCGGCATCGAATCCATTCCTGTGGGACAGTATGAAGCAGCTACTGTGCTGGGCTACAACAAAGCTCAGACTTTCCTGCGCATCGTATTCCCTCAGATGTGCAAACGGATCATGCCCCCTGTAACAAACGAAACCATTACACTGGTCAAAGATACATCCTTTGCCTTCGTTATTTCCTATCCGGAAATGTTCACCATCGCAAAGCAGATCTCTGCGGCACAGACCACCATCATGCCTCTGATCATCGCTGGTGTGTTCTACTTCATCTTTAACGGCATCGTTGCCTTTGTGATGGATAAGATCGAAAAGAAAATGAATTATTATCGTTAAGGAGGCAGCCATGAAATTACTGGAAATCAATCACTGCAATAAAAAATTCGGGGACAACGAAGTTCTCAAGGACATCTCCCTTTCCGTGGAAGAAGGACAGGTTGTGAGCATCATCGGGCCCTCCGGCTCCGGTAAATCCACATTGCTGCGCTGCGCAACCCTGCTGGAAACCATGGACGGCGGCGACCTGATCTATCTGGGAGAATACACAGCAAAAGCTGACGAAACAGGCAAATCCGTTTACGGCACCAAAGCCGATCTGCAAAAGGCAAGACAGCACTTTGGTCTGGTGTTCCAGAACTTTAACCTGTTTCCTCACTATTCCGTACTGAAAAACATCACAGAACCCCCGATCCTCATCGGCAAACGCCCCAAAGACGAGGTTTACGCCGAAGCAAGAGAACTGCTGCGGAAAATGGGTCTGGCGGACAAAGAAGATGCTTACCCTTACCAGCTTTCCGGAGGTCAGCAGCAGCGTGTATCCATTGCCCGCGCACTGGCAATGAAACCGAAAATCCTGTTCTTCGACGAACCTACTTCCGCCCTTGACCCGGAACTGACAGGGGAAATTTTGCAGGTTATCAAAGAACTGGCAGCGGAACACATGACCATGGTCATCGTTACCCACGAAATGAGTTTTGCCCGTGACGTATCCGACCACATCATCTTCATGGACGGCGGCGTCATTGTGGAAGAAGGGGAACCCAAAGAACTCATCAACAACCCTAAACAGGAACGTACCAAAGCATTCCTGAGCCGCTTCCAAGCATAAGGAGGCATTATGGAACTCCAATTTGTGAAAGTAAGTCCAAACGAAAACATGACACTGCTCATCGAAAGCCCTGTGCCCAGAAGTCAGCATCTGGCAGTGGCAAAGGCACTCATTGCCTATGGCAGTGTTTACGCGGAACAGGCGGGATACATCGAGGAGCCGGAAAACAAAGAAGCCTGCGTCCGTCTGCAAATGATGGCAGGAGAATTCTGCGGCAATGCCACCCTTTCGCTGGGGGCATGCCTGTTCTCCAAGGAACATCCTAAAACAGGCGAGGAAAAAAACTTTCTCTTAGAAGTATCCGGCGCAAACAGCCTCATTGACTGTCATATGAAAAAAGAAGCTGACGGCTATCTGGGACAGCTTTCCATGCCTCTGCCTACAAAGATTGCCACAGAAACCTATGTACTGAACGGCCTTTCCTATGAACTGGAAACGGTCTATCTGCCGGGCATCACCCACATCATTGTTCCCAAGACTCTTTGGGGCGAAAAGGCACGGGAAAAGGCAGAACAGGCTGTAACAGCATGGGAAAATCAGATTGTCGAAGAAGCCTTTGGCATCCTGCTCTTTGACGCAACAGAAATGACACTGGAACCGCTGGTATGCGTCAAAAACGCCTCTCTCGTATGGGAGCGCGGCTGCGGCAGCGGTACAACAGCCCTTGGTGCAGCTCTGGCAGCTAAAAAACAAAACTCCCTTTCTCTGGGACTGAAACAGCCCGGCGGCGTTATGCACATCGACGCGAACTGGAAAGATGGATGCCTGCATTCCCTGACATTGACTGTACATGTAAAGATTGTCGCGGCAGGTACCGCTTATCTGGAATCTTTCTAACAAAAACATATACAAAACAAGAAAAACCGGAAACCCATAACAAATATGGATTCCCGGTTTTTTACGTGTTTCAAAAAATCATGGGATTTTCCCTTCCTCAGGGATTAGGGCCCTGGTGTCCCTGTGGGGCCGGTCGGGCCGGTTTCACCTGTTGCACCTGTTGCACTTGTTGCGCCTGTTGCACCTGTTGCGCCTGTTGCACCTGTTGCGCCTGTTGCACCGCTTGCGCCTGTGGCACCGCTTTCGCCAGTGGGGCCAGTCGGGCCAGTTTCACCTGTTGCGCCCGTTGCGCCGCTTGCTCCTGTGGGGCCGCTTTCGCCAGTGGGGCCAGTCGGGCCAGTTTCACCTGTTGCACCCGTAGGGCCGCTTTCACCTGTGGGCCCTGTTGCGCCAATTTGGCCAGTAGGCCCAGTGGGCCCGGTTTCACCAGTAGGGCCTGTTGCGCCAATTTGGCCAGTAGGCCCAGTGGGCCCGGTTTCACCGGTAGGGCCGGTGATGCTCAGCCCTGCAATACCAGTAGGGCCGGTAGGGCCAGTAATACCAATACCTGTTGCGCCCGTTGCTCCGGTTGCACCCGTTGCTCCGGTAGCACCTGTTGCACCTGTGGGGCCTGTAATACCGCCGCCTGTTCCGGTGGCACCTGTTGCACCTGTCGGGCCTGTTGCGCCCGTTGCACCGGTAGGCCCTGTGGCACCTGTGATACCTGCCGCGCCTGTGATGCCTGTGGCACCTGTCACGCCTGGCGCGCCTGTGGGGCCAGTAGGCCCAGTTACGCCAGTGATGACTACCACATAACACCCGGGCCAGCATTCCGGCCAGCAGCCGGGATTGCAGGGATTACAAGAATTACAATCCGGATGCCATGGATTGCAGTCAGGACGGCAGCGGTTCTGATTCTGTCCGCCGCAGGAATGACCGGTATATCCATTCTGTCCGCCTGTATAACAGCCGCCGCTGTTTCCCGTATTCCGGGGCATAGGCTCGTAGCCGAATCCGCCGTACCAGCCGCTGCCGCGGCGCCCGTTTCCATCGGGATTTCGATACATACGCATTCCCCTCTTTTCCTTTATCGATTCTGTGTTCATTTTATATTATGTGCGCTGCCCAAAATTGTGCCCCTTTTCTCCTGTAAACAAAAAAAGAGAGAGGATTTGCATCCTCTCTCTGCTGTTTTATGCTTCCAGATTTTCTTCTGCTGTTTCTTCCGGTTTTCTTTCCAGAATTTCCATGAATTCTTCGCCGGTGATGGTTTCTTTTTCCAACAGATAAGCAGAAATTTCATCCAGCTTGTCTTTATGGCTGCTGATGATCTGGTATGCCTTGTCATGGGCTTCTTTCACCATAGCAATGACTGCCGCGTCAATACGGGTTGCTGTTTCATTGGAGCAAGCCAATGTGGTATCGCCGCCCAGATACTGGTTATTGATGGTTTCCAGAGCCACCATGCCGAACTCATCGCTCATGCCGTAACGAGTAATCATGGCTCTTGCCATACGGGTTGCCTGCTCAATATCATTGGAGGCACCAGTGGTGATGGAGTTAAACTGAATTTCTTCCGCTACACGACCGCCGGTGAGTGTGGCAATTTTATTGAAGGCTTCTTCCTTATTCATAAGGAATTTTTCGCCCTCGTCAATCTGGAGGGTATAACCCAATGCCCCGGAAGTTCTGGGGATAATGGTAATCTTATGAACAGGTGCGGAATTTTTCTGGAGAGCCGCTACCAGCGCGTGACCAACTTCGTGGTATGCGATGATGGCTTTTTCCTCTTTGGAAATGACTGCGCCTTTCCGCTGATAGCCTGCCAGAATCACTTCTACGCTTTCTTCCAGGTCTGTCTGACTTACTTTATCCCGACCCATACGCACCGCACGGAGAGCGCCTTCGTTGATGATATTGGCAAGTTCCGCACCGGAAGCACCACTGGTTGCTCTTGCCACAGCACCAAAATCGATGTTGTCTTCCATTTTGATTTTTGCCGCATGAACCTTCAAAATAGCTTCTCGTCCTTGCAGATCAGGCAGTTCCACAGGGATTCTTCTGTCGAAACGACCGGGACGCAGAAGGGCTTTGTCCAGTGTTTCGGGACGGTTGGTAGCTGCCAGAATGACAACACCTTTTGTGGCATCGAAACCGTCCATTTCTGTCAGCAGCTGGTTCAGGGTCTGTTCCCTTTCGTCGTTGCCGCCCATGCCGTTGCCGTCACGTTTTTTACCGATGGTATCAATTTCGTCGATGAATACGATACAAGGTGCTTTTTCCCCCGCCTGTTTGAACAGGTCACGAACTTTCGCCGCACCCATACCTACGAACATTTCCACAAATTCAGAACCGGAAATGGAGAAGAAAGGTACATTGGCTTCCCCAGCTACTGCCTGGGCAAGCAATGTTTTACCAGTACCCGGAGGGCCTACCAGCAGGGCGCCTTTTGGCATTTTCGCACCTACGCTGGTGTATTTCGCAGGGTTATGCAAAAAGTCTACGATTTCTTTCAGTGCTTCTTTCGCTTCATCCTGTCCTGCCACATCTTTGAATGTCTTGCCGGTCTGGGCTTTTACATAAACCTTGGCATTGGACTTGCCAAAAGCCATGGCGTTGGCACCAAAACCGCCTTTTTTCATCATTCTGCCGAACACCAGCCGCCAGAACAGGAAGAACAGCAGGAACATGATGAGGGAACTCATCCATGGCGAAACTTCTTTGGGCTCAATGGCGGAGAAGTTTGCCCCAGCCGCATACAAACGATCTACCAGCATATTATCCTGCATCCGTACGGTGCAGTAGAGCATTTCATGCTGCTGCTGACCAGGGAAAATCATTGTCTGGGGTTCCTCGTTGGTATCTTCTTTCAGGGAATAATAGATCACATCCTCATTGACCTGTACCTGATCGATATTCTTTGCTCCCAATTCGTCCAAGAACACATTGTAACTTACTTCCTGCACCGTGTTATTAGCAAACATGGGCAGTACCAGCCAGTTGATGACAAACATTACCGCCAGGGCAATGAGCCAGTAATAAATCAACGGCTTCTTCTGGTTTTCCATATACATTCACTCGCCTTTCTGCTCTTCGTATGTAAGCATATCTTCTTGCAGATTTGCTTTCATCTTTTCCAATATTTCCAAAAAAACTTCAATTTCTGCTTCTGATAGTCCCCGCAGGGCGATTTCTTCCATTCGCGCCACAGCCATTTCTACTTCCCGGTGCAGGCTTTTTGCCTGAGAAGTCAAAACAATCCGTTTCAGTCTGGCATCCTCTTCCACAGACAACCGCTGGATCAGACCTTTTTTCTCCATGCCTTTGAGAATCCCTGTCACCGTAGAACGGCGCACATGAAATTCCGCCTCCAGATCCCGCTGGAATACATCCTGCTGCTGATGCTGATAGAGATACTCCAATATGAACAACTGCATCCCCGTCAGATTTGCTGCCTCCACACAGGTCGTGCAGGCATTGGCGCTGTGCCGCATGAGATTGGACACCATTTTCCATTCCAGACAAAAGGAAATTTTCGGCTGCATCCTGTCACCTCCATAAAAATGTTAGGGTACTAACTGTATCTTTCCCTAACAGTATAGCACCCTCTCTTCCACTGTATGTGAATAAATTGTAAACATTTTATGAATTTACGAATCTTTCGAACGTTGGATATCCGCGCCCAAAGCCCGCAGTTTTTCCTCAATGCGGTCATACCCTCGTTCAATGTGGTAAATATCGCTGATTTCCGTTTCTCCTCTGGCTGCCAGCGCCGACAAAATCAAGGCTGCACCTGCCCGCAGATCTGTGGCACGGACGCTGGTTCCCGTCAAGCTGTCCACACCTTCAATGATGGCAGAACGGCTGTCTATTTTAATATCTGCCCCCATACGCTGCAATTCTGCCGCATGCATGAACCGGTTTTCAAATACCGTTTCCGTGATAACGCTGGTGCCCTTTGTGACAGCTGCCAAACTCATGAACAACGCCTGCATATCCGTAGGAAAACCGGGATAAGGCATGGTTTTCAGCTGTATAGGACGAAGTCTGCCCTTCCGGTACACCCGCAGTCCCGACGAAGTCACTTCTGTTTTGGCATTGCATTCTGTCAATTTGGCAATGACAGGTGTCAAATGTTCCTGCCGTACCTGCTCCAACAAAATATCACCGCCAGTAATAGCGGCTGCTGTCATAAATGTTCCTGCCTCTATGCGGTCGGAAATGACATTGTGTGTGGCGCCATGAAGCCGTTTCTGCCCTTGAATGACAATGGTATCTGTGCCGTCCCCAGTAATTTCCGCCCCCATTTTTCGCAGAAAATCCGCCAGATCACATATTTCCGGCTCTGCTGCCGCATTCTCAATGGTGGTAGTGCCTTTTGCAAGCGTTGCTGCCATCATAATATTTTCTGTTGCACCCACACTGGGAAAATCCAAATAGACCCGTTTACCACGCAAGCCGTTTTTTGCCGAAAGCTCCACTACCCCATGCTCCAGTTTATGGACTGCCCCCATAATGGAAAATCCTTTCAAATGCAAATCCACCGGTCTGCTGCCAATGGGACAGCCGCCGGGCAAAGGCAGCGCCGCCTGATGACATCTTGCTAGCAAAGGCCCTGCCGCCAGAAAAGACGCCCGCATGGCACAGGCATTTTTTTCTGCTGCCTGCTGATTGGATAATGTTTCGCTGCAAATCTTAATGGTTTCCGTAAGTCCGTCATAAGATGTTTTCGCACCAAATTCTTTCAATAATTCCGCCATTTCCAAAACATCCGTCAATGGAGGGACGTTTGTAATGGTGCAGGGTTCTTCCGTGAGCAGACAAGCTGCCAGTATGGGTAAAACGGCATTTTTCGCGCCGCTGATCCGCACCGTGCCGTGAAGAGCTTCGCTTTGCCGCACAATAAATTTTTCCATTGCTTTGACCTCGTTTTTTCTCAAATTTGTGTTTTTAGTATGCCCATGGAACACATTCACAGTCTGAAAAATCAAGGGAAAAAACGCAATTTTTTGTCAGAAAAATAGGACTTTACATCCCGAAAAAATCCGTGTATAATTAACCATGAACTTTGCGGATGTAGTTCATTGGTAGAATGAAAGCTTCCCAAGCTTTAGAGGCGGGTTCGATTCCCGTCATCCGCTTTTTGACCTGTTGGCAATGCCAGCAGGTTTTTTTATTGTTTTTTTTGAAAAAAATACCTTTTTTATGAAACCTTTCTTTTTTCCTTCCGTCAAACAAAACAGAAAACATCGGAAACAAAACATAAAAAATCGCGACAACAAAAGGAGGTTGCTTATTATGAAACGAAATGTCATTACAGCTTTGTCATTAACCGCAGTTCTTCTTTGCGGTACCACAACAGCTTTTGCCCAGGAAATCCAGGCACCTGTTGCTGAAAACCCTTCCGCAGAAGCCCCCATTCCCGCTCTGCCGGAACGATATCTGGCTTACGGCAGAATCACTGACATCCGCAAAGAAAACGGCGTCATCAAATCCATCACTGCTGAAGATGTGCAGGATCAGACAGTGATTTATATCGTATCAGAAGATACCCTGTGCCTGGACAGCGGCAGAGGCACACAGATGGACATCAATGACCTGAAAGTGGGCGACGGCGTATACTTCTATCATAGTCCCGCTATGACCATGAGCATTCCTCCACAGACCTCTGTGGAAGCCATTGTAGGCAATATGCCTATGGATGTTGCCTGTGCCCGTTTCCACACCGTAGAGGCGGTAGAAAACACCCAGAACGGCATCCGTATCACCACTGACCAGGGCGGCCTGTATATTACTGTTTCCAAAGATGCCACAGCAACATCCTATGCAGATAACAGCGCCTTTGATCTGGCTGATCTGAAGGAAGGCGACAGAATTTTCACATGGTACGAAGCTGTTGCAGAAAGCTATCCTGCTCAGGCTGGTGTAAACCGTCTGGTTGTGGTTCCTGCTGCGGAAGATACAGAAACAGCAGCATCTCCTGCGAAAATTTCATACAGCAAATCCGGGCTGACCACAAAAGACGATGTAACCTGCGTACCTCTGCGTGAAACAGCCGACGCTTTGGGCTTGACTCTTACATGGGATCGTGACAGCCGTACAGCCACACTGGAAAGTGATACACGCTCCATGGATCTGGCAGAAGGCAAAGACCTGTATGTATCCACTACAACCATTCCTGGTGCCGTTGGCATGACTTCTCCTGGCACATTAGGCGTTGCGCCTTATATCGCTGATGATGGTGCGATGTATGTGCCTGCGGAAGCCTTTGAATGGCTGGTAGGCTACGACGTGACTGAAGATGGCACTACCGTTACCATCGCTGCGGAAAAATAAAAATATTAAAAAAGTTATACACATAAAAAAATAGCTGGGATCTTTCAGACAAAAAAGATTCCAGCTATTTTTGTTTTCTTATAAATCAAAATTTCATACAAAAAAAGAAGCGTCAAACATAAGTTACACTTCTTTTTTACCCTCTCCCGAAATAAAAAGCGCGAGACGAGATTCGAACTCGCGACCCTCGCCTTGGCAAGGCGATGCTCTACCACTGAGCCACTCGCGCATATAAAGTGCCCAGAACCGGAATCGAACCAGTGACACGAGGATTTTCAGTCCTCTGCTCTACCAACTGAGCTATCTGGGCATATACAGATTTCTACCATCAAAAAGAAGTGCCCGAGACCGGGATCGAACCGGTACGAGTGTTACCTCGCAGGATTTTAAGTCCTGTGCGTCTGCCAATTCCGCCACTCGGGCTTATCCTGTCGTCGTTTGACGGCTTGTTAATAATACCAAAAGAAAAAGACTTTGTCAACGGTTTTTCCCAAATTTTTTTTGAAGAAGTTTTTCTCACCTCAAATCATAGCCAAAAAAACTGTAATTTCCGGCAAAAAAGGGGAATCTGCCTTTTTCATTCCCCTCTTACCATGTATACTCTGCCAAAACGTTACCCTGCGCATCTGTCCCGATCATAGATGATATTCCATACTGATTTTTCTGATATTCTTCCAGTATATGATTTCCATAAAAATAGCCATCCTCCCGCACCGGCAGCGTTCCCTCATAGTACACTTCGTTGTTTTCCAGTCTGCTCAAGGTATACTGTACTTGTGTCACACCATCTACCTGACAGATACCATAGAGTACGTCCATATCACTCTGATACTCTCCCCAAAGGGGCGGCAAACGCAGTCTGTCATCCTCTGGCAAAACATAATGTCCGCCGCTTCTGCTGCCCCAGAAAATCCCCATGTGGCGTTCCATGACACAATAATTCAGATTCTGTCCCCATTTTCCCAGTATGAAATATGTACCTTCAGCGCCTTCCCCTTCCAATAGGATTTCCTCTGACGGTCCAACATGTTGATACTTTTCCTCAGCGGCAAAATATTGATGGGGTGTCAGCCTGTAATCAAATAATTTCATAGACCCACCCACACAAATTGCCATCAGCAGCAAATACAAAAGAATCTGTTTTTTCCGTTTCATAGGTCTTCCTCCTTTTGGAGCAGGGGAATTTCCATGTCAAATTGACGTCCTTCCCTGTCATAAATAAAATGGCACTCTTTTGCGTCAGCTGGAAAATCTGGATAAGTTATGCTGCCCGCTTCGTAATAAATTCCGCTAACTTCAATCTGTGTATCACGGGGGCGAAATTGGCTGGTATAAATTTCTCCGTCTGTCAGATAGCAGTCATAAAAGTCAAAGGTTCCAGTCAATGCTGTAGAAAACAGTTCCTGATAGGTAATGTACTTTAATTCCATATCGCCATTTTGATAATACCGGAGTTCTTCCACACCCACGACCATATCATCTACTTTTACCTGTCGATTCACTTCCACGGTATAGACCAGATTCTCCGGTGTTTCTTCATATAGTTCCGTAAAAAACCGGTCCACAGCTCCATATCCCGTACCAATGGCACGGCATCCACCCACGGAAATCACAGGCAGACCAAAGGCAATAAAAATCAGTATAAACATCCTTCGTACCCACAGCCACACGTACCCCAAAACAGGATTATGGGCTTCGTTCAGTTCTTTCCCCAGCTCCTCGCTATCCCCCATATAATCCACCGTCAGCTGTGCCGCCTGTTCCTCGTCAATGTCCTGCGAAAGCAAGTCTTCGTATAAATCCTCCATGTGCTCCCGCAATTCCTGCCCGATGTCATAACGGTCAAAGCGGAATTTGACATGGGAAGTCACCGCTTTGATGTAATTTTCAAATAGTTCCTTAGCCATGTCATTTCCCCTTTCTGTCTTACGCCTACTAGCTGTCTTTTCCTATCACTTCTCCGGCGGCATTTTTACAAATGACCTCTTTCACCACACAATCTATTGTTTCTGCTGTATCAGAACCCAATGTCATACTGAAAAATCCATTTTCCCCCACAGGAATGGTATACCGTCCAACGTCCTGCCAGTCATTTTTCTCAATGTTCCAACCTTCCAAAACACAGGCTACTTCCACAGCATCCGTTTCCCTTGTCTGCCCCACGATAATGTCCTCTGAAACCCATGCTCTTGTCTTTACTTTCACCGGAAAATAACCATCCCAGTGTTCATTGGTATGCTTCCAGAAAATCCCCAGAATTGGCTTTGCCGATACCATATAAAATCCCTTTTCCTCCATCCCTGCCAAACACAGACAGCCATCATCCCGCTGACCAACTTCTATGACCTCTGCCGCAGGTCCCAGCCACTCTGCTTTTTCCGCACTGCGAAAAACAGCTTCCAGTGTTAGGTGATAGCCTCCTTGCCACAAAAACAGCAAAGCCGTCAACGCAATCAGAATGATATTTCTTACAATCTGCTTTTTCCGTTTCATTCTGCCATCACCCGCCCTTCTGTCAGGGAAACCTCAATTTCTTTTTCATATCCTAAGAAAAATATAATCCTGTCCGCTTCTGGCGGCACATCATATATCCACTCTCTGCCTTTTTTATAAAACAGAGAATTGCTGGCAAACAATCCACCATCTCCAGTGCAAACTTCTTCTCCTGCATAAATTTCCGCACCAATGCCGCTTCTTCCCAGACCGCCACTAAGCCATGGATTCTGGCGGATGGTATAGGTATATTCCAAAGTGCCGTCGTCGTAATATCGAATTTCCTCTATCTGCACCTCGCTGCCATAAAGCTGCGCTTCCAATACTGGTGAAATGGTATAAACCACATTCCCATTTTTGTGTTCTATCTGCTGAAGGTAGGTTTCTCCAAAACTAATACCTTGGATAAGCCCCCATAAAACCAATACCACCACGCAGAGCCTTGCAATCCACCTTGTCACCAGCCAAATCCAGCCCCAAAGGGGATGATGGACTTCGTTCAATTCTTTTCCCACTTCCTCGCTGTCCCCCATATAATCCACCGTCAGCTGTGCCGCCTGTTCCTCTTCGATATCTTGGGAAAGCAGGTCTTCGTATAAATCTTCCATATGCTCCCGCAATTCCTTAGCAACGGCACGGCGGTCAAAGGGAAATTTCACATGGGAAGTTACCTCTCGGATATATATTTCAAATTTTTCTCTCTCCATGACTTCCCTCCTTTAAGGTCTTGCCTTTCGTTCTTTTACATCTTCATATGCCCAGCCGCCAACAGAAGAAATCTGCGGCTGATGTCCTTCCACATCATATTCCTTTCCGTCTTTGTCCAAACCTTTTCGGTATATCACTTCGCCTGCTGACGTTCTGCCTTCTATATATCCCACATAAAACATGCCAGCATTTGCCTGGGGAAAGTCCATTTTTCCGTGGAAAAAACCATTCTCCGCAACAGGCAGCGTGATTTCCTTTACAGGCTTCAAATCCTCCACTTCATCTGCCATGGAATAAAACAGACAGGTCACATCTGTAACTTCTGGCAACAGAGAAAGCCCCACCAGCACATTTTCCTTTGTGAGCATGGCATCCACATCCCCATACAAAGAACGGTATCCTTCCACGGATACTTCCGCAGGCATCCGCCAGAACATCCCCAGATATGGTTCCACCGGAATCACTGAAAATCCATGGTTCCACTTTCCCACATAAATCTGACTGCCATCTCCTCTGAGATAGGTCAGGAGGATTTCTTCCGATGGGCCATAGCGAAGCCCTCGTTCTACCCCGTGAAAGGCAGCTTCCGGTGAAAAATAAAGTCGGTTGCTCCTGACCCATAGACCGCCGCAAAGAATCAGCACCAACAAAAACAAAATACATTGTCTGATTCGTTTCATTTTCTATCACCTGCTCTCAGGTTTCTCTTTCCAAATCTTTTATGATATAGCCCTCACACTTGGGATAAGCTGTCAGTTTTTTCTTTTCTCCATTTTGAAACACAACTTCTCCTGCCGCGTTTCTGCCTTCCAGATAACCAATAGTGCATCCATCCCAAATTTCATTTTCCGAAATATTTACTTCTCCAAAAAAGAAGCCATTCTCTGCCACTTCCATCGTAATTTCCTGCAGAAACAAATCCTCGTGAACCTGTTGTGACCAGATATTCAGATAACAAGTAACCTCTGTCACTTCCGGCAGGCAGGAAAGCCCTGCAATATAACTCCTGTCAATCAAAAATGCTCCCATATTTTCCGTTATAGGTAAGCAGCGGGAAAATCCACTTTCCAAATCAGCTGTTCTCCAGAACCTTCCCCATTTTGGCTCTACACAAACCGCAGAAAGCCCTTTTTCCCAGCGTCCTACATAAACAAAATCCCCGTTTTCTTTCTCATAGGTCAGCAAAATTTCATCTGATGGGCCATACAGCAGCCCCCGTTCTTCTGCTGCCATAGCAGCTTCCGGTGACAGATGCAAACCACTGCGCCAAAAAGCATATCCGCCGCAAAGCAATAGAATCAGCAAGAAAATAAAAATCTGTTTTCCACGCTTCATTCTGCCATCACCCTGCCTTCTGTCAGGGAAATTTCAATGGGTTCTCCCCAACCATTGCCCAAATCCGCATTTGCCCGAATTTCCAAGCGGTCTGCTTCTTCCGGCACATCTCTCAGTTTGATCTGCCCTTTGCCATAATAACGCCCGTCTTTATAGCTTCCTTCCCCATTGTAACACTGTGTTTCTCCTACATAAGGAAAGGCACGGATTTCAAAAGTCCAATATTCATCTCTGGAAAAAGGGTTCCGCCATGTGGCATAGTCCACTTCCATCATGCCGTCCTCGTAATACACGATTTTGTCGATATACAAGGTATAATCATAAACCTTTTTTTCTACATCAGGAGAAATGGTGTATACCACTTCGCTGGCAGAAGCCGGACGTACTTCCGCGAAATATCCTTTGGCAATACCGATACCTGTATCCAGAAGCCCAAAAGCTGTTTTTGCAGCCACCACAATGCAAATGATGCCTAATGTCAGCCAAACATATCCCAGAACAGGGTTATGGACTTTATCCAGTTCTTTTCCCAGTTCTGCACTGTCTCCCATATAGTCCACGGTCAGTTCTGCCGCCTGCTCCTCGTCGATATCCTGAGAAAGCAGGTCTTCGTACAGATCCTCCATGTGTTCCGCCAATTCCTGCCGGATTTTCCTGCGGTCAAAAGCAAAACGCACATGGGAAACCACATCATTCAAGTACCGTTCCCAAGGTTCCCGCATAGCCACTCCCCCTTATGACACGCTCCACAGAACCGCAGAAGGTTTCCCACTGCTTCTTTTCCTCTGCAAGCTGTGCCTTACCTGTCGCTGTAATACGGTAATACTTCCGTTCCTTGCCGCTTTCCGTTTTGGCACGATAAGACTTCACCAGATTCTGGCTTTCCATGCGATGAAGCACAGGATACAGTGTACCTTCTTTAAACTGGAACACATTCTGACTTCTGGCACTGATCTCCTTGATGATTTCATAGCCATAACAATCTTTTTCCGCCAACAAGGACAAAAGCATCAACACCGTACTGCCGCCTACCAATCCTTTATCTACTGCCATACTGATTCCCTCCTTTATACTTAGATTCTCTAGGTATATTATACCTTGTACCTCTAGGTATCGCAATGGACATTCTGTGGAAAAAAACGCCTCTTTCTGTGTGCATTTTGCTATATGCTGTGGAAAACAGTCTTTTTTCTGTGGAAAAATCCACAGAATTTGTGGACAACCCTGTGGAAAAAACGCAGCAAAAAGGGATTCTCTTTAGGGGCATCCTCATAAGAAAACAAAAAGCTGAAATTCTTATATATAAAAGAATTTCAGCTTTCTTATTTTTATAAAAGTTTTATCTGGTATGTTTTCTTATGAGGACTGCCGTCGCAATTCCCCTTAAGAAATCAGGGAAAAGAAAAACTATGTTTTCTTAAGGGGTGCTTTCGAAAATCCCTTTTACTGTTCCCTATCTCATTTTTACTTTCAGAAAATATCAATCGTCATAATCTTTTTCTGCTTTCAGAACATTGCCGTTTGTAGCATCGATTTCATAATCGTATTCCATATTGCCTACGCGGAATTCGATTTCATATTTCTGTCTGCCGTCATCATAATCCAGTTCGGTTTTTTCATACCGTACATTGGAAGAGGAAACACCAGCATGTTTCAGAGCGATTTTTCTCGCTTCGTCTGCGGAGATCACTTTGCTTTCGGGTTTTGTTGTCGGTTTCCAGGATTCTGCATCATAGTCAACTTCTACGATTTTGCCTGTTTCCGCATCGATGGTGTAATCATATTCCCGATTGCCTTTGTAAAACTCTACTTCGTAGTATTTTTTGCCGTTTTCATAATCTGTGCCCGCTTTGACAAATTTCACCTGATTTGCTTTCAGACCAGCATCTTTCAGAGCAACTTCTTTTGCTTTTTCCAGGCCGATGTCTTTTGTTTCTTCAGGACGTGTCCAGCCGTCTACATCGTAGTCATGATCCAGGACTTTGCCGTTTTTCGCGTCAATTTCAAAATCATATTCTTTGCTGTCGGTGTAGAATTCCACGTCATAGATCCAACGTCCATCTTCATAATTCAGTTCTGCACGGATGAAGGTAACATCTTTCGCCAGCAGATTGCTGTATCCCAGAGCAATGTTTTTCGCGGATTCTCTGCCGATATATCCTTTTGCGATTTCTTCTTTTTCTGTTTCAAAACTGTCTGCGTCAGTTACAGTAAAATCACCGCTGAGGGTAATGGTCTTTGTGCTGTTATTCCATACCACGTCTTTATTCATGATCTCGCCGATAGCACGCAGAGGCAGGTATGTGCTGCCATTGTACAGAATCGGATATACCCGCTGACCAGTTACAGAATAGAATTCTTTTTCATCGTCTTCCACTACAATGGTGAAGTCAGGGCGTTCCTGCACACGGATATCTTTTTTGCCAATATAGGGATTGTCTTTGTTAGAAGAAGTGGAATCCCTTTCGCCGCTGATGGTGATGACTTTATTCTTTTCATCCCAGTTTACATTTTTGCCCATCAATTCGCCAATGGCACGCAAAGGCAGATAGGTTGTGCCTTCATACAGGATAGGATATACCGCATCGCCGCTGGATGTTTTAAAATCCACTTCGTCCCCATCCACAACGATGGTAAAATCAGAGCGAAGCTGTGCATCTGCGGTACGGATTGTTGCCCCAAAAGTCGGTACTGCCATTGTTGCTACCAAAATTGCTGCTGTTACAATCGCAAAACGTTTCTTCATAAACAAGACCCCCTTTTCCAAACTCATCTCCTAGTTTTTTGATATAATTTATTTGACATCATTATATCATACTGTGGGATTAATTTCCAGTCACTTGTATATTTTGAAATACAACTTCAATCAATTTGTAATCTGGTTGTAATATAACAAAAAAAAGACAAGCATTTCTGCTTGTCTTATCAGTGGGCGGAGAAGGATTCGAACCTTCGAAGCTATCGCAACAGATTTACAGTCTGCC
>OFMF01000897.1_pt1 | contig 26294 bp, 21 predicted proteins | sample 1541771 | NCBI WGS metagenome assembly OFMF01 (sample SAMN04209235, study PRJEB22552) | human gut metagenome | biome: gut; material: feces | host: Homo sapiens | place: USA: Oklahoma
GGATGCGGAGATCATACAGAGAGGTGCGCATATCGCAGCCGTTTACGTGACCGCAGAATATGAAAACATTGAGGTGCATTACACACTGGCGTTCAACGAGGACATGAAGCTTGCGTCCTTCGGAATCCAATAGCCGGATCATTCCTGCGGAAACATATAGGAAAAATAAACATCCTTAAAATTAGCGTAATTGTCTCTTGAAATCGGAATCTGTGCGCCGGATTTTGTGAAGAGAGAGGTTTTACCGAACTTTTCCACGCAGCTTAACGCTGCAATATAGCTGCGGTGGCATTTATAAAACCCTTTTTCCACTGTGAAAATTGTTTCACATTGGTGAAAGGGTTCTTTTATGGAGATCACCGAGCCGTCTTTCAATGTCACTAACACATTCTTATTCTGCGCTTCCAGATATTCGACATCCTGAAAATAAATCGCCTGGTAGCCGGAATCTGTTCTTGCCGCGAAATGAGCCATGGAAGCCTTGTGGACTTCGTACCAGCTGTCGAGGACCGCATGGAAACGCACTTCGTCAAGAGGTTTCAACAGATACCAGAAAGTGCGGACTTCATAAGATTCCAGCGCAAATTCCGGTGAGGAAGTCAGAAAAATGATCGGAACGTGCGGGTCATGCTGGCGCAGTTCGCGGGCGGTATCCATGCCACTCAAAAGGGGCATGATCATATCAAGCAGGATCAGATCCATGCCATAAGCCCTGTGTGCGGAGATCAGTTCGTCACCGTTTGTGAACCGGTAGAGCTGCAGTGTCAGCTGGTGCGACCGGCACCAGGAATCAAGACTGTCTGAAAGCAGATCCAAAAATTCAGTTTCATCATCACAAATCGCAATCTTTACCATAATAAATTTCCTCGCTTAAAGAATAATGCGGACTACAAAGTCCTCACCTTCCATGTAAAACTGGTACTGTCCGTGTTCCTTCTCGACATAATAAATGACGCTTTGGACACCGATACCGTGATTCTTTGCCGTTGTAACCGGGATACCGTTTGAAAAAACAGGTGTCTCTGAAGCCGGATTCTTCTGCAGGATCAGAAGGTGGTTTCCCTTTTCAAAAATGCTCAGATGCACGATACGTTTTTCCTCAGGGAGCTTCGTGACCGCATGCATGGCATTTTCCAGAAGATTGGAAAGAATCGCACAGAAAGTCATCTCAGAGCAGCAGAGTGTCTGCGAAGTCTGGATCTGTACGTCAAAAACGATCTGATTTTCCGAAAACCGTGTCTGGTAAATGGAAAGAACCGAATTCAGCAGCTCATTTCTGCAGAAAGAATGAATGACCGTGTCGTCATATTGCTTATTGATCTCCTGAATATAATCAAGCGCGCGCTCCGGTTCCTGTTTAGAGATAAAAGTCTGGATGGCGGCAAGATGATGGCGCATGTCGTGCCGCAGGATCTTCATGCGGTGTTCACTGCTGCGAACTTGCTCAATCTCCGAGTGCAGGGAGTTCAACTGCATATTGGTAAGCTGACCGTATTGTTCAGCGCGGTTTTTCAACTCATATTCCTGAAAATAGACGAACAGGAAAATGACATAGGAAATACACATGGCAAATGCGAGAAATTCCACGACCACCTTATTTCCGGAGTAGAGAAGCATGGAGAACTTTGTGGTAGAGTAATCAAACACATAATAGACGAATGGCATTGCCCCGAGGATATACAGCTCCCGGTCAGATTTTGCAAAAAGCAGTGCGGTAGTCTGGCACAGATATCGGCTTAAGAAAGCGAAGACGGCAACAGTCACGATAATCCTTACCAGATAATAAACCCATTCCAATCCACTCAGGGATACGGCAAAAATACCTGCCCAGTTGCTGAACTGGCAGCACAGATAGGCAGTCATAATAGAGATTATGGAAGGCAGCCAGCGGAAACGGTAATAAAACACCAGCAGCAGAAAAAGCGGCAGATGCACGAAAATCGGATAGACGGCTTCCGTGAACAACGAACCGAATACTGTATTGCACATCAGAAAGAAAAGTCCGGATACTGCTCCACCGCCAAGAAGAATGCAGACATTTTTCTTATTCTGTTTTACCCCGAGAAAAAAGGCGGACAGAAAAATGCCAAACAGCATTGTCGTTAAGTGGTGTGTATAAGTTAAAATCTGAAGCAGCATGTGGCAATCCTCCTTGTTTCACAGTTATGATACATCCATTATAAAAAATTCGGAAATGCAAAGCAAGCCTGCATCTTACAATTCACGCCATATAATTACAACTCACGCCGAAATCCGGGTTTTGGATGAACGCTGTGATAAAATGAAAAAAATGGTAATGCGACATATTATGAAAAAACAAACAAATGCAGGAGGAGAGTACACATGATAAGAAAAAAGAGAATGGGTAAAGGAATTGCAAAAATTCTTTCCGGTTTACTGGTGTTCGGAATGGTTGCCGGACTTGTTCCGACAGTACCGGGTGGAACAGTGCATGCGAAGGCTGAGGAAACACATACGCATTGCGTATGCGGTACAGTGGGAAATTGTAGTCATGAGGAAGAGGAATGGATAGGGATTAAAAATCTTAGTGAAATAGACCGCAAAGGAGATGGCAATTACTATCTGATGCAAGATGTGGAGCTTGAAGAGGTATGGCGTTGCAGAAATGACGTAAAATTATGCCTGAATGGACACAAAATTACCCGCGAAATTAAAAGTTCTGGCAGTTTTCCTTCCGATAATGCTGTTATTTACATAACTGGCAAGTTTACCCTTACGAACTGTAAGGAAGAGGGAATTATTCAGCACATAGGTGAAAATACCGGCGCAGGTGTTTGTAATATTGGAAGCTTTTTCATGTATAATGGTATGATTTCCAATAACAATTGTGGTGTCAAAAATGCAGGCGATTTCAACATGTACGGTGGAACAATCTCTGAAAATATCAATAAAAAAACCAGTGATTACGGCGGAGGAGTATACGTTGATGCACAACATACCTTTAATATGTATGGTGGAACAATCTCTGGAAATACTGCTGGATATGGCGGAGGTGTCAATAATAAAGGTACATTCAATATGTACGATGGCAGCACAATCTCTGATAATACAGAATGCACTTTACCTGGAGCCTTCTCTCATGGTGGCGGAGCTGTGTATAATGCAGGTACATTCAACATGAAGGGAGGAGTTATTTCTGGAAACACTTCTGAAGGTTATGGTGGTGGAGTCTTCCATTATAATGGTATCTTTAATATGTCCAGTGGAGAAATAAAAGGAAACAAGTCTACTGATTCGAATTACGGCGGAGGCGGAGTATATATTGAGGCTGGTAGATTTGAGATGTCCGGAGGTAAAATAACCGACAATAGTTCCAAACAAGACGGTGGAGGTGTGGATCAGAATGGTGGTACTTTAACGTTATCAGGTACTGCAATCATTATGGAAAACAAAGTCAACAATAATGAGAATAATCTGTATCTTGAGAAAGGCAAAACAGTGTCCGCAAGTGGACTGGCAAGCGGAGCTGTGATAGGTGTGACTACATTTGATGATCCAAAAGAGGGTTCTCCGGTTACGATTACCAGTAATGCTGCAAGTGCAGAAAATTTTAAATCTGATAATAGTGCTTACGAAATAGGTACGGATGCAATTGGAAGAGTTATATTGAAAAAAACGACAACATGTAATGTGATAGTCTCTATTCCTGACAATGGCAGTATAAAACACAGAATGAATTATGGTGGATTATCCCAAAAGGTTACGAAGGGAAATAGTATTGATCCTATCATTTTAGAAGCAGGTGAAGGTTATTATTTCAGTGATGCGGATATTTCAAACTTAACAAGAGATGGGATTAGCACAACGAAACAAGCTGATGGCAGCATAAAAATAGAGGGTACACCTAACAGCGATATTTCATTTACTGCCACCGCATCTAAGAAACCTGATACTACAACTCACACAATTACAGCTACAGTAGAAGGAGGAAAAGGAACAATTTCACCAAGCGGTTTAGTAAATGTCATAGAAGGTGAAAGTCAGGAATTCATAATTACACCAAATGAAGGATACGAGATAGCTTCTTTAAAAGTGGATGGCACAGAAGTAGAAAATCCTTCCAATACCTATACTTTTACCAATGTAACAAGTAATCACACAATAGATGTTTCCTTTAAAGAACAGGCTGTTGTGCCACCAGCTGTTGAAGCACCGTCAATCACAAAACAGCCACAGCCTGTATCTGTGAAAGTCGGAGAAACGGCAACGTTTACTGTAGAGGCAGCAGGTGAGGGTTTGAGTTATCAGTGGCGGGTTAACAAAAATGATAATGCAGGATTTGTTGATATTGTTGGAGCAAACAGTGAAAGTTACACCTTGAACGCAGTTAGCAAAGATTGTAATGGATATCAGTATCAGTGTGTGGTAAGTAATGCGGGCGATTCAGTCACATCAGGTACCGTTACATTGACTGTGACAGAAGATGCAGCACCAACACCGAATCCGAATCCAACCCCAACACCGGAGCCAACACCAGAGCCAACCCCAGAGCCAACCCCAGAGCCAAACCCAACACCAGCTCCAAATCCGACACCGGAAGCAACAACCCCGACACCGGATCCGGCACCGGCGACATCAACACCGGCTGCATCAACCACAACAGCACCGGCATCTTCGGCAGCTGTAGCACCGGCTCAGGTAACGTATGATATTTTAGATGGAGCGGGCAGCTCATGGACGCAGAATACAGATGGAAGCCTTGCAATCAGAGGAAGCGGTGAGATTTCAAAATTCCGTGAGGTCAAGGTGGACGGAGTTACAGTTGATCCGGTCAACTATACGGTCACAGAAGGATCTACCATCATTACCTTCAAACCGGAATACCTTAAGAGTCTGTCAGCAGGAAATCATTCTTTTGAACTTGTCTGGACAGATGGAACAGCGGCAACCAACTTTACGGTAGCCGAAAACACTGACCAGAGTGCAAAATCTCCAAAGACAGGCGAAGATTTCAGCATGGCACTTTGTATAGCACTTCTGATGGTTTCATGCGCGGGACTTGCAGGAATCTTTGCGAAAAGAAAAAGAAACCATGCCAGATAAGGCATTGTACAAATAATTTTTTAAAATGAAAAATAAGCTGATTACAGAGATAAAAGTGGGCAGGAAATTTACAAAAAAATTCTATTTTTATCAAAAATATGAATAGTAGAAAGAGGAGATTCAAATGAAGAAAAAGTTATTAACAGCATTACTTGTTGGAGCAATGGCTCTTAATATTACAGCATGTGGTGGTTCATCAGATGCAGCAGCACCAGCTGACAATGATCAGCAGACAACTACAACAGACACAGCAGCTGATGATGCAGCAGATACAGAAGAGGATGCAGTGGATGTGGAAGATGCAGCAGAAGCAGCAGACACAACAGAGGAAGAAGGATTTTCCCTTCTTGATGTAACAGCAGATCTTGTTGATGCAGCATTATATGCAGTGGATGATGATAATACAGAGTATGTGATCACACTCTTTAGAGATCCGGATGGATATAGCTATGTTTCATTAATGATCGTTCCACAGGATGAACAGGGAGATGTCCTTTGTGGAGCATATGATGATTCTAATGTAACAAATGTTACAGATGATGATAACATTGACTGGACTGAGATCAGCACAACAGATGTTTATACAGGTGATGATTTCTCAGCAGTATTTGTAGAAGCAGATGACGGTTCCGTTGCAATTGCAAATTCAGATTTTTCCCTTGTTATGGAAGGTCAGTATCTGACAGCTGATGAAGCAATCGCTTATATGGGAGCAGCAGCTAACTACATCAATTAGTTTTTTTGAGATATGCGGAGTAATGGAAGAACGGCTGCTTCGCATATCCCTACATAATGTTATTCAAAAATCCTGCACACTTTTATCTCTGTAATCAGCACACATTTATATAGAAGCTGTAAAATTCGCATTGAGTTTTACAGCTTTTTGCTTATAGCAAAAAATCACCTTTTCGTTACGACAGTTGGCGGAAAAGGTTACGGTCTGCCTTTATTGTAGAAAAATTTCTCACTATCTCATATAAAAGTGTGATCATAAAGCATGAAACTCCAATAAAAATGTGAGAAGTGATACTATGGAACGATTTATTTTAAAAAAGTTGCTGGATTGGAAGAATTCTCCCTACCGCAAGCCTTTAATCTTGAAATGAATTTGTGACACCAGTGGTGACACAAATTAGCTGGACGAATCACTTGTTGATAATGTCGGGTTGTAAGAGTGATGAAGAGCATGAATTTTATATTCACCTTTGTATTAAGGAGAATTATTCTAAACGTCAGTTGGAGCGACAGCTAGACAGTGGATATTACGAAAGATATATGCCCCGTTATTGGAGCCAGAACAACCTACCTTACGAGGTGGATTTCCTCATTCAGCGGGAAAACGACATCTTCCCTGTGGAGGTCAAATCCGAAGCCAACACAACCAGCAAGAGTATGAAGAAGTTCAAGGAACTGTTCCCTGATAAGGTCAGGCTTCGCATCCGTTTCTCATTGGACAATCTGAATCTGGACGATGGTGTGCTGAATATCCCGCTGTTCATGGCAGATCAGGCGGATCGATTGATTGGGTTGGCATTGGAAAAGAGGAAGCAATAGAAACTGAAATTGGCACATTTATGGAAAATTATCATGAAGTTAAAAGACAACAAAGAAAAATTTAGTTGTTTTTTTGTGTGAATTGAGTATGATAAAAGTAAGAACAGAAATGTTTTCGATGTAAGAGCATCGTTAAAAGTTGTGCTGCAGATGGAGCAGGATAATTTCCATCTCGTTAGATGTCTTGACTGGGTATTGAGCCTGGCAGCTTGGATAAAACTGTAGTCCACGTGGGGGACTTAATGATTTCCACGTCGTTATGGGTATCTTAACTGGATACCGAGGCTGACAACCAGCAGAAAAACTTTTTTTTATAAAGAAATTTTTAGAGGAGTGTGATTAATTATCACACTCCTCTTTACGTATGAGCTAAAATTGGCAACTAAGTTTACAATATGACACATTAAATAATTGCCTAACTTTGTTTCTTAAAAAACGCCTTTGTTTCCCTGACAACAACCCCACTCAATGCGAACAGTGCGATCATATTTGGCAGAGCCATCAGTCCGTTGAAAATATCAGCGATCGTCCACACTGCGCTGACGGTCATATACGGTCCGATAAATACTGCAAAAATATAAATCCAGCGGTAGACTTTCACATGTTTTAAATTGCCGCCGCTTAAATATTCAAGACAGCGTTCGCTGTAATAATCCCAGCCGAGAATTGTTGTAAATGCAAAAAATACAAGGCAGAGCATTAATACAAAAGAGGACACGGCCGGAGGGAAAGGAAGTCCCTGCTGGAATGCGTAAGTGGTGACTTCCACACCTTCTAAGCCTTCGACCTGCCATGCGCCGGTTAAGACGATGGAGAGTCCGGTCAGTGTACAGATTACGATCGTGTCGATAAAAGTTCCGGTCATGCTGACAAGTCCCTGACGGACAGGTTCTTTTGTCTGTGCAGCAGCTGCTGCGATCGGGGCGCTTCCGAGTCCTGCCTCATTTGAGAAAATACCGCGGGCAACACCTTTTTGCATAGCGACAAACATACTTCCGACAGCACCGCCGGTAACAGCTTTCGGTGTGAAAGCAGCGGTTACGATCACTTTAATAGCTGCAGGAATTTCAGTAATATTGCAGATGATCAGGATAATGGCAAAAGCAAAATAAAGGATCGCCATAAAAGGTACAACGATCTGGCTCACACTTGCGATCCGTTTTACACCGCCGATCAATACGGCTGCGACACAGACCGTCAGGATCAGGGATGCGATCACGACTGACCAGGAATATTCTCCGAGGAAAGGAAGAATCTTGACACAGTGTGCATTGTCCGGATCAAAGAAACCGTTGATCGCACTTGCGATACCATTGACCTGGCTGAAAGTTCCGATACCGAAAAGTCCGACACAGACGCCGAAAAATGCAAAAAGCTTTGCAAGCCATTTCCAGTTTTTTCCCATTCCCTGTTCAATATAATAGAAAGGACCGCCAAGGCTGTGACCGTCAGGAGCAACGACACGGTATTTGACAGCTAAAAGTCCTTCGGAATATTTGGTAGCCATTCCGAGAAAAGCGGCTGCGACCATCCAGAACAGAGCGCCCGGACCGCCGGCGCAGACAGCGGTAGCAACACCAACGATATTACCGGTACCGATCGTTGCGCTCAGAGCAGTACAGAGAGCTGCAAAACTGGAAATTTCGCCTTCTGCCTCTTCCTCATTCTGGATCATCCATTTCAGCGCAAGGGGAAGCTTCCGGATCTGTAACAGACCGAGGCGCACCGTAAGCAGCAGGCCACCCGCCATGATCAGCACCATTAATGGCACACCCCAGACAAAATTGTCAACATTGACAAGAAAATCATTAATTACACTCCACATGTTTCTAATCCTCTATCTTTCTTTCAATATATACATCGAGTGCATGCAGTATCACAGAAAAATATCTTGCAATGAAAATGGGATGATGACCGGAAACAGGATGAACTGACAGAAAAATATCCCATATAAAAATATATGGGATAGGAAGATACATAATCAGAAAACTTCATATAAAATGAAATCTTATGTGTGCAATTAAGATATCTTCTCTGTCCGCTTGCCTGAGAGATTCATACGAAAACGTATGTTGCACCTTCGGCCCCCGGTTCATCCGGGCGTCTCCAGAGAGTCGATCCATTTACAGTTGCACCGGTATGACCGGCACCTGAGAGTGTTACTCCTTCGGTAGACTTGCGTCGTTTTCCTGCAAACTTCATCTCGAAATTGTTGATTCAACTATATCGTGTAAGAATACAAATTGCAAGGAGGTTTTTCCTGTTTTCCTGCATTTATGCAAAAAAATAGGGAGAAAAAACTGATTCATAAGAAACGCTTATAAAAGAAAACAAGTATACGAAAATATAGGTAGAAGAATAAAACTGTTAAATTCTGAAAAAAATATAAAAAGTGTGAAAATGACTTGATGTTTCGGAAATTTTGAGAGAAACTAAAAGAAGAATGACAACAGAGTAACAGGCAGAGATCCGTGCATCTTCGGAACGTGATCGCGGAGATATGGATTGATGATGAAAAGGTGTAAGAGAAGGGGGATTTTTTATGCTTCAGGAATGGAAAGCAATGGAAAAACCGGATGAGGAAGAAATCAAAGCGCGCCTTGCCGCTGCAAAAGAAAAGCTGGCAAAACAGCAGCTTTTGATCAAAGAGCAGAAGATACCGGTACTTGTGCTCATGGAAGGCTGGGGAACTGCCGGAAAAGGCTCCGTGATCGGTCAGGTGATCCAGAATATCGATCCGCGTTTCTTCAAGGTGGAATCGATGGGAGAAAAGAGTGAGGAAGAGCGTCGAAAACCATTTTTATACCGCTATTTCAAACGGATCCCGGAAGAAGGAAAATTCGTATTTCTCGATTCGGGCTGGATGGATGAGATCGTAAAAGACGAGCTGCACGGAAAACTTTCCGATGAGGATTATGCAAAACGGATCGAGAGTGTGCGACGTTTTGAGCGCCAGCTTACCGATAACGGTTATCTGGTTATGAAATTTTTCCTGCATATCTCGGAGAAAGAACAGGCAAAACGGATCGAACATTTAGAGCATGAAAAAGATACAGTCTGGCGTGTCAGCAAAAATGATCTCTGGCAGAACCGGCATTATGAGAAGTGCGAAGAGGCATTTTCTTCCTATATGAAAAACACAAATATGCCGTCTGCGCCGTGGTACATTATTGATGCAAAGTCGAGAAAATGGACGGAACTTCAGGTTTTAGAGACATTGACACAGGGAATCGAGATTGCGTTGAGTAATCAGAAACTGGCAGTGCCTCTTTTGCAGAATGTTTTCCCGCTAGTCCAAATGCCGCTTTTGTCAGAAGTGCCTTTGGACAAAGAGATTGAGACGGATGAGTACCGCAAAGAACTGAAAGAATTGCAGAATCGGCTCGGTGAGCTGCACAATCGTCTTTACCGGAAAAAAGTACCGGTTATCATTGCCTATGAGGGCTGGGATGCAGCAGGAAAAGGCGGCAACATCAAGCGGATCGCAGGAGCGCTCGACCCGCGCGGTTACGAAGTTCATCCGATCGCAAGCCCGGAACCTCATGAGAAAGCAAGACATTACCTGTGGCGTTTCTGGACGAGACTGCCGAAAACAGGACATATCGCTATTTTTGACCGCACATGGTACGGAAGAGTGATGGTGGAGCGTCTGGAGGGATTTTGCAGTGAAAATGACTGGATGCGTGCTTACAATGAGATCAACGAATTTGAAAAAGAACTTCACGACTGGGGTGCTGTGATCATTAAATTCTGGGTGCAGATTGACAAAGATACGCAGCTTGAGCGTTTTAATGAGAGACAGAATACACCGGAAAAACAGTGGAAGATCACAGACGAGGACTGGCGCAACCGTGACAAATGGGATGCGTATGAGACAGCGGTCAATGAGATGATCCAAAAGACCAGCACCTCCTATGCTCCGTGGCATATTTTAGAGTCTGTCGACAAGAAATATGCCCGGATAAAAGCTCTTAAGATCGTTGTGGAGGAGCTGGAGAAGGTGTTGGGGTAAAGGATAATATTAAGCCAGTTCAGCTTCCAGCTTATTAATATGTTTGAATTCAACGATCACCATGCTAAGACCGACTGCAAAGGACAGAAGGTCGGCAATCGGTCCTGCATAAAGTACGCCCATAATGCCGAAAAAATGCGGCAGTGCAACGATAAGCGGCAGCAGGAACAGGATCTGTCTGGTCAGGGAGAGGAAAGTTCCCTTGTACGCTTTTCCGATGGAACTGAAAAACATCGAGGAGATCGGCTGCAAAAAGTTTAACCAGGTGAAGAACAGGAAGGCTCGGAAATAGTTGACACCGAACTCAAAATATTCTTCGCTTCCGCTTCCGAACAGACCAAGGATCTGTCTCGGGAAAAGCTGGAACAGCAAAAAGGAAATAATGGATACAACCGCACCGACTGACGCTGCGAGAAGGAAAGCGTCCTTCACCCGTTTGTATTGCTTTGCACCGTAATTAAAACTTTCAATTGGCTGGCTTCCCTGGGACAGTCCGATAATAATAGAAAAATAAAGCTGGTTTACCTTCATGACAATTCCGGCACAGGCGATCGGGATGGATTCGCCATAAACGGACTGTGCGCCGTAGTGTTTTAACAGGTTGTTCATGACGATCTGCACGATCATCATGGCAATCTGGTTAATGCCTGAGGACATGCCGAGGGAACAGATCTGTGCGAGAACTTTCCCGGAAGGGATAAAATGCTGTTTTTCTAATGTCACAGTGTGGTAATGCATGAGGTAACGGATCGCGATCGCAGCGGAGATGATCTGTCCGATGACAGTCGCCCAGGCAGCACCGTACATTCCCCATTGGAAACCGAATACGAACAGTGCGTCTAAGACAATATTAATGACAGCACCTGAAACTGTGACAAACATTGCCATTTTCGGGTTGCCGTCCGCACGGATCAGGTGACCGCTTCCGATGGTTAAGATCAGAAATGGAAAACCGACCGCTGTGACGCGGACATATTGCTCTGCCAGTGGGAGTACATCTGCCGGGGAACCAAAGAGCACTAACAGCGGATTTAAAAACAGTTCGGTGATAAGCAGTAAAAGAAATCCGAGTGAGAGCAGCATAGTGATGGAGTTGCCGATATAATAAGGAGCTTCCTCTTTTCGTCCAGCGCCCATATGAAGGTTAAAGCTTGCTGCTCCGCCGATCCCAAAAAGCAGTGCCAGCGAAGTGCAGAGCATAGAGAGTGGAAAGGCGATATTGGTTGCAGCATTTCCGAGCGTGCCGACTGCATTTCCGATAAAAAGCTGGTCAGCGATATTGTAAACGGCGCTGACAAGCATTGCGATAATGCTTGGAACAGCAAAACGTGCCACCAGCGTGGAAATTCTATCGGTACCAAGTGGATTTGTCATTTGTTTTTCCTGTGTCATGTTGATAAACTCCTTTTTTATAAAATTCAGGTGTCAAAATGTCTGTATTTTCATTTATAAAATCAAATTGTACATCAAAAATTGTGAATCATTTGAAACCAGAAAAATTGTAAGCCTGCTAACATTTTCTGTCAAGAATAAAAAATTATAAAATGTCTCTGAAATTTTTATGAAAGAATCACGGAAAGGCTTTACCAAACCGAAGAACGCAGATAAAATGGAACTCATAAAGCAAGCGAAAAACAGGAGAAGCAGATATTGAATACAACCAAAATCGCACTGGAAGCGTCATTGAAAGAGCTTTTGAAAAAGAAACCTTTTGATAAGATCACCATCGCAGATCTGACAGAGGACTGTGGGATCAGTCGTATGGCATTTTACTATCATTTCAAGGATATCTATGATCTGGTGGAGTGGGCATGTGTGGAAGACGGCAAAAAAGCCCTGCGGGATAAGAAAACTTACGATACCTGGCAGGAAGGCTTTGCCCAGATCTTTGAGGCAGTGCTGGAAAACAAGCCGTTTATTATGAACGTCTATCATTCGGTGAGACGTGAAAAGATCGAGAGTTTTCTATACAAACTGACATACCAGCTGATTGCGGATGTTGTTGAGGAAAAATGCTCCAGAGATCATCTGCCGGAAACAGATAAACAGTTTATTGCAGATTTTTACAAATACGGTTTTGTCGGAATCATGTTAGATTGGATCGACCGCGGAATGAAAGAGGATTATCAGAAGATCGTAGATCTGCTCGCAGTGACGTTGCATGGTAATATTGCCAATTCCATCCGTAATTTTGAACAGGTGAAGGAAAAAATTTAATTTGCGATAAAGAAGATTTGAGCAATTGAAAGAATATTATGGGGCGTTTCGCAGACACCCATAGGATTTTTTACAAAAAAGGTGAAGTGATAAAATTTTTATCATTTCACCTTTTTTGTAAATTGGCAATCATTTTTGGGCAAGCTATCATAGAGACATCAAAAAAGAATTAGACAATTGCGAAACTCCTAGAAACCTAAATTGAATTGTGAAAAATTAACAAAAGCTTGAGAAAACACTGGGGAGCGGTCGGTACTTGAAGGCAGGTACAACAATCGTTGTGACTGGCTTCTTAGTACCGTTACCAGCGACACGTAGCGAAAGCGTGTTTTCGAAAATTTTGTTAATTTTGAACAATGTTGTACAGCTTATGAGGAGTTTCACAATTACCGCGCCAACGTACTACGCATACATTTGAAGGGAGTTTCTATGACAAACGACGATCTGCTTTTATTACAGACCTCTGTATTCACAGGGATCACAACCGATGAGATCAGGGACATGCTCTCCTGCCTCTCTGCACGGGAGACGACATTTACCAAAGACGAGATCATTTTTTCCTATGGGGAAACCATCACAGGCATCGGCATTGTGCTGGACGGAAATGTACACATTGTAAAAGAGGACTTCTGGGGCAATGCCAATCTGATGGCAGAATGTGTCCCGGGCGATATTTTCGGGGAAGCCTATGCGATCAATTCCACCGAACCTCTGGAAATGAATATTTTTGCTGCTTCCACCTGCCGCATTTTGTTTCTGGAGGTCTCTAAGATCCTGACGATCTGCCCATCTGCCTGTGCGTTTCACAACCGGCTGATCCGCAATCTTCTAACGTTAGTGTCCCGGAAAAATTTCCAGTTAAACCGCAAATTAGAACATATGTCCAAGCGCACCACGAGAGAGAAACTGCTCTCCTACCTGTCCATGGAGTCGAAAAAAGCCAATGCTTCAACCTTTACCATTCCATTCAACCGCCAGCAGCTTGCCGACTATCTCTCTGTCGACCGCTCTGCCATGTCCAATGAATTGTGCAAATTGAGAGATGCCGGCATTTTGGAATTCAACAAAAATACCTTCACGATTTTTTAGAAAAACGATTAAAAGAAACGCTATGACGCTATTTCCTGCACCATAGCGTTTTTTCAGATTCCATTCTCCTTCAGGTAATCCACCCAGATCCCATATTTTGAACCATACAGATGAATGTCGTCGAACGTCAGACTGCTCTTTAAGTTGCCTTCCTCATCGCATACGACCTCATTCATGTCAAGGTAAAAGATATTTTTTCCGTCTGCGAGTGCAGCGATCCGCTCATTCCGCTGCTCGATCCCCACATTGTTAAAAATCGGATCTTTATCACTTTTTTCTTTTGCAACCTTCATGATCCCCTGAACGAAGATTACAGCGTCCGGCTGCAGTTCCCGGAATTTTTCCACAGAATCCTCATAGGCTGTCATGAAGCCATCCAGCGTTCCCCTTCCCATCTCATTGATTCCGATCTGGAAATAGATTTTCCCGTATTTTTTTGCCTTAAGCGCTTCCTCTAATGTCACTTTTTCCCCGTCCACTTCACAGAACTTTTCTGTCCAGAGGTTGTATACATTCATGCCGACGGTCGCATAAAAAGTGCTGTCATCGAGTCCGCCGTAATCATGAAGTCCCACGGTTCTCGAATCACCGATAAACACTGCGTCTGAGAAGTACCCGGCGTCCACCGGGTGAAAGCTTCTTACTTCCTCCTGCTCTGTCTCCGCCACTGTCTCCGTTTCTGCCATACTCTCCGTTCCCTCTGCGGCAGGTTCTGTGCTCTCAGTCGCGGAGATCTGCTCCTCATCTCTTCTCAGTTCTGCCAGATGTTCCCATTTATCCCAGAGTGACTCATGGTCGCTGCTCCATGGATAAATCCCATCGTGTATGCCCTGCATGACCAGAACAAAGTACGGTGTTTTTACCGGATCGACCGTATAACGGCTGTAAATCGTATCTTTTCCCAGAAATCCTATCGCTGACAGGATTGCCCAGCCAGCTAAAATCAGAATGGTGATTTTGCAATATCTGATTTTTTTCATTTCTGCTCCTTCCTGTTATCTAAAAATTAAAGTATAAAAATGGATTGTTTGCAGATACCGCAAGGTAGTACATGCTGAGTGCAAAGATCACCGCAATTGCCAGCGTACCGAGCATCCCCCGCTTTATTCTTCCATAAATCACCGCCGGAACCGGAGTTGCAAAAAGAACTCCCATCGCCAGCAGGCTGTCATAATCTTTCAGATATTTGATGTAATCCATGGAATTGACCATGCCGGTATGTGCATTCACAAACGGAAACATACGTGTCAGATAAATTCCAAGCTGATGCACATCCGTGATCGTAAATGCCATCCATGTCACAGGCACAAACAGTAACAGATAGACATGTCCGATCACTTTGCTTTTCTGTAAAAATGGAAGCAAAAACAATTTTTCCAGAAATAAAGCCCCGAGCAGCATGCCGCCCCAGATCAGAAAATTATACCCTGCCCCGTGCCACAGTGCGGTCAGTATCCACACAGCAAAAAGGTTGAACATCGTCCGCAGTCTGCCTTTCCGGCTTCCTCCGAGCGGAATGTATACATAATCGCGGAACCACCGTCCCAGTGTAATGTGCCAACGGCGCCAGAACTCCGTCACCGATTTCGAGATATATGGAAAACGGAAGTTTACCGGAATCTGGAATCCCAACATTTTTCCAAGTCCGACCGCCATCATCGAATATCCTGCGAAATCAAAATACAGCTCCATGGAATATGCGACCGCACCCAGCCATGCCAACGGCGTTGAGATACTGTTAAACCCAATCGTCTGCACGTTGTTCCACAACATTCCCACCCGGTCAGCGATAATGACTTTGGATCCGAGTCCGATCACAAGGATACGGACGCCACTCTCAAAATCCCGTGCTGTCACCGTCCTTCTTTTCAGGCAGCTGCTCACCTCGGTATAGTTTACGATCGGTCCGGCGATCAGCTGTGGAAACATCGTCAGATAGGTTCCAAGGTTGACATAAGATTTTTCTGCCGGGACAATGCCACGGTACACATCGATCACATACGCTGCGATCTGGAAGGTGTAAAAACTGATCCCAAGCGGCAGCTTTGTGGTCAGACCGCTGTATTTAAAGAAAAAGAGCATTCCGAAATCGTAGCAAAGCGCCAGAACAAGCAGTACTGCCTGTCTTCTGCCTCTTCCATCCTCCGGTGTTTTATACATGCTGCGTGCGATCACATAGTTCACCGTGACTGACGCTAACAGCAACAGGACATACTGCGCCTCTCCATAGGTGTAGAAGGCAATGCTCCCCAAAAAGAGTACTGCGTTGCGGAACTTCTTCGGTGTGATAAAATATATGATTAAAAAAGCCGGCAGAAACCGGAACAAAAATTCAAAACTGCTAAATACCATACGTAATTCTTTCTCTCATTCTCCTGCTTGTGCTGCACGATCAACGTGCTTTTCTGCAGAAACTCTACCTGTTTTTCACAAAAATAACTGTCTGTTTTCTTTTTTTATTATATGCACAGACTGTTGTTATTATAGATGAAAAAAATAAATATTACCATATGATTAATTTTAAAAATATATTAAATCCATGCTATTTTGTAACTTTTCTGTAATGATTAGGCACGGACGCTGCTTTTCTCAGATTTTCCGGAAACCATGTTACTGTTTTCCCTGCAGAAATGCTTTGATCTCCCCGATAAAATACAGTGAGCCGAATGCCACTGTCTTTTCTGCGGATGATTTTGAGAAATCCGGCAGCACATCCGCAAGTTTCTGATACGCCTCCGCCGGGATCCCTTTTGCCCGGATGCAGTCTGCGAGCGCCTCTCCCTGCAATGCCCTCTCACTCTCCACAGTCACTGTCTTAAAATCCAGTGCCAGCGGAAGAAGTTCCCGGATCATCTCCCCATAATCTTTATCCGCCATGACACCCATGATAAAATGGAATTTTTCATCCGGATACATTGTCTCCAGACTTTTTTTCAGCGCCTCCACACCGTTACTGTTATGCGCACCGTCCATCAGGAAAAACGGATCATTGCTCACAAGCTCCATGCGTCCCATCCACTGTGTCCGGTCGATCCCTTCCCGGATTGCATGCTGCAAAGCTTTCCGTTCCGGCACATTCTTTTTTCCTGCAAAATATTTTTCAAAAAATAATTCTGCTGCAAGCATTGCCGCCACGGCATTTTCATACTGGTGCACACCGAGCATTTTCATTGTGACTGCATCGTATCCAGCGTATGAAAAACACTGTTTTCCGTCCTTTTGTGGCAGGATCCTGATCTCATCTAAGTTTACGACTTTTGTAGTTTTTATATCTGCACGCTCTGCGGCCTTATTTAACACGTCCATCGCTTCTTTTTCCTGGCTCTCTAACACAAGCGCTGTGCCGTGCTTGATAATTCCTGCTTTCTCCGCTGCAATTTTGGCGAGTGTGTCACCGAGGATCGCCATATGGTCAAAACCGATTTTTGCAATGACGGTCACATCCGGCACTCCGCAGGCATTCGTGGAATCATACGTTCCGCCAAGTCCTGTCTCCAAAATCACAACATCACACTTTTGTTCCTTAAAATAAAGCAAAGCCATTGCAAGACAGTAATCAAACATCGTCGGATAAACGCCAAAATCCATAGAGAGAAGCCTGTTTCCAAGGCGCATGGTATCCTCTTTTGAGATCATATCTCCCTGCACCTGGATGCGCTCCCTGAAATCCACCAGATGTGGAGAAGTAAACATCCCGGTTTTCAATCCTGCACATTCGAAAACAGAGCGCAAAAAAGCAGAGACGGAGCCTTTGCCGTTCGTCCCTGCTATGTGTATGATGCGTAAATCTTTCTCCGGGTGTCCTAACTTCTCTAACATTATCTTTGAGATCTCGACACCCTTTAAGTTTCCAAATCTTCTTTTATTTTCAATCGCTGTTACTGTTTCTTCGTAAGTTAATGTCTGCATCTGACTATACTGCCATGATCACACCGCCGTCGTTGGCATACATGCTGCTGACACCTGCGGTGTTGATGATGATGATCTTTTTGAACTTCGCAATCTTCTCGATTTTTTCTTTCACTGCTTTTGCACGCTCCGGGCAGTTGCAGTGTGCGATTGCGAGAACACGGTTCTCACAGTCTTTTGTCTTTGAGATCATATCCTTCACCATACGCTCAAGTGCTTTGTTCATACCGCGCGCCTGATCTAACTGGCAGATTAAGCCCTCCTTTGTTGAGCCCATAACAGGCTTGATATTTAATGAATTGGCAATAAATGCTTTCAGATTGGAAAGTCTGCCATTCTTTCTCAATGTCTCTAACGTCTCCAATACAAAATAGGTGTTCATGGACTGGATGTACTCTTCCACCTTCTCCACAACCTCGTCGAAACTGCATCCGGCTTCCTCAAATTCCTGAATCTTCATGCCGATGATCGTCTCACCGATGGACGCTGATTTTGAATTGAACACATAAATTTTCTTTGCGTCTGTGTGCTCTTCCTCATAGAGATTCTTTCCGAGCACTGCACTGTTGTAAGAGCCGCTTAAGCCGCCGGACAATGTCACAACATAAACATGGTCTGCCTCACCCTCATATGCATCCATATACTGCTCCGGTGACGGGCAGGAGGACTTTGGTCCTTTCAGACTCTCTTTCACTCTTCTCAAAAAGTCTAACTGATCAAATGTGCTGTCATCCCTGATACGGCATCCGTCTACTTCCAGCTCCAATGAAACGGTCTCATAATGTCCGTCCTGTTTTAATTCTTCCGGTAATTCCCCACAACTGTCTATTACAATCTTATACATAGTATCCTCCTTGTTTTCTAAATGTTATTCATTATTATATCAAAAGTTTCTTTTTTCTATTACATGTAGTATTGATTACTACGTAACATTAACACAAAAACTTTACTTTGTATAGAGGATATTATGATTTTTATTAAAATTTTATAGTCAGCACGTTCTGGTCGGAATCTTCCAGATAATATAAAGATGTCAGTCCTTTGCAGTAATGCACGATCTTCTGATCCGTGATAAAGTAGGAGAATGCCTGTTCATACAGCTCCCTGTCTGCAAACCTGACGGAGCAGAAACCATCTCCCTGCTCATAGGCAGTCCGATATACATTTCCGATGTTGTCTGCATCCCATGTGTCAAAATAAAGATTTTCATGGACATAATAATTGTCTTTTACCGCCTGACACACCGGAACGATAATATCGTCATTCGGCTGATGCGTTTTCTGTAATTCCCCGGTCGTAACTGCAAAATAATTATAATTGATAAAGGAATCCAGCCCCATTCCATCACCGCTGTAGGTGGCATTTCCCCATGTCGTATCCATGTAATAATACTCTCCATCCAGCTTTACCAGATTCCATGCATGAGACTGTCCGTCTGCCGTTCCGGCCACCACTGCACAGGGAATATCCAGTTTTTCCAGAAGATACTGCGTTGCTGCAGCGTATCCCTGACAAACCGTTTCCCCATTGACAAACACACTGATAATGTTCTGATTGTCCGGCGCACCTGTGCTGTACGCAACATTCGAAGCCAGATAATCAAACACATATTTTGCCTTGTCATAATCCGGCGCTTGCGCATCGATCCCTGCCAAAATCTGACTGACTGTCTCGTCGATCTGTGCCTGCATGTCCATCCGCTCGGCATCCGTCATGGTAAACTTTGGTGTAAAATGGAGATCCACCAGCTTTTCCCCTCTGGTATACTGCGTGTAAGTGTAGCCCGATACCCAGAACAGTCCGCCGTGGTCCGCCATCACCGAAACATACGCCTGATGCAGGACTTCGTTGTCTAACGTGCTCAGCGCCACATCTTCTTTTTCATAGAGAATCGCATCATAAACCTCATCGTACACAGTGCGTACTTCCTCCGGAAGCGTCTGATATGCATAACAATCCACGGACAGCCTTTCAACGGATGGCTCTGCCTGCTTCTCTGTTTCCCCGGAAACTGCTGCCTGTTCAGTGTCCGTCTCCTGCACTGTATCCCTTACTTCCGTGTTTTTTCCTTCTGCAATTTTCTCCTCCACATAGCGGGTAATATTGGATAATTGATCAGTTGTCTGCTGACACCCCGAAAGCAGAATGAGTGCTGCACACGCTGCACTCCCTGCCACATAGGAAAAAAATTTTTTTCTCACCTGATTCTCCTGTCAAATTCATACTTCACGCTGTATGCATCTTTTTTGCAGTTCAGCCAAAATAAGCGCTCACCAGATCCTTCAATGCCTGCTGGTCTGCTGCTGCCATAAGCTCTCTTGCAGAATGCATTGCAAGCAATGGGATTCCGATATCTACTGTTTTAACCGGAAGCAATGCAGATGCGATCGAACCTAATGTGCCGCCTCCTGCAAGATCCGAACGGTTCACAAATTTCTGATATGGGATCTGATTCTTCTCACAGATCTGCTGGATCACTGCGACCGCTCCACAGTCTGTCGCATAGGACTGCGAGCATGCTTCCTTGATACAGAATCCTTTTCCAAGCACCGGCTTGTTGGTCAGATCCATCTTTCCGGCATAGTTTGGATGAAGTCCATGTGCCACATCCACAGATAAAATCATGCTGTTGTACAGTCTGTTCCACACTTCTTTTTCCAGTCCACACTCGGTCAGAATACGCACCAGCATATCATGAAGCAGAATGGAACCGGCGCCTTGCTTGGAACGGCTTCCGATCTCCTCGTGATCGAACAGTGCAATGAGATTCATGCCGTCTGCCCTGTCGCTGTCGATGATCGCAGACACCAGTGCAGAACAGGAATTTAAGTTATCAAGTCTGGATGCAGAGATAAACTCATCGTTTAATCCCACAAACTCCGGCTTTTCTTTATTATAAATGGTCAGCTCAAAATCCAGAATATCCTCTTTTTTCACAGCAAGCTCTTTTGCAAGAAAATCAAGAAAATAGTCTGCATCATCGGAAAGTCCGCAGATCGGGAGCAGTTCCGTCTGCTTATTTAATTCCACGCCCTTGTTCACCTCACGGTTCATGTGGATCGCAAGATTCGGGATGGTCATAAGATTTTTTTCAGACTGGAACGTGACAACTTTCGGTGTAAACACATCCCCACTGCGCACTGCAACTCTTCCGGCTACACCGAGTGGACGGTCGAGCCATGTATTTAAGATTGCGCCGCCGTAAACTTCCACATTCACCTGTGCGTATCCGTTTGTCTGAATATCGCAGGACGGTTTGATCCTTAAGCATGGGAAATCTGTATGTGCTGCTGCAATGCGGATCGCAGGCTCTCTGTCACTCCAATTCTGCGGTAATGTGAATGCAAACAATGTCGTTTCATGATGATTTACCACATATTTTCCGCCCGCTTTTAAGTTCCATGCCATACCATAATCAACCACTTCAAAACCGGCATCTGTCAGTCTTTTTTCGCATGCGCTCACTGCATGTGCCGGAGAAACTCCCTTTTCCAATAAATCAAATAAAATTTGTGTCTCTGTCATATCTGTTACCAACCTTTCTATCAAACCCCAGACTTTTTATCTGCGGCTGCAAATCTGTATCATTATTCCGTATTTTGCATTCGCAAATCCTCTGTATTCTAGCATATTTTCTCTAATTTGTCATTTCAGTTATTTACAAGAAAACAAACCAATGATAAATTTATGTTGATACCATTTTCTTTTGGGAGGATTTTATGATCGCTTTAAAAATTGCCGAAGTCAAAGACTTTATGAATAAATTACTGTGCCAGGATGTGTTTGACCACTTTCTCATTCAGGAGGCTGTCATCACAACGAATGTATCCTGCCATATCGACGGCACGCTGCAAAAAGACTTCTACACCTTAGAAGAACTCGAAGAACAGAATCTCACCGGGCTTTCCTTTGTTCCGTATGGTCTTTTGCGCAGTTCCTGTTTCAACCTGATCAAAGGAAAGAAAACTCCTTCTTATTTCAAGTTTTCCCTCCTTTTATCGCCGGAAAATCTCAAACGCACCCTCTCCCAGACCGGAAGTTCTTTCACGGAAAATGATATTTCCGCCGTGTTCTTAAATATCCGCTTCCAAAATGGAGAACTGACCGTGACCACGGGTATCTCCTACCGGATCTTCTCGACCGACAAAACTCTTGAGCACGAGTGGGACACACTCCTCAAACGCTTTCTGACGAAAAATCAGATTTCATTTGACGAATTGTAGCGTCTGGCTTCCCCCTCTCTCCCGGCTTTTGCCAAAGTGTAAAGCTATGGAATGGTTAAAAGGGTTACTTATAAAACTTTTGTGAGAATTGAGTGCATTTATCAGTGTTCACATTTTGACTTTAAGTTTATGTACATTCATCAATGGACAGTCCACGCAATGTGTCCGTCTGGGACACACTTCCTTTATCTGTATCTAGCGCAAGTAAATGCCGGAATCAGCATCTTTTATTGCAGGTCAAAAATCAAAGAAAACCCGAGTGATTTTTGACCTGCTCATCTGCTGATTTTCCGGCATGTAACTTGCGCACGATACAGATAAGAAGGAAGTGTGGCCGCAGACGAACACATTGTGCGGACTGTCCATTTCTGAATGAATATAAACAATCAAAAAAGTCAAAATGTGAACACTGATAAAGCCGCAATTCGAGCAAGTTTTATAAGTAACCCTTTTAACCATTCCATAATTGAAAACCAAGTAAAAGCCGGGAGGGAGGGGGAAGCCAGACACTACAATACCACGGTAAATAAGATTGATTTTCCGTCCTCGCTTTTGGCTGTGATCTTGCCCTTGTGTGCTTTCACGATCGCATACACGACGGAAAGTCCGATTCCAAAGCCCCCGGTCCTGGAATTGTGGGAAGCGTCCATACGGTAAAAACGTTCGAAAAGCATGTCCAGCTTTCCTTTTTCGATCTGGTCTGTGGTATTCCACACGGTGATGATTTTGTTTTTTCCGGAAGTTTTTAGTGCGATGCGGATGATGCCCTGCTCTGAGGAATATTTCATTGCATTGTCCAAAAGCAGGGAGATCATCTGCCGGATATTTTTCTCATCGCCGACATATTCCACATGCTCTGCCACATTGATCTCAAATTGTTTTCCTTTTGTTTTTGCGACAGAGCGGAATCCCTCTGCGGTATCAAGCACTGCATCCGAAAGTGAAAATGACACTTTTTCCAGCTTTGTCCCTTCCTCGTCCATGCGGGAGAGAAACACCAGTTTTTCCGTGAGGGAAGTCAGTCTTGCAATCTGTTTTCTCGTACTCTGCGTCCACTCGTTTTCCCCCTCCATCATCTCTATGACTTCGGTGTTGGCATCGATGATCGTGAGTGGCGTTTTGATCTCATGGCTTGCGTCCGTGATAAAGCGTTTCTGTTTCTCATAGCTTTCTGACACCGGTTTTAACACTTTTCCAGAGAAAAAGTAGATCATGACAAACACGATAACAAGTCCGAGTGCTCCTGTTCCCACGCTCGTAAGAACATACGTTCTGATAGTAGAGATTTCCCGCTGGCAGTTTAAAAATACATACATTGTCGTGCCGTCACTGTCCGTTGCAAGATATTTATAATCAGCGAAAAAGCCTTTTTTCTTTCCTTTTTTCCACAGCTCCGCTGCGTATTCCTCCGCTGTCCCAGCTGAGATGGAAGCAATTTTTCCGGTATCCACATACCCCACCGTACCGTCCGATGCGATCGTCACTGTAAAATACCGGGTGTCAAACGGGCTTTCCTGCGAAATTCCGTGTTTTTGGAGGTCATTCATTGCCGGTGGCTGATCTGTCTTTGGTTCCAATTTTTTACCAGAATCTCCGGGTGTCATATCCGGGAAAGTACCTCCGTTGTCAGCGATCAGGGAGAGTCTTGCATCCAGCGCCTGATTGGTAGTGATGTAGTTTGCAATATTGATTGTTCCGACAATTGCGATCAGCACGATAGAAACCGACAGCATTGCAATTGCAATAAATTTTCTTCTTAATTTATTAAGCATTGTCTTTCTCCAATGAGTATCCAAGTCCTCTGGCCGCCTTGATCTTCACCTGACTTCCAATGGAGGTTAATTTTTTTCTCAAATAGGAAATATATACCCATACGACATTTTGTTCCGCTTCTGAATCGTAGCCCCAGATTTTATCCATAAAAAGATCCGGGGAAATGACCTGTCCTGGATTAGACATGAGCATTTCAAGCATCTGGTATTCCTTGCCAGCAAGACGGATACCTTCTGGATTCTCCGGTCCTATGAGCTGATAGGTAGAACGGTTCAGTGCAATATCGCCAAATGTCAGCACATTATCGGTCGTGTCCGTCTGCCTCCTTGTCATTGCCCGGATCCTCGCCAGAAGCTCTTTCATGGAAAATGGTTTCGGCAGATAATCGTCTGCGCCACTGTCTAAACCCTCCACACGGTCATCAATCTCTGCCTTTGCTGTGAGCAGCAGAACCGGAACGGAATTTCCATGTCTGCGGATTGTTTTTAATACGGTGATACCATCCATTTTGGGCATCATGATATCTAAGATCACGCCGTCATAATTGTCGCCGTTTTCCAGATAATCTAAGGCTTCTGCGCCATCGTACACAGCGTCTACCGAATAATTGTTATGTTTTAACACCGTGACAAGCGCACGGCTCAAATCCTCTTCATCTTCTGCAAGCAATAACCTCATACAAAATCCCATGCCTTTCGTTTATTTCACAGTGATACCGATTCCTGCCCTCAGCTGTTTTTATTCTGCGGTCACTTCTGTCGTCGTTCCCGATGTTGTGAGCGTGTACGTTGCTCCGCTCTCCACCTCTGCGGTGCTGATGATCACACAGTCATAGGTTTTTAATGCCGTGTAACTTACGATCACATTTCCCTCACTGTCTGTCAGCACAACGTTGCCGGCTTCCATTTGTTCTCCTAATTTTACCATAAGAACCTTCTGTTTGGAAGAATCACTCATCACCTCTGCCATGCCGCTGCTGCCGATTGCCACAAGCGTTCCGCCGTTCACATACGCAGACGACCGGTCGCCGTAATCGATCGCACTGTTTCCGTTATCAGACGGACCGTCAATGTAGATCTCACCGCCGTTGATCGTCAGATCGCCGTTGGAATCCAGGCCGTCGCCGCCTGCCAGAATGTGGATATATCCACCGTTTAATTCCATTTTCTCGCCTGCTGTATTGATACCGTCATCACTTGCAGTGATATCAATCGTTCCATCGTTGATCGTCACCGTCAGGCCTTCCAGACCTTCATAACTCTCTGTCACGGTGATCGTACCACCATTTACTATCAGTGCATCATCTGCATGCACACCATCATCGCCTGTCGCAAGCGTGTATGTTCCATCTGCGATCGTAATATTTGCGTTGCTGTGGATGGAATCATCTGCGGAATCAATCTGGTAAGTGCCTCCATTTAAGTACATGCTGCCACCTGCCTTGATTCCTTTTGTGCTGGTGCCGCTCTCGTCAGTTGTGGTATCCTGTGGCATATTTTCTCCGTCCGGCTTTTCGCCCATCTGTGGCATGCTTTCTCCGTCCGGTTTCTCGCCGTTTTGTGGCATTCCGCCACCCGGTCCACCCGGCACATCTGACTCATGCGTTTTCAGACTGTTTGCAACGCCGCCCCCGGCTGTGATGTCAAGTGTTCCATCCTCAATCTGCACGATATTGGAAGCGTCCATGCCATCGCCATCACTTGTGATCGTAAAATCACCATCTGCAATATAAATATAGCCCTTTTCTTCATCATCTGCATTTTCCGCATGAATGCCATCTTTTTCTGCGGTTAAAATAAAGGTTCCATCTGCGATACGCACACTGTCTTTTCCCGATAATGCGTGCCCTGCTGCTGTGATATCGTATGTACCGCCTGTGATTTTCAGATCATCTTTGGATACAATTCCATGTCCTTCTGCTGATACGATCGTCAGACTTCCAGTGCCGTTTAACGTAAGGTCTGATTTTGCAAAAATCACGGCATCAATGTTGTTGTCGTCAATCGCAACATACTCATCCGTATTGCGAAGCGTATTCTGCGATCCTTCTGCAAGCGTTACAAATACTTTCTCTGCGCTTTTTACATACACTGCTGCACTTGAAGCACAGGTAATGTCCACATTATCAAATACGATCTGCACTTTCGCATTATCTGCATCCACCACAATCTGTCCTTCCGACAGTGTTCCGGAAAAAATATATGTCCCTTCTGCCGTGATTGTCATCGTCTGTCCATTGATTGCAACGCCATCCGTTTCCCCTGTGATACCATCATCGGAAAGTGTGACATAAACTGCCCCACTCTCCTCATAGGTTCCTGCCAGATCCCGCTCAGTAAACATATCTGCACTTGAAAAAGTTCCTGCTTCACTCTGTGCTGATGTTTCTTCTGCATTTGTTTCTGTTTCCGAGGAAACAACATTGCCAGTACTGCTCTTTGTCCCTGTACAGC
>OFMF01000903.1_pt1 | contig 26151 bp, 27 predicted proteins | sample 1541771 | NCBI WGS metagenome assembly OFMF01 (sample SAMN04209235, study PRJEB22552) | human gut metagenome | biome: gut; material: feces | host: Homo sapiens | place: USA: Oklahoma
CCGCTCGGGCCCGCTCCGCTTGCGGCCGCCTGGGCGGGCATCGTGCTGGGCAGCCTGCCCCTCTACGCGCTGGGGCTCGGCGTGGCCCTGCGCCTCGGCCGCAACGCCGTCATCGGCGCCGGCGCGGCGGGGATGCTCCTCGCGTTCTTCTCAGTGGGCGGACTTGCGCACGGCCTCATGACCGGCGAGCTCACCGGTGCCCTGGCGACGCCCCTGAGCTGGGTGCCGCTCGCCTGGCCCGCGCGTCTGGGGTCGCTCGGGGTGGAGGCCTTCATCGACGCCGCACGCGCGGCGGGCCCTCTCCTCACGACTGCGCTCGCTGGCCTCGTGCTCACCCTGGCAACCGCCGCCGTCCTTCTGGCCTGGTTCTGCCGCTTCGAGGACGGGAGGGCAGATGCGTAGGAAGCCGCTCGCCGCCGTGCTCGCCCTCCTCTCCGCAGCGCTCGTCCTGGGCGGGAATGCCCTGCTCGACGCCGGCTGGGGATCGGCGCGGGGCTCTGGACCGCTGAGCACGGCGCAAGTACAATGCCGACGGGAGTTTCAGGAGGTCGAACATGGCAAGGATACTGGCAGTGGATGATGAACGGGCGATCCTCGACGCACTCGCGCGCATCCTCGGCCGCGATGGCCATGAGGTCGTCAAGGCAGCGGACCCGATGGCGGTCCCGGGGACGGATCTCTCGCGCTTCGACCTCGTGCTCTGCGACGTCATGATGCCGGGGCTCGACGGCTTCGAGCTCGTGCGGCAGATCCGCCCGGACTTCGACGGGCCCATCATCTTCCTGACCGCGCGCGTGGCCGAGGAGGACGCCGTGGCCGGCTACGGCCTGGGCGCCGACGACTACGTCCGCAAGCCCTTCGGGGCCGCAGAGCTGCGCGCCAAGGTCGCAGCCCATCTACGCCGTGAGCGCCGGCCGCGCTCGCACGCCCTCTCCTTCGGGGAGGTGCGGATCGACCTCGGGGCGCGCGGCCTCGCCGTGGGTGGCGAGGCCGTGCCGCTCACGCCCACCGAGTACGCCATCTGCGAGTACCTCGCCCGCCACCCCGGGCAGGTCATGAGCCGCGCACAGATACGCGAGGCGGTGCTCGGCTGGGAGAGCGACGCCGACGACGCGGCCATATCCATGCAGGTCAGCCGCGCCCGGAGGAAACTCTCCGAGGCCGGAGCCGATCCGATCGCGACCGTCTGGGGGATGGGGTACAAGTGGCAGCTTTGAGGACCGGGGCGCGAGGTCGCGGGGGCATGCCGCTCTCCTTCGTCATCGCGCGCTACTTCGCCTACGCGTTCGCGGCGGTCGCCACGGCGTGGCTCGCCTCGTTCATGGCGCTCTCCGCGGCGATCAACGCGGGCTTCGTCTACGAGGCAAGCTGGGGGCCGGCCAATGCGCGCGAGGTCGCGGAGGGCCTGGCACGCGACGGCGTCTGCGGGCAGCAGGACGTGCCAACGGCGTACCGCTACCTCATCCTGAACAAGGACGGATACGTGCTGATGACAGACCTCGAGGGCACGCGGCTCGAGGACGCGACAGAAATGGCCCGTGCAGCACTCGCCGCGGATCCGGGCACAGTGGAGATCGAGGGCGGGGGCTCGGGCCTCACCTACGCCGCGTTCCCGCTCAAGGGCGGCGGGGCCTGTGCACTCGTCAGCGAGTACCTGCCGCAGTGGGTCTCGCGCGACCTCGCCGGCCTGCTTCCCAACCCGCAGAACCTCATGCTCGTCGGCGCCGCTGCGGGAAGCGCGCTCGCGCTCGCGCTCGTGGCGCGCCGCGCGAGCCGCGTGATCTCGCGCAAGATGGCGCCACTCGCGGAGGCGGCGGGGCGCGTCGGCGCGGGGGAGCTCGACTTCGCGGTCGGCAGCACCAACGTGCGCGAGGTGAACGACGTCCTCGCCGCGATGGACGCCATGCGGGCCTCCCTCGCCGAGTCGCTCGAGGCCCGCTGGGCCGCGGAGCGAGGGCAGCGCGAGCAGGTGGCGTCGCTCGCCCACGACCTCAAGACGCCGCTCACCGTGCTGCGCGCCAACGCCGACTTCGTGGCGGAGGAGCTGGAAGACGAGAAAGACGCCGACCTCGCGGCCGCCGCGCGCGACATAGCCGGCAGTGTCGAAAGGCTCGACGGCTACGTGCGCCTGCTCATCGAGGCCTCGCGCGGGTCCGGCGGGGCGGAGAGGGTCCCCATGCGGCCGGCCGAGCTCTGCGAACAGGTCCTCGCCGAGGCCGCCCAGATCGCCCGGGCGCGAGGCGTGACGCTCGACGCGGCCACGGGCCCCGCTGTCGCGGGCGCGCCCGAGGCCCCGCTCGACCGAACCACCCTGACGCGAGCCGCCGCGAACCTCGTGGTCAACGCCGCCGAGCACGCGCGCTCGCGCGTGGCGGTCTCCTGCGACGTCGCGGGCGGACACCTCGTCATCGAGGTGGCCGACGACGGACCGGGCTTCTCTCCCGCCGCCCTCGAACGCGGCTGTGAGCGCCTCTTCACAGACGACTCCTCCCGCTCCTCGCGCGACGGAGGCCGCCACTACGGGCTCGGCCTCCACGCCGCCGCCGAGGCCGCGAGCGCCCACGGGGGCTCCGTCTCGCTCGCCAACAGCCCCTCGGGCGGCGCGGTGGCCACCATCGCGGTCCCCCTGTACGGGGCCTGACGACTCAGGCCCCGCACAGGGGCGTGCCTCGCAACCAAACGCTTCCCGGATAATAATGCCCGTTGCGGGGATCGCCCTGGCTAGTCGCCGCCCATGTGCATGAGCATGTCGGCGATGCGAGTCGCCATCTCGTCCGCCGCTTCACGGATGTTGGCGACCCAGGACGCATGGCCGGCCTGATCGGATGCCTCCGCCTCAAGCACGTCGCAAATGACTGCGGCGACCGCCCCGGGAGCCGCCCGCGGCCGGGCACGCGAGGGAGCCTCGAGACGAAAGGAGCTCGAGGACGACCATGACCAAGAGCATTAGCAGGAGCCAGGTGAGGCTCATCGCATCGACCAACGCGATATTCGGCGCCGACGAGGCGTGCGCGATGCTGCGCATCAGCCGCGACGCCATGTACCGGCTCGCCCCCCCCTGCACTTACCGTCAGAGCATGCTATAAGGTTATTGGTGGCCCATTGAGCTACTTCTAAGTGCCGGGGGAGTCCCCCGGCTATTTTTTTATCCATTCCATTAGGAATCCCCATTGGCCAAGGAGCTCAACATCTTCGTCGACGAGAGCGGCGACCGCGGCGGCAAAGCTCGCTACTATCTGCTCACACTCGTCTTTCACGACCAGGCAGACAGCATCGCCGAGGCGGTCACGGGCTATGAGACCAAGCTCGCCAGGGCTGACCTCCCCAACATTCCGTTTCACTCCGAGCCTCTCATGAACGGACACAAGGACTTACTGCATGATTCGTGTGTTATAGTTAGATGTCTCTAACTATTTGGGGCGATAGCAATGCACGAACGCAAGGGCTTCTGGGACAAGAATGCCGGTCGGTACGACCGTTTCATGCGAAAGGACCGGGCGGCGTATGAGAAGATGTATGAGCTGATCAGGCCGGTGGTGAAAGCAAAAACCGTACTGGAGGTTGCCACCGGCACGGGGCTTATCGCAAAGAGCATCGTAAATGCGGCGGCGCACATCGAGGCTACGGACGCTTCTGCAAAGATGATCCTTGAAGCAAAGCGGGACAATCAATCCGCAAAGCTGCACTTTTCCGTACAAGATATGTTCCGCCTGCCCTATGCACAGAAGTCCTTCGAAGTGGTGATCGCGTCCAACGCGCTTCACATAGTGCCGCATCCGGAAAAGGCCCTGCAAGAAATCAGACGGGTGCTGAAGGACGACGGCGTGCTCATCGCGCCAACCTTCACTCACGCGGGGAGCTCGGTTTCCGGCAAGGCAAAAGCCTTTTTCATGAGTATGGCGGGATTCCCCCTCCACAGCAGGTGGACAAGCGAGGAATACCTACGTTTCCTGCGTCAAAACGGCTGGGCGGTGCAGAAAAGCGCAGTGCTGAAGGCCTCGTTCCCGTTGACCTATGCGGAATGCACGAAATCGGAGGGGCCAGATGTCGTTCTTTGAAAACACCCGCAAGCCCGTGGGCCTCGGCGGAAAACTTATGGTTGCCATGATGAATTTGGACCACAGCCCTGTGGCGCGGTGGGGGCTTCGATTTCTACGACTTGCGCCAAACGCCAAGGTGCTGGATTGCGGCTGCGGAGGCGGGGCGAACATAAAACGGCTGCTGAAAAAATACTCGCATGGCATCGTCAAGGGCATCGACTATTCGCCCGTCAGCGTGGAGAAGGCTAGAAAGCTCAACCGAACTGCAATTCAGGAGGGGCGTTGCGCCGTTCTGCAAGGCAGTGTGGCGGATATGGCGTTTGAGAACGCCATGTGAGCATTTTTCATCCATCCTGCACATGGCGATAGGCATGACGGTCATAGTGGCTTTGCTGGCGGCAATTATGACAGTTTTTATTCACTGAGGAAGGAACCTATGAAATGTAAAATTGAGAAAAAACACCGTGCAGGAGACGCTGATCCTCCCGCTGTATTCCCGAAAGCTGTGTACGGAGCTATACCCGAACCTTTACAGGGATGAAACAGCGGTTCGTCTGCTCGGTCAGATCGACTACGACTTTTCAGAGGCAGAGAAAAACTCCCGCAGCCTGATGCAGCGCTTTGGTGCGCTGGAGGTGGCCATGCGGCAGAGTGATCTTGCTTTTGAGGTGCGGGATTACCTGAAAGGCCACCCCAATGCGGCGGTGGTCAATCTGGGCTGCGGGCTGGACAACACCGGCAGAGCCTGCGACAACAGTAGATGCAAGATCTACAATCTGGACTTCCCGGATGTGATTGCCTTGCGGCAGCAGCTACTGCCCGCCGGGGATCGGGAGCATAATATCCCCTGCGACCTGAAAGACACCGCATGGTTTGGCAAAATCGATGCCTCCGGCGGGGCGGTGTTCTTTGCCTCCGGGGTGTTCTATTACTTTCTGACCCAGCAGGTCCGGGAACTGGTGCGGGGGATGGCGGACGCTTTCCCCGGCAGTGTGCTGGTCTTTGATGCTGCCAATCGGACGGCGGTAAAGATGATCGCAAAAACATGGCTTAAGACTGCAAAAATCAAGGATGTGGGGGCATATTTTGCGGTTTCGGATGCCGCCAAGGAAATCGGCACGTGGGACAGCCGTCTGCAGGTCACAAGTCGCGGCTATATGCTGGGCTATAACGATTTGAAAGACCCTTCTGTCAGCGGCTTTTTCCGGTTTCTCGCAAGGGTCGGTGACAACGGGATGAAAATGCAAATCGTGAAAATAAGATTTTGAGAGGCAAAAATGCAAAAGACGAGCGCTTCTTGCCGCCCAATTGGCAAGAAGCGCTCGTCTTTTCTTAACGCGTTGTATGGCGGAGAGAGCGCAAGTTACGCGAGCGCCCTTCTTGCCAGCTCGGCCGCGCCGAGGATTCCTTGGTCGCCGCCGCAGCCCGGGGCGCAGATGTAGCTCTCCATGTCCTTAAGCTCGGCGGTCTGGATGTAGCCACCCAGATATTCGAGGGTCTTCTTGCGGACGATGCCGTAGAGCTGCTCCTGGTGCATCACGCCACCGCCGAGGACGATGCGGCGAGGCGAGTACATGAGCACGAGGTTCGCACACATCTGCCCCAGATAATCCCCCTCGAGCATCCACACCTCATCGTTGTCCGCGAGCTCGGCCGCGGGCTTTCCCCAGCGCGCGGCGATGGCGGGGCCGGAGGCGAGGCCCTCGAGGCAGCTCGCGTGGCTCGGGCAGACGCAGCGTCCTTCCTCGGTGGGACGGGTCCTTACCAGCATGTGACCGGCCTCGGGGTGCAGCATGCCGTGAAGGAGCCTGCCCGCGCACATGACGCCCGCGCCCACGCCGGTGCCGATGGTCACGTAGACGGCGTCCTTGAGCCCCTTGCAGCAGCCGAAGACCACTTCGCCGAGGCAGGCAACGTTCACGTCCGTATCGTAGGCCACCGGAATCCCGAGGGCGTCGGCGAACGCGGCGCGAAGACCATAGCCTCGCCACGCGAGCTTGGGCGTTTGGAGGATGGAGCCGTAGCGCTCGTCGGCGGGGTCGACGCAGGTCGGGCCGAAGGCGCCGATGCCCAACGCGTTCACATCACGGGCGGTGAACCACTCGACCATTTGTGGGACGGTCTCGGCGGGCATAAGCGTCGGGGTCTCCATACGGTCGAGGACCTCGCCGTCGCCGGACACCACGGCACAGACCATCTTGGTCCCGCCGGCCTCGAGGGCGCCGAGCCTCATTTGCTTTTCGCTCATGTGATCCTCCTTACAAAGGGACGCCCGCAGTCATGGTCAACCGCGGGCGCCCATAACGTTGGCTTGTTTCGAGGCGACCCTACCTGGGCACGCGGTCCTGCCTTGCGGCAAACGGGGCGAGCACGGCGTGCGGCTCGCTTTGGTACCAGTAGGCGACGGTGGAGATGTCGTCCTCGCGCTCGTAGAGCTTGATGTCGTCGTTGCCGAGGTCCTGGAACGTCACGCGCAGGTCCTCCTTGAACGAGATCGGGTCGGGAAGGTGCCACCTGTAGAGGCCATGCCTGGGCAGCGCGTCGTCGTTGGTCGCGAGCATCGGGTTCGGGTTCGGCTTGCCCGCGCTGAAGCGGTCGCGCGTGGCGTCGCGCGTCGAGCGGTACGGGTAGCCGGCGAACAGCGTGTTGAAGCACTGCGCCTCGGGCAGCGCGTGGGGCGGCCTGTCGAGGAAGGCCCAGGCACCGCCGAAGTAGTCCTCGGCTCCCGTCGAGGTGACCGTGGGGAACTCCTCGTCGCCGTCGAGGAAGAACTTCATCTCGCCCTCGCCCCACCAATAGCGCTCCAGGGCGCACAGGGCCATGTAGGTGCCGACGTAGTAGCCCTTACCGCGCACGCCGTCGAGCACGGTGTAGTCGACACCCCTGCGGGTGCTGCGCTCGCGGTTAAAACGGGCGTGGAAGTACATGGCGTCGTCCGGCACGTCGGTGAGCGCGTAGTTGAACGTGTAGAAGATGTACTTAATGAACCCGGGGTGCTCGCTCGTAAGCGTGACCTTGGCGTGCTTCCTGAAAGGCATCTCGAAGTAGCAGTTCATGCCGCCCGTCGGGTTCACGCAGATGGGCATCGAGTTGACGATGGCGCGCTCACCGAAGCCGTTGCAGAAGAAGTCGCCGACAGGGCACTCGACCGAGGGGGTCTCCTCGTCGTCCCAGTAGAAGCGCAGCACGAGGTCGCGCATGACGAAGCTGCCGGCGGCGGTCTTGTCGGGGACGGTCATCCAGATGTGGCGGATGATGCCGGGGCCCTCGATGTCCGCGAGCGTGATGGTCTCGCCGGACTCAAGGGGCACGCAGCACGAGCCCTTGCGGCCGACGCCGAGGTGGCTGGCCGACATGGCGGCACGGCCCTTCTCGCCCGTGATGTTCTCGGGGGTGATGGCGCGGCTTTCCTCACCGCCGTGCATCCACACGTCCTTAAGGAACTCTCTCATCGTCGACCTCCTCTATTCGTCGTCTTCGCACTCGGCGGAACTGGCACCGTTCACGTAGACGATCTGCTGGCGCGCCTCGTCGACGAGGGCGTCGAAGTCGAGTTTCTCGTCGGGGCGCGCGAGCGCGACCGTCATGGCGAGCGGGAGGTTGACACCCGCGATCACGTGGATCCGGTCGGAGGCGAAGCGGGAGAAGCGCTGGTTCACGCTGCCGCCGAGCGCGTCGGTGAGGACGACGACCTCGTCAGTGCCCGAAAGAGCCGCCTCGACCGCCGCGTCGAGCCCCTCGCCGTTGTCGTTCACGTAGGCGCACACGGCGTTGACGGCGTCGCTCTTACCCGTAAGGAACTCGAGGGTGTCCTTGAAGCCCTGGGCGAGAAGGGAATGGCTCGCCACAACTATCTTTCTCATTGATTCACCAATCTCTTGGGTCGAAGCTAGGCGAGGATGCCAGCGGCGGAGGCGACCATCGCGAGGACGATCACCACGAGGATGAGGGCCGTCATGCTCGCGTTCTTCTTGGTAAGAAGGTAATACGCGCTTCCCGTGATGGCGGCGGGGATCATGGCAGGCAGGATCTTGTCGAGCAGCGGCTGAATCTCCATCGAGACGTCGCCGAAGCTGAAGCTAATCGGGCAGGTGACGCCGATGACCGAGGCGATGAGGCAGCCGACCACGGTGAGGCCGAGCACGGAGGCGGCGGCAGTGAGGTTGGGAAGCTTCTCGCTGAAGTCGGTGACGAGCTTCACGCCCTGCTTGTAGCCGAACTCGAGGGCGTGCATGCGGACCCAGAAGATGGCCAGGATGAGCGCGAACCAGATGCCGGCTCCCACGGGGTTGCCCTCGATGGCCATGTAGGCGGCGATGGAGCCCATGATGGTCGGGATCATGGTCATGAGCAGGGAGTCGCCGACGCCGGCGAGCGGTCCCATGGTGCCGATCTTCAGGTCTTGGACGGCGTCCGCCGCCGCTAGGCCGTCGCGTTCCTCCATGGCCACGCAGGCGCCAAGGATGATGGCGGCGAGCCAAGGCTGGGTGTTGTAGTAGCGGAAGTGGTTGTTGAGCGCTTGCTTATAGTCCTCGTCGTTCGTGTAGATCTTCCTCAGGACCGGCGAGAGGGCGTAGGCGACTGAGGCGCCCTGCTGGGTCTGGTAGTTGAAGGTGCACACGCTCATGAGCCAGCGCCAGTTCGCGTTGCGCAGGTCCTTCTTGGTGACCTTGTAGCCGGAGGGCTTGCCCTCGGCGACGGCGGTAATGTTCTCGTTTTCCATGGTTACTCATCCTCTCCGATGAAGGCGTCTGCGGAAGCGTGGGCGGCGAGCTCGGTGTCCCTCTCGGCACGCTGGTAGAACGCGATCGCGAGGGCAACGCCGACGATGGCGGCGCCGATGATGGGCACGTTCAGGAAGGCCGAGAGGAAGAAGCCGGCGAGCAGGTACTGGAAGTACTTGCCGGTGGGCATGTAACGCAGCAGCATCGCGATGCCGACGGCCGGGAGCATCTTGCCGGCGAGGGTGAGGCCGGAGAGGAACCACTGGGGCATAACCTCGAGGAGCCAGTTGACGGCGGGCTGGCCGAGGGTCACGGAGACAAAGACGGGCAGGGCGGCGCACAGGCCGAAGAGCACGGGGCAGACCCACAGGATGGCGTTCATCTGCTTGAACTTGCCCTCGTCGCAGAACTTCTGGGACTTCTCGACGACGAAGCCGTTGAGGATCTTGACGATGACGTCGAGCTGGATGCCGAGCATGCCGACCGGCAGGCCGATGGCGAGGCCCGTGTCGGAGCCCAGGGTCACGCCGTAGGCGGTGGCGATGATGGCCATCGTGCCGTAGTCGGGAATCGACGAGCCGCCGAAGCCCGCGACGCCGAGCTGCATGAGCTGGATGGTACCGCCGATGACGAGGCCGGTCTGCCAGTCGCCCATGACGACGCCGGTGATAAGGCCCCAGAAGACGGCATAGTTGACGAAGATCATCGGGATGCCGTAGTAGTCCACGTGCTTGATGAAGGCCAGCAGGGTCAAAAGGACGACTTGCAGGATAGTGAAGTTGACCATGATCCCTCCTTAGATGAGGTCGGCGACGGAGACGGGCTTGTCGGCGGGCACGAACTGTGCCGTCACCTTGACGCCGCGGGCGATGAGCGCCTTGTAGCTCTGGACGTTCTCGGCGGAGGCATAGGCGCGCTGGGTGAGCTGGACGCCGCCCTCCTTGACAAGAGAGCCGCCGACGATCAGCGACGGGAGCTCGATGCCCGACTCGACCAGGTGAAGGATCGTCTCGGGCTCCTTGGCGATGACAAAGACCTTCTCGCGGTCGTACTTGCCCGCCGCGAAGTTCTTGAGCGCGGTCTGCTCGGAGATGATCGAGACGGCCATGCCCGCGGGGCGCGCCATCCTCATAGTGGACTTCAGGACCTCGTCGCCGGCGACCTTGTCGTCGATGACCATGACTCGGGTCGCGCCCGACACCGGGGCCCACTGCGTCACGATGATGCCGTGAAGCAGGCGATTGTCGATTCGTGCCATAACAACACTCATGTTTGCTCCTATCAAATGAAGTTTTACGTTCGGTACTGCCTCGGCGCTATCCGGATTCGCGCCGGGCAAGGGGTTATCGGATTATTGAGGACGCGCGGTCAGCTTGCGGCGGCGCGGGGAAGGTCACTCGTCGAGCAGGAGGTCCGAGGAGCCGAGGCGCTCTTCTCGCGCCGGGGCGGCGCTCACGCTTATGTAGTCGAAGACATATGCGATCTCGCTTACGGGAACCTCTACGCGATAGCGCGTCGAGATGCTCGAGAAGCTCTGCCTGAAGGACTCGATGAAATCGGCACGCTCCTCCTCGAAGCGGTCCTGGCCAGCGTAGGTCTCAATGGGGTTTCTGGTAACAAGGCGCTCGACGAGACAGCAGAGGTGGACGTAGAGCCCAATGATGGCGTTGCTGCCGATCTTCTCGCCTGTCCTGCGCTGAAGCTCGTGCACGGCGCTCTCGATCTCGTGGAATAGCCGCTCCGGGTCGAGGATGGTGATGGAGCGGATGACGTTCTGCAGCGTCATGTTCGAGAGCAGCTTCTCGTGGAAAGAAGAGAGCTCGGAAGCGTCAAGCCACCTGCCGAACACGGCATCAACCTTAGAGGCGGACGCCGTCGACATGATGTCCTCGAGGGCGACGAAGGGGACGGAGGCGACCCCGGGGTCTCCCGTGCCGATGACGGCGCAGACGCGGTGCTCGGAGAAAACGGCGTCATTCGACCCGTTCGCGACGAGCTGCTTGAAGGGCCTCGTGAGCAGGCGCGCGCCTATGGTGCGCGGGAGGCTCTGCGAGACGAGCTGGCGTATCCTCTCCGCGGCGTCGACCCCGGACTCGGAGCAGAAGACGATGGCGTCCTCACGGTTGACGCGCTCGATCACCTTGCAGTGCGTCACGCACGCGGCGGTCGCATCGCCAAGAACCTCGGCGATGGACTTGCCGCCGAGCAGCCCGACCCCGATCTCGAGCGCAAGACCGGTAGAGACGTTGTTCACCACGCCGATAGTGGAGTCGGTAACGTTCTCGAGGGCCTTATAGGCCTCCTCCAAGGAGCCCATGTCGACGAGGAACACGACCCTGGTGCAGTAGGAATGGCGGTCGACGAGGCGCTGGAGCGGACCGACGATGTCCTTCAGCTGCTGGTCGTAGGGCATGTCGACAGCCTCGTACACATGCATGCCGAGCATACGGTTCGCCGCGTCGGCGATGCTCGTCGCCGTTGAGTAGCCGTGGGACAAGATGACGCAGAGCGTCCGAAGGGCCTTCGCATCGCGAGACTCCGATGCGACGCACAGCGTCAGAAGCGTCTTCGTGAAGTGATCGAGCGAGATTCCCAGCGCCCCTTCCACGTCTGCGGCGACCTGATCGGAGACGCTCGAGGCAAACGGTAATTCGGAGGTCACGGCACCGAGGAGATGGGAGATTTGCTCCGCACAGGCAGACTTTCGCTTAGCCAGGCCGATGCCCGGCCACAACTGCAGGCAAATCTCCTGGGCCAGCAGAAAAGCGACCTTCCTCGAAAGCTCGATGCCATAAGAAGAGCCTGCGTCGGCAAGGACCGCGCCCACGATGCGCTCGAAGGCGCGCGACCTCGAGGAGGTAACGCCGCGGCCGAAGACCAAGTGATCCTCAACGCCGCGCACAGCGGAGACAGCTTGCGAGACGAGCTCGGAGACAGAGAGCTCCCCGGCGCAGAATCGCTCATCGAGAGAGCACAGGGCATCGAGCGCCTGCTCGACCGGCCCTGTGCTCTCGGCGGCATCCAGGGACGCGTCGATCAGAACGCCATCGTCGGGCTGTTGATCGATATGCGCGGAGGAGAGGAGCCCGCTGGGAAGAAGATACGGGCGAACGACGACGTAGTCGCCCTCGCGATTGAGGAACGCTTTGGCGCAGCAGTTCGTCACGCAGGCGCGCAAGCCGGCGATGTTATCGGAAAAGTCCGCGTTCACGAGGCAACGGTATGCGCCGCGGCTGATCTTCACATCAGAACCGATTCGGCACCCCTCGCTGCGCAGGAAGCTCAAGATGAGATCCTCGCGCTCCTCGGGGGTCCGCTCCTTGAGTGAGGGGACGCGGGCACAGATGGGCATTTTGCTGTAGGCCGAGGAAACCTTCAGGTCATCGGCGGAAAGCGTCGTCGAAAGAACGAGGCGAGCGCGCGGCGCATCCTGGGAGGCATCGAGCCCGAGGGCCGTCGCAAGGCAGTGCTCCATCGCAGAGGGAGAGAGTGCCTCGATGCCGTTGACAAAAACCACACCCCCGCGCGATTTCGCGATCGACTCGTCAAGAAGCCCGTTGAACGAGGCGGCGTCCGGGACCCCGGCGCAGTCGATGCGCACATAGGAGGAGTCGCGGGACAGCAAGCCCTGGTTCTTGCCGTACTCGTACACAAGGCGAGAAAGGAAAGACTTGCCGACACCCACGCCGCCGCTCAAGAGGATGGGTAGGCCGAACGGAGGGTACTGAACCGCAGCCTTGCACTGCTCGACAACGGAGCTGAGGCTCAGGTCGAAGCCCACGGCACGCGCGAAGTCGCGGTGATCGGCGATTCCCGTCGCCTGGATGAGGTCGGCGAGCGAGGCGTACTCGCTTGCAGAGAGCTTTACCTGAAAACGCTTCTGGAACGCGCGGCGATGAAAATAACGGACAGGCCTGCCCGCCACCTTAACCACAAGGCCGGCGCGAACAAGGTCGTTGAGGTACTGGCTCGCCAGGCTCCTGGAGATGATGAGCGTCTCGGCGATGTCGGAGGTGGACAGACGGGCAAGGTCGTCGAGCGAGACGGCAGAGGTGAGGGCCTCGAGATGCTCGAGAATCCTGTCCCTCATGTCGACGGGCTTCTTTGCCAAGCTGTCCTGTGCGGTCTTGTCCATGACTTCTTACCTCCTTGTACAAGGAGTATAAGGGGAACACAGAGAACGGAAGGGGGCGCGTGGGGGAATCAACAGCCCCGAGGAAAAGTTCACCACTTGAGGGGCAGAAAACAACGGCCATTGAACATTCAGGGCCGACGCTCAACACTTCGGCTCGACACTTCGCTTTGGAAAGGGCCCTGCGCGCCGGGGTCCCAACATAAAGAAGGACCCCGGCGCGCAGGGCCTAAAGCTTAACCATGCGCGCGGCGATGCGGGCGCAGTCGAAGACGGTCTTCTTCTCGAAGGTGTTGTAGTCGACGACCTGGCCCTCGGCGCAGAGCTTGTCGCTGATGGCGCGCACGACGACGAGGGGCACGCCGTTGAGATAGGCGACCTGTGCTGCGCGATGGTGCAGCCCTCCATCTCGCAGCACAGGTCGCCGAAGGTCGCGAGGATGCGCTCCTTCTGTTCCGTGGGCGAGACGGCTCGGTGGGCAAGGTCCTCTCAAAAGGGGTCGTCCGACGCCGCAAGACCTCGATGACCGATTACCGCCTCGAGCAAGTGGCGGATTACCTCTGCACCATCGAACTTGCCTTGGTCAAGTACGAGGCCAAGGAGAACGGTGAGACGTACAACAAGTTCTTCGGAGGTATAGATTCTTTCAAGAGGAACTGGTTCAAGCAAGCCCGCAGCAAGCGGATATAGGTGGTTCCGCAGTCTCGCAGGGAGCGGTCGTCTCTCCTCCGGCCAGGGCCCCAAGCGACACGCTTCGAGCAGCGATAGCGAAACGCAAGCAACGGCGTCGCGGGCGCCTCGTGCGCCATAGTGTCCATGTGGTCATCTCCTATCGTCTCAGCGTGGTAGCTGAAGATTCTAGGCGCTGGCCACGCCCCTTTTCCGGGGCGCCAACACCAACGTTTAGCACACAAGGAGTTTGACGAGATGACTCAGCGAGTATTGAATCTATCCGCCCATGCAGCCACGTCGAATAACTCCAGATTGGGGTAACTGACCGTTTCGCCCGTTTCTTTAAGACAGGCCTCCGCGGCGTTGCACAGCGAGCTCGCGAGCGACGCCGCATCAACGCGGAACGTCACGCTCTTAGTCGCACGCATCCCGCTCTTGGGCGACGGCCAGGAAGAGCAGAGGGCGTTGCACCCGTGGAGGACAAGCTCGAACTTGTAGTCGTAGTCGAAGCTCTCGTCTTTCTCGGGAGCATCGACCGACACATCGTAGTCGCCTGAATGCAACAGGGAGCACCGGAGCTTCCAGCACATCTTCCCATTAAAGATTTGACCTGGAATCGTTTCACCTTCGTTCGAGGGGTCTCCCGAAAACAGGAAGTCGTTTGCCGCCCAGTCATCAAACCACTTCACATACTGCCGCCCCGCCGCTCTCTTCCCGTTATGAAGGACGAGATTGGGATAAAGAAGCTGCCCCATGGCGTCGGGAATGGTAAGGGAAGACATAAGGGCTGGAATAAGGCAGTCTTTCTCAACCGCATTTCTAATCGATTCGACGAGTAGCTTCATTTCGATGCCTCAAAAAGTCTATGCGGTCTTATGCGAAGAAACGGCCGATCGGCCATGAGCCGAGCGTCGTTCGTACCTCTTCGTCAAGTGACGCTCTGAGCGCAGAGGCCATGTCCGAGTCTCCGCGCAAGGCTGCTGCGCATGCTTTCGACAGCGCACTATCTGAATTCAGCTGGATTGCCATTAACTCAGATTTCTCCTCGCTAGTAAGATCTCGCTTTCGAGCGGCAATTTGATATCGATTTATCAGGGTTGCCTCTTGATCCGCAAAAGCTTCCAGGGTGTCTACGGTCATCTCGCAGCATTTCAGCAACTCTTCCTTACAGCACGCATCTTGATCGTAGGCCGATAGCATTTCAAGCATCTTGTCGTTGACGTAGGCAGAGCTAACTTCGGTGACTGGATACTGCTTCAGCGTAGCGGCAAACACCTCGGCATCGATATTGGCAAGCCTCATATAGTCCTGCATCGTTTGGACGAACAGAGGCGCGACGACTACGGGGGCATCCCCCTCGCCCCGGAAGAACACCGAGACCGTCAGGTCATCCAGTCGAAGCCCATCGACCATTCGGTACATATCTTCAGATACTTGGTAAAACACGAGCTTAATCGGATGGTTCCCCAGATTGATATATCCGAATCCGTTTTGCCGATCCTTGTAGTGGAGGGGTGCGTTCTCAACCAATCCCTTGTAAATTGTCTCGATGTTTCTTAAATCCTGAGTGGTCAACGCACTGATGTCGAGCTCTGGCTTGTAATGAAGAGCGTCGACAACCCGCTTGATAATCTCCAGCGACTGCAATCGACTCTCAAGGGCGTCGAGGTCGCCTCCGCTCAACTTGCACCCGCGAGCAAAGCCGCTTCCGTCTATGGAAAGCGTACCGGTTTGCATCAATGCGCGCATGAGGGCCAACTCTTCCATGCGCTCGACAAGAGTTCCGGTCTCGCTGAGGGTGATTGTGTTGGTGGAGAGGCATATGTCGAAACCCCTGAAGAAAACGTGCTCGCCATTCTCATTTTCTCCGGCCATGACCACCGCATTTAGGGAAACATCACCAGAGCTGACGTCATGCCGAGACCCAATCGCGACGCCAACTATGTTTTCAAGCTTATTCAAGGGATACAGCTCTCCCCAGGGGCTCTTCCCGTAGATATACAGCCCGTTCCTGTATGGAGCCAAGCTTGCGGGCGACTCGCCCTCGAGCAGCTCGATTCCAAACTCGCACTCATCAAAGCAAAGGCCGGCGTCCTTAAATTCCTCGATTGTCTTGGGGGCGATGCCAGCGACTGCTCGCTGCTTTGTTCTGTCCTTGACCGCCCTTCTGACAAGCCGCGTCAATTCCGCCGCGTCTGATGGAAGCCGGTCGAAACGCAAAGAGATGCGCTCTTGTTGCTCCGGAATATCTGCCAGAATCTTCTTTAGGTCATAGGGAAGCAAAAGTCTGTAGAAAACCTCCGCTGAACGAGCCTCGCTCCCACAGTAGACGTAAAAATAGATGCAGCCTCCAGCAATGTTGAGATAGTGCTTGAGGTCTGAAACTCGAACTTGCCGCTTAGGTCGGTCCGATTTTCTTTTCGAAGTGGTCCCCTTGACCTGAAGCGGCAACTGGCCTTCAACGGTCTCAATCGTGAAGGAAGAAGACGAGTAGACTTGCAGGTGCCCGTCGGTGCATTCGGTCTTGTCGTTCTCATCTATATACGCATAGACGCAAGCGACATCGCCGAAAGCCTGCTTGACAGCATTGACCGCGTTCTGCTCGATTTTGCGATTGTCCAAGCTTCTCCTTACTGTTTTAGATCGTCAGCAAACCGATGTCAGGCATGTTTCTCACTTGACCTAACTGCCTCGCGATGAATCGCATGGCCCTAGAGGAAAAAGTCCCTCGCGCTCACGATGCGGATGCCGTCGATATCCGTGTCGTAGGAACCCTGCCTCACGACCACGATCTTCTCGTGGTTGTCTCGTATCGACTTCAGAGGGGCGATCTCTCGCTCCCTGGTCTCGCTTGCGAACATCTCGTCAGTCGCCTGCACGTAGAGCACGCGCCCGTCCTTCGTCGCGACGAAGTCGACTTCCTTGCCATAGAGCTTGCCCACATGCACGCTCCATCCTTCGTAGAGCAGCTGGAGATACACGGCGTTCTCGAACAGGCGGCCAGTATCCGTGACCCTATAGCCGGCCATCCAGGTCCGGAAGCCGGTGTCGACGATGTACTCCTTTGGGTTCGTCTTGAGGAGCGCCTTGCCGTGCAAATCGTAACGCGTGGCACGATAGAACAGGAAGGCCTCCTCAAGCGCACCCACATACGAGGAAACGGTCTTGTTCGTGGTCTTCGGCCCCGCAGAAGTTAACGCGCCGGCAATTCGACTCGACGAGCACTCGTTGCCGATGTTGTCCGCCAGGAATTCGGCCACATGGCGCAGCAGGGAAGGGTCAGTCACCGCACTTTTGCCCTTCCCGCGCTCACGGTTGACAATATCACGCACGGCGATGGCTTCGTAGACGCCGGACATGTACGCCGAGTGCTGCGCCTGGGTCGTCGAGAGGGATGCGATGGCTGGCATGCCCCCGTACTCAAGGTAACGAGTAAGCATGTCGTCGAAGAGAACGGGATCCCCCTCGGGAGTGAGAGCCACCGAAGTTCCCGATACGAACTCGATTCCGCAGAAGTCGGCGAACTCGGAGAAGGACAGGGGCAGCATCTTTACCTCTACGTAGCGCCCGGAGAGATAGGTGGCCAGCTCGCTCGAGAGAAGATACGCATTCGAGCCCGTGAGGTAGATGTCGCAATCGAAGTCGACCCTCATTGCGTTGACCGCATCCTGCCAGCCATCGATTCTCTGGGGCTCGTCTATGAAAACGTAGGTGCGACCCTTGTCCGACAGGCGCCCGCGAACGTAATCATAAAGCTGGTCCTCCGTCTTGATACCCGTACCCTTGCTTTCCAGGTTGACGCTCACAAAGCCGCGGCCAGCGACTCCTTCAGACTCGATGGTCATCCTAATTAGATCGAGAAGGCTCGACTTGCCGCACCTGCGCACGCCCGTGATCACCTTGATGAGGTCGGTGTCACGGAAGAGCATCGCCTCCTCGAGGTATCTATCGCGGTTCCTGAGTCTGCCACCCTTCAAAAGCTGCTCCTAAAACTCGAATCTGGTTACACTTTTAGGAGTATCGTAACTCCACGCCACAAGATGAGCAAAGAGCGCACCTCGAGACGGATCGACCAAGGGGATTACGCACCTGCCGGGAGGCAGGGCAGCTTGCTCGATCGACGCGGACTACCAATTGATAAACCCCAAAAGCCGGACCGCACGGCGGCGCTCGTTTCGCTAAATCGGCTTGATGGGATGGCGAATCACGGTCTTGAGCTTCTCCGGCGCGCACTTGCGCGGGTCGGAGAGGTAAATCTCGTGACAGAGGCGGGATTCGGAGAAGTCGGGCGCATATCCCCGTTCCGCCGCAAATGCACGCATGGCGCCTATGATCGTCAGCTCGTCATCGTAAGGCCCGTATAGCAATGGGCGCGGATTCGGAAGATGCCGCGCCCATTGGCAAACACTATAGTATAGAATCGAACGTCTGTTCTACTCCCACTCGATGGTCGCGGGCGGCTTGGACGTGATGTCGTAGCACACGCGGTTGGCGCCGGGAACCTCGGCAACGATGCGGCCGGAGATGCGAGCCAGCACGTCGTAGGGCAGCTTGGCCCAGTCGGCGGTCATGGCATCGCTGGACTCGACGGCACGCAGGATGATCGGGCGCTGGTAGGTGCGCTCATCGCCCATAACGCCGACGGACTTGATGTCGGGCAGGACCGCGAAATACTGCCAGCAGCTGTGCTCGGAGTTGCGCTCGCCGGTCTGTTCAAACAGACGCTGGTTGTAGGCGTCGAGCTCCTCGCGCACGATGGCGTCGGCGTTCTTGAGGATCTCGAGCTTCTCCTTGTCGACCGCGCCGATGATACGGATAGCCAGACCCGGGCCCGGGAAAGGCTGGCGGAAGACAATGTGACCCGGCAGGCCGAGCGCCAGACCAAGCGCGCGGACCTCGTCTTTAAAGAAGTGATCGAGCGGCTCAATAAGGTCGAAGTGCACGCCCTCGGGGAACGGGATCAGGTTGTGATGGCTCTTGATGGTGGCCGTCTTGCCGCCCGTCTTGCGAGCGCCGGACTCGATGATGTCGGGGTAAATGGTGCCCTGAGCCAGGTACTTGACCGGCTTGCCATCGGTCTCGAGCTGCTGCGCCACAGCGAAGAACTCTTTCCAGAACTGCGTACCGATGATGCGGCGCTTCTCCTCGGGCTCGGTCACGCCGGCCAGAAGCTCGGCATAACGGTCCTCGGCGTGAACGTGAATAAAGTCAACGTCAAACTGCTTGGTGAAGACCTCCTCCACCTGCTCGGGCTCGCCCTTGCGCAGCAGACCGTGGTTGATGAACACGCAGGTCATCTGCTTGCCCACGGCGCGGGCGCCCAGCGCTGCCACGACGGAGGAGTCGACGCCGCCGGACAGGGCCAGAATCACGCGGTCGTCGCCGACCTTCTCGCGGAAGTCTGCCGTCATGGTCTCGGCCAGGTTGTCCATGCTCCAGTTGGGCTCCAGGCCGCAGATCTCAAACAGGAAGTTGCTCAGCAGCTGCTGGCCATACTCGGAGTGCTTGACCTCGGGGTGGAACTGCGTGGTGAAGATCTTGCGCTCAACGCACTCCATGGCGGCAACCGGGCACACGTCGGTGCTGGCGGTAACGGTAAAGCCCTCGGGCACCTCGGAAACGGCGTCGCGATGGCTCATCCACACAGTCTGCTCCATAGGCGTGGAGTTAAAGAGCTTGGCGTCGGCCGTGCGCGTGATGGTGGCGCGGCCGTACTCGCCCACCTCGGAGTGGCCAACCTTGCCGCCGAGCGTCACAGCCGTGATCTGATGGCCGTAGCAAAAGCCCAGGACGGGAAGGCCCAGGTCAAAGATGGCAGGATCGATGGACGGAGCGTCCTCGGCATACACGGAGGCCGGGCCGCCGGAAAGGATGAGCGCAGAGGCGTTCATCTCGCGAATCTCGTCGGCCGAGATGTCGCAGGGGACAATCTCGGAATACACGTTGAGGTCGCGGACGCGACGGGCAATGAGCTGACCGTACTGCGCACCAAAGTCGAGTACGAGGACCTTTGCGGAAGCCTTTTGATCCATGGTTCCCCCTCTTGTTGGCGGGGAGCCGGTGCCCACCCGCGTGAATGAACGAAAATAACCTCCATAGTGTACACGTTATATGGGGTTTCTCGCCCCTCGCGGCCATCAGCGCACGGCAAACGCACGACCTGGGCCCTTATTTGACGGCAATTGAAGTGTTTTCAAACGTTACAGATGATGTAATACGTTTGAACATTGGACGCCCTGTGCCACAATACTGCCGAACGACTCCGCCTCTGCGGCGGCAAATACGATAGGAATACCAGCATGAAGCGCATCCTTCTCATCGCCACGGGCGGCACCATCGCATCGACCGAGGACGGCAACGGCCTCTCCCCCGCCCTGACCGGTGAGGAGCTCGCCCAGAGCGTCCCCGAGATCTCGGGGCTCTGCGAGCTCGACGTCGTGCAGCCCATGAACATCGACAGCACCAACATGCGCCCGAGCGACTGGATGCGTATCCGCGACGTCATTGTCGAGGGTTATGCCGACCACGACGGCTTCGTGATTCTGCACGGCACTGACACCATGAGCTACACCGCAGCAGCGCTTTCCTACCTGATTCAGGACAGCCCCAAGCCCATCGTGCTCACCGGCTCGCAAAAGCCCATGGGCAATCCCTTTACCGACGCCAAGCTCAACCTGTACCAGAGCCTGCTCTATGCACTCGACGAGCATTCGCACGATGTGTCGATTGTGTTTGGCGGCGTCGCCATTGCCGGTACGCGCGCCCGCAAGCAGCGCACCATGAGCTTCAACGCATTCATTAGCGTCAACTATCCGCCCATTGCCTACATCCGCAATGACCGTATCGTGCGCAACGGGCTTCACGGCACGCATCAGGGCGAAAACCCGGTGCGTTTCTACGACAGCATCGATCCGCGCGTATTTGTACTCAAGCTTACGCCCGGCGTAAACCCGGGCATCCTCGACGCCCTTGCCAATAGCTACGATGCCGTGATTCTGGAGACCTTTGGCATTGGCGGTATTCCCGAGTTTGGCGAGTCGGGCGAGTCGTTCCAAGAGGCAATTTTCCGCTGGGTCGATTCGGGCCGCACCGTCGTTATGACCACGCAGGTCCCCGAAGAGGGCCTCGATCTGGGCGTTTATGAGGTCGGCCGAGCTTACGCCGATCATCCGGGTATTTTGCGCGGCGACGACATGACCACCGAGACGCTCGTGGCCAAGACCATGTGGGCACTCGGCCAGTCACGTGATGCGGACGAGATTCAGCGCCTGTTCTACAGCCAAGTCAACCACGACCGCATCCCGATGGCGTAACCACCGGTCAATAGGCGTCCTCTATTCAATACCCTCGAGAAGCTCAGATACCGTCATGCCGAGTGCGGGCGCGATCTTAAATAGAACCTTGAGCGTGAAATTTGCCGTTCCATCTTCGATTCGGTCGAGGTAGGGTCGGCTGATTCCTGTCGCCACACAAAAATCAACCTTGGAGATACCAAGGTCCCTGCGTGTCTCTTCGACCCGCCTGCCAAGAATCTGTTTCGCACGTTCGTCCATGCAGCCGAGTTTGAAATGGAGCCGAACATAAACGTAAACTATAGTTTACGTTTTCCCGAATACACAGGAGTTTTCTATGTCGGGTTCTTCGGTCCGCATGTACCAAGCCACGCTTCGCACAAACAGCGCACCGCCCAAGCTCGTCGTCGTTGAAGCTGAATGCCTTTCGCCCGATGAGCGCACAGCATTTGCATTGCTATCAAGTCGCGTCGCCGCCGTTCTGGTCCCTTGCCCGGCGCAAGGTGAACTTGCTGTTCAATGCCAAACGCACAGCTGCCTGCTCAATCAGGCTGCCGTAATCGCAACCAGCCAACGCGGCCTGCCACTCCTTCTAGAAGCCGGTATCGCACTCGCCCTTCGTGGCGCCGGATACGAAAACGAGACCGCCGCCGATATGGTCTTTAAACCACGATCGAGCGGCGGCCTCGCAGCAGCCATTGAATATGCGTGCAGGCTCGTTGTCTAAAAGGACAAGCTAGAAACCAAAGCCAAAGCCCGTTCCGGTAATCGCCGAGTACATAAAGTAAACGTTGATCACGTTGAGAAACACGCCCGTGATGCAACCGTTGCGCAGGTAGCGCTCACACACGATGCGCGCCATGGTGGCGGAGTCATCATTGTTTTTTGCCTGGCGTCCCGCCGTAAAGTACGTCGCCACGCTCAGCAGCAGGTTGAGCACCGGCAGTGCCAGCAGCTCGTAGCTCTTGCCCCAGCGCGTCACCTCGCCGGCGGCGTTAAACTTCGTTGCCACCTCGGGACCAATGTTGGGGATCACAAACGCTGCAACCACCAACGGAATCACCGCAAGCACCAGCAGCGCGATGCCCATGTAGCCGGCTTTTTTGCCATATTTAAACATGCGCGTCGCCCTTACACGTTAAAGCGGAAGTGCACGACGTCGCCATCGGCCATGACATAGTCCTTGCCCTCAATACGCAGCTTGCCGGCGGCCTTGGCGCCCTGCTCACCGCCGAGCTCAATGTAGTCGTCATAGCCAATGACCTCGGCCTTAATAAAGCCGCGCTCAAAGTCGGTGTGGATGACGCCGGCGGCCTGCGGGGCGGTCGCGCCCTGACGAACCGTCCAGGCCTTGACCTCCATCTCGCCAGCCGTAAAGAACGACTGCAGGCCGAGCAGCTTGTAGGCTGCCTGCGCGAGAACGTCCAGGCCGGGCTGCTCCAAGCCCAGGCTCTCCAGGTAGTCGGCGGCGTCCTCGGGATCGAGCTCGGAAAGCTCGGCCTCGATCTTGGCGCAGATGGGTAGCGGCTTGACACCGTCGATGGGCGCCAAATCGTCGTTGAGCATATCCTCGTCCACGTTGGCCACATACAGGATGGGCTTCATGGTGAGCAGGAACAGGCCCTTGGCGGCAGCACGCTCCTCGTCGGTCATCTCCATGGATGCGGCGCGCTTGCCCTCGTTGAGCCAGGCAAGCAGGCGCTTGGCCACCTCGAACTTAGGCATGAGCTCCTTGTCGCGCTTGGCCTCCTTCTCGAGCTTGGGCAGCTGCTTCTCGAGCGTGCCCATATCGGCCAGGATGAGCTCGGTCATGATGGTGTCGGCATCGCCGGCGGGATCGACGAACTCGCCCGTGCGGCCCACCTCACGCATGACGTTGGGGTCCTTAAAGTAGCGCACGACCTCGCAGATGGCATCGGTCTCGCGGATGTTTGCCAAGAACTGGTTGCCCAGGCCCTCGCCCTCGTTAGCGCCCTTCACCAGACCTGCAATGTCGACAAACTCGACCGTCGCCGGCACAATGCGACCGGGGTTGACGATGTCGGCGAGCTTTTGCAGGCGGCTATCGGGCACATCGACGATACCCACGTTGGGGTCGATCGTGGCAAACGGGTAGTTGGCGGCAAGGCCGGTCTTTTTGGTAAGCGCGGTGAACAGCGTCGACTTGCCCACGTTGGGCAGGCCCACGATACCGATGGAAAGGGACACGACAGCTCCTTTTGGTACAGGTACTTCAAACCGTATAAGTATAGCGCCGCCGCAGCATCCGGGCGAATCCGGACACCGCGGCGGCGCAAATGAAGCAGAGATGCGTGAGAGTTCGAGACAGTAGTCCTTACTTAAGCTCGGGCCAGAAATCCTTGTTGGCCTCGATGAGCTCGTCCAGGATCTGCTTAGCAACGCTTGCCGAAGGAATGGTCTTGGAGAGCGTGAGCGCCTGCCAGAGCTTCTGGTAGCTGCCCTCGACCCAAGCCTGGACAACGAGCTTCTCAACGGAAACCTGCTGCTCCATCAGGCCCTTCTGGAACTGCGGAATCGGGCCCTGGCAGATCTTCTCAAAGCCGTTGGAACCGACGATGCAAGGCACCTCGACCATGGCCGTCGGGTCGAAGTTGGGCACAGCGCCATCGTTGGGGACGATCAGCAGGAAGCGCTCGAGCGTGTTCTCGGCCAGTGCGCAGGCAAGGTCGACGATGTAGTTGGCATGTACATCCGGCTCAAAGCCGCCGTCCTTGGCAGTACCCTTGGCGATGATGTCGCGGCAAGCGCCAAAGACCTTCTTCTCGCGGCCGTCCATAACCTCATTGGCGCGAGTGTAGTTGGGGTCAGACGTCTCGACGACATAGTCCGGGTACAGGTAATACTTGAGGTAGGTGTTGGGAATCGTCTCGGGATCGACAGCATAGACATCCTTGGCCTTGCCGAAGGTGTGAATCCAGCTCTCCTCGACATGCTGCTCCTTACCGGCCTCGTGCTCGATGCCGTCCAGGTAGCCGTTCTTAGCCATGTGCTCCTTAATCTGCGGCATGAGGTCGTTGCCATCCTTGTCGTAGATTTTGCTCCACCAACCAAAGTGGTTGAGGCCGTAGTAGCTATACTGCAGCTCGCGACGATCCTTGATGCCGCACATACGGCTCATCTTATCCATGAGGTCGATCGGCATGTCGCAGATGTTGATGATGCGGCTGTTGGGGCGCAGCACGCGGCAGGCCTCGGCGACGATGGCCGCGGGGTTGGAGTAGTTGAGCATCCAGGCGTTGGGGCTGTACTTCTCCATGTAGTCGAGGATCTCGATGACACCACCGATGGAGCGCATGCCGTAGGCGATACCGCCGGCACCGCAGGTCTCTTGACCAACGCAGCCGTACTTGAGAGGAATCTTCTCGTCGAGCTCACGCATGGCGTACAGGCCAACGCGGATGTGAGCGAGGACGAAGTCAGTACCGGTAAAAGCGGTCTCGGGGTCGGTGGTGTAGTTGAACTCAACCTCGGGGGCGTTCTCGTGGAAGTAGATCTCGCAGGCCTTGGCCACGGTCTCCTGGCGCTCGGCGTTGTTGTCGTAGAAGGTCACCTTGTTGACCGGGAAGCGGTCGCGCTCCTCGAGCAGCATCAGGGCAATGCCCGGGGTAAAGGTGGAGCCACCGCCGGCAATGGTCACGGCATAGTTCTTCTTGGACATGATGTCCTCCTCATTCTGGCCGCTTGCTCAATCCGTCCCCGCACGCGGCCTTGCGCGGTTTGGAATTGTTACCTAGAAGTGGAGTTTTTTATCTCTAGAATCGGCCTTGCGGTGCATACCGGCTCTACAAGGCCGATTGTTTCGATGGACGATGGTTTACAGAAGACTCTCGAACTTCAGAAGACTCTCGAACTTCTCGCGAACCTGCGGGACGGTAAGGCCGATGATGACCTGGATTGACTGACCTTGGACCACCAAGCCATGCGTACCGATCGCCTTGAAGGAAGCCTCGGGTGCAACGACGCCCTTGTCCTTGACGTTAACGCGCAGACGGGTAGCGCAGTTCGTTACATCGATGATGTTATCCGCGCCACCGAGCAGATCGAGGATGTTCTCGGCAAGCACCAAGCGCTCATCATCTTTACTCTGGGCGACCGATTTGCCAGCACCGCCCTGCTTTTGCTTGTAGTCGGCCTTGGACTTGAGCTCGACCTCAACATCGTCATCCTCGCGACCGGGGGTCTTAAAGTCGAACTTGACGATCAGGAAATGGAAGACCACGACCCAAAGAGCGGTAAAGCACAGACCGACAAGGATGGAGATGGCGTACTGCAGACCGTGTGCGGCCCAAAGGGGCAGCCAGTCCCACGAGAGCATCGAGATGATGCCGCCGTCGAAGATGCCCACGACGCCAAGGAGGTTTTGAGCCATGCAGCCGAGCGCTCCGAGCACGCAGTGGACGACGAACAGGCCGGGCGCAATGAACAGGAAGGTAAAGTCAAGCGGCTCGGTGATACCGCAAAGCATAGCGGTAAGGGTGACCGGGATCAGCAGAGCCTTGACGCGCTGCTTGCGCTCGGGTTTGGCGGTCATATAAAACGCAATGGCGACGCCAAGCGAGCCGAAGACCTTAGTCCAACCAGGGCAGGTATAGGCAGCCCAGGGTGCGGCATCCTTAAGAGCAATGCTCGGATCGGCAGCCAGTTGGGGCAGGATGTTGGCCCAAGCAGCAAAGATGCCGCCGTTGACCGCCGCGTTGTCGTAATAGAACGGCGTATAGATAAAGTGGTGCAGGCCTGTAGGGATCAGCACGCGCTCGAAGAAAGCAAAGACACCCACGCCGAACGTACCGGCGGAAAGGATGAATCCCTGGAAGGCAGAGATAGCAGCCTGAACATGCGGCCACACCAGGCAGGCGATAAGAGCGACCGGAACCATAACGAAGAAACCGATCATATAGATGAACACGGAGCCCGAGAACACGCCCAGCCACTCAGGAAGTTCGGTGTCGAAGTACTTGTTGTGAAGCATCGTGGCGATACCTGAAATGATAAGCGCGCCCATGATGCCCATATCAAGCGTTTTGATGCTTGCGATAGTGGCAAGACCAGTACCACTGCCTGCCTCGACAGAGTAGTCGACGCCAAAGACAGGGCCCCACTGCCCCAAGATTGTGCTTACAAAGTAGTTGAAGGTAAGATAGATGGCCAAAGCCTCCATGCAGCAGCGAGCGTTCTGCTTGTTCGCGAGCGAGATTGGCAACGCTACGCAAAACAGTGTTAGCGCCGGGCGATTTTAGCCGCTAATAGTCAAACTATTTTGACCAATCCCG
>OFMF01000919.1_pt1 | contig 25742 bp, 27 predicted proteins | sample 1541771 | NCBI WGS metagenome assembly OFMF01 (sample SAMN04209235, study PRJEB22552) | human gut metagenome | biome: gut; material: feces | host: Homo sapiens | place: USA: Oklahoma
GGTACAGGCGGGAATCATCAAAACCCGTGTGCCGGTCGGCAATCTGCGGCTGTTAAAGCAGGAAAAGGTGCAGAAGCCCAAGGGCCGGGGCGTGCGGACGGTGAAAACCCGGGCCAGCGCGCCGGTGCAGCAGGAGGTGGATCTGCGGGGGATGACCGTTGAGGAAGGAATCATGGAGCTGGATAACTTTATCGACAGCGCCTTGCTTTCCGGCATTACCCTGCTGACCGTCATTCACGGAAAAGGAACCGGCGTGCTGCGAAAAGCAGTACAGGAGCGGCTAAAACGCCACCCCTCGGTAAAAAGCTACCGGCTGGGCAATTACGGAGAGGGCGAGGCCGGCGTCACCATTGTGGAATTGAAATAACCCCCAGAGGGGGAGAAGGCCAGGAGCGCGTGCCTGCCGGGCAAGAAGCGGTGAACCGGGAGACGCAAACATAAGCGGCAGGCCGCCGGCTGTATCGCTTGACGCCGAGGGGCGGCTTCCTCTTGAAGCGGCGGAAGGATAAAACGGCCCAAAGAGCAGATTTTCATCAAGGCAGCGCGGCCGTAGGATTCAATCTTAACGGATAGGAATCCCATGCAGAAAAGGAGAAAAGAATGAAGGTACTGACAAAAATCTTGATTGTACTGGCGGTGCTGGTGGTGCTTTTAGGCATTGCCGCCGGAGTGCTTTATTTTTTGGCTACCACTGACGACAACGCGGGCAAATACGAGGCAGAGCCTTCCACTGATATTGTGGAGCCTGCGGTAAAGGCGGCTCTTACAGGACAGGAAACGGAGATCACCCAAGATCAGATCAACGGCTTTTTCTCCTATTATATTCAGGAAAACGGCCTGACCCTGGCGGGGCATCGGGTCAAAAAGCTGTATTTGCAGCTAGGCGAAACACCGGGAGCCGTCAGCCTGTACCTGGTGTGCGAGGGACTGGGAAAGGATTTGGGAATTACCGCCCAGGGACAGATGATTTACTTAGAGGCCGGCAAGGAGTTTTCTCTGCAAATCAGCGATATGAAGGTAGGCAGGCTGAAGGTGCCGGCCTCCTGGGCCCTGTCCTGGATTTCGTCCAGGCTGCCGGAGGGAATGGAGGCTCAGGAAGACACGGTTGTCATCGGCTCGCAGCTTTTGCGGATTCCGTTAGGTGATTTGCAGGCATCCCTGAGCCTGGACGGCTTCCGGACAGAGCAGGGAAGGGCCTATGTGCGGGTGAGCGGAGCGGTAGAGGCGCTGCAGGAATATTTGCAGAAAAAAATCGGGGAGAGCGGATTGGGAGATTTGCTCTCAGGCTTCGGGATCAGCCTGCCGTAATTTTGTGCAAAACAGAGGTTTTTAAAAATCGGGTTTATGTGAAGGCTTTTTCCTTGACATAGACCCGATCCTATTGTATAATCACATAGGATCGAAAGTGTAAAGAGTTTTACTTTACAGGTTTGCCGAAAGGATCGGGAGCGTTCATGGAAAAAAATCTCAATGTATCTATCTTATTGGATTTTTACGGCGCCATGCTGACGGAAAAGCAGCGGGAGGCTGTGGAGTATTATTATAACGATGACCTGTCTCTTTCGGAAATCGCGGATAATCAAGGGATTTCCCGCCAGGGCGTGCGGGACGCCATCAAACGCGCGGAGGCTCTGCTGTTTGAAATGGAGGAGTGTCTTGGCTTTGCCCGGCGGTTCCGGATTTTGCAGGAGGGCTTGGAGCAAATCGAAAAAAACGCCCGGGAGATCGAGGAATACAACAGCCGGCTAAGCTATTCGAAGGAAATTCACGACAGAGCGGCGGCGATTGCCGGTTTGGCCGCTCGATTAAACGACTGAACGGCTTTTTTGCTTGAAAGAAATGGCCACAGAAAGAAACGGGGAGGGATATTTATGGCTTTTGACGGGCTTTCGGAAAAGCTTTCCGCAGCCTTTAAACGGCTGCGGAGCAAGGGAAAGCTGTCCGAATCCGATGTAAAGGAAGCGATGCGTGAAGTCCGCCTGGCACTGCTGGAAGCGGACGTTAACTATAAGGTTGCCAAGGATTTTACCCAGAAGGTGACCGAAAGAGCTGTTGGCTCTGAGGTGATGGAAAGCCTGACTCCGGCTCAGATGGTTATCAAGATTGTTAACGAGGAGCTGACAGAGCTGATGGGCGGCACCAACGCCCGCCTGAATTTCCCCTCCAAGCCGCCGCTTGTGCTTATGATGTGCGGATTGCAGGGCTCCGGTAAAACCACCCATTCCGCCAAGCTGGGCAGGCTTCTGAAAAGCCAGGGCCACAGGCCTTTGCTGGTAGCCTGCGATATTTACCGTCCCGCCGCTATCCAGCAGCTGGAAGTCGTGGGAAATAAGGCGGGGGTTCCTGTGTTCCAGATGGGTACGGAAAACCCGGTAAAAATCGCCCAGGCCGCCGTAGCCCACGCCAAGGACCACGGCAATGACGTTGTGATTTTAGATACCGCCGGACGTCTTCATATTGACGAGGATCTGATGACGGAGCTGAAAAATATCAAGAATAAGGTGGAGCCTCAGGAGATCCTCCTGGTGGTGGACGCTATGACCGGCCAGGATGCGGTTAATGTGGCCAAGTCCTTCAACGACCTGTTGGAAATCAGCGGCGTGATCCTGACCAAGCTGGATGGCGATACCAGAGGCGGCGCGGCGCTGTCTGTAAGGGCGGTTACCGGCAAGCCGATCAAGTTTTCAGGTATCGGGGAAAAGCTGGAGGATTTGGAAGCCTTCCACCCCGACCGTATGGCGTCCAGAATCTTAGGCATGGGGGATATGCTTTCCCTCATCGAGGACGCGCAGAATAAGCTGGATGAGAAAAAGGCCAGGGAAATGGCGGAAAAGCTCACCCAGAATCAATTGGATTTAAACGATCTGCTGGATCAGTTCCAGCAGGTGAGAAAAATGGGCCCCTTAAAGGGGATTTTAGGCAAGCTGCCGGGGGTAGACCAAAAAAAGCTGGACGAAGCCAATGTGGACGACCGGATCATGGATCGCATGTGCGCGATTATTTTGTCGATGACTCCGGCGGAGCGGGCAAAGCCCAGCATTATTAACCCTTCCCGGAAGCGGCGGATCGCCGCCGGCTCCGGTATGAAGGTAGAGGATGTCAACCGCCTGCTGCGCCAGTTTGAGCAGATGCAGAAAATGATGAAGCAGATGGGCGGAAAGAAAGGCAAACGCCGCCGCGGAATGTTCCCGCCGATGAATATGGGCGGCATGGGAGGTATGGGCGGAAGGATGCCCTTTTAACCGGTTTTCAACCAAAGGGTAACAATTAAACTTTGGTGGAATAGATTTAGATTGTTTGTGGAGGTGAATCAGAATGGCAGTAAAGATCAGACTTCGCCGCATGGGCGCCAAGAAGGCTCCTTACTATCGCATTGTGGTGGCGGATTCCAGATATCCCCGGGATGGCCGTTTCATTGAGGAAATCGGCTTTTATAACCCCATGGTAGAGCCTGCGGAGGTAAAGGTTGACGCGGAGAAGGCAAAGAAATGGATCGCCAACGGCGCTCAGCCTACCGATACCGTAAAGGCTCTGTTCAAAAAGAACGAAGTACTTTGATCTCGGAGGTGTGAGATTTGGAAGAGCTGCTGATTAGCATTGCTCGTGGCCTGGTGGAACAGCCGGACGAGGTTCGTGTGGATACCGACGAGCCTGCGGAGGACGGCACCATCGTTTACCATCTCCATGTGGCTGAAAACGATATGGGAAGGGTTATCGGCAAGCAGGGACGCATCGCTAAGGCGATCCGTCTGGTTATGCGCGCCGCGGCTACGAAAAACAACTGCAGGGTTTCTGTCGAAATCGACTGAGCCGAAGAGAAGGACGTATATGCATACGTCCTTCTCTTTTGTATCCTGCAATCAAATAAGCCCCCACAAAATTTGGGATGGGAAAAGAAGGCTTTCGTTTCAGGCGGTAAGCAGGGCGAGAGCGCAGCAGCCATCTACCGGTCACAGTGGATGTGAAAAAGAACAGGAAATGCCCGTTTACGGGCTGTAGGGCAATGTTGCCGGCGGCAGATTGTCCAGTGCCGCTGGAGAGTCGGCGGGTAGTAAGCCTTCCGGGGCTTGGCTGCCTGGCGGAAAATACAGGAAAGGATTGTGGGTCAATGCTGAAGCCATACCTGGAAGCTGGAAAAATAACGGGAACCCAGGGCCTGCGGGGAGAAATCCGGGTGGATCCCTGGTGCGACAGCGCCGAAGCCTTATGCCGGCTGAAAAGACTGTATTTTGAGGAAGGGAAACAGGAGCTGAAGGTGGTGTCCGCCCGCACTCAGAAGCGGATGGCGATTTTAAAGCTGGAGGGCGTGGATTCCATCGAGCAGGCGGATCTGCTGCGGAACCGGGTTTTATACGCAAGCCGCCAGGATTTTAAGCTGGAGCCGGGCCGGTATTTTATTCAGGATTTGTTAGGCGTCAAAGCGGTGGATGCAGACAGCGGCAGAGATTATGGTGCCGTCACCGACGTGTTGAAAACTGGAGCCAACGATGTTTACGAGATCACCGGAGACGATGGAAAGGCGTATCTGCTGCCTGCCATCCCTATGACCGTCATTGAGATTCGGCTGGAGGAAGGGCTCATGCGGATTCGGCCGATAGAGGGGATTTTTGACCATGAGGATTGATATTATTACCCTGTTTCCGGAGCTTTGCGAAGCGGTTATGGGGGAAAGCATTGTAGGACGAGCCAGGAAAAAGGGCGCTATCGAGGTTTATTGTCACCAATTGCGGGAATACACATATGATAAGCATAACCGGGTGGATGATACTCCCTATGGCGGCGGCATGGGAATGCTGCTGATGGCCGAGCCCATCGCGGATTGCTTTGAGCATGTCTGCGAGCTGGCCGGCCGGCGGCCCCATCTGATTTATATGTCCCCCCAGGGGAAAACCTTGACTCAGCAGCGGGCAAGAGAACTGGCGGGATACGACAGCCTGGCGATTCTGTGCGGCCACTATGAGGGTGTGGATGAACGGGTTCTGGAGGAGTATGTGGATGAAGAAATCTCTATCGGAGACTATGTGCTTACCGGAGGAGAGCTGCCCGCCCTGGTGCTGGCGGATGCAGTCAGCCGCATGGTGCCCGGCGTGCTTTCCAGCGACGAATGCTTTGAGGAGGAAAGCCATTTCAGCGGCCTTTTGGAATATCCCCATTACACCAAGCCGGCGGTTTGGCGCGGAAAACCGGTGCCGGAGGTGCTGTTAAGCGGGCATCACGGCAACATTGAGAAATGGCGCCGCCAGCAGGCCCTGCTCCGCACCGCGAAAAAACGTCCTGAAATGCTGGAGGAGACGGTTTTCACAAAAGAGGAACAAGCTCTCTTGGAAAAAGCTCTCCGGAATCAGGAGTGACCCCCGCATATCTTTTGAGATGACTGGCAATAATACCCTTGAGCCTGTCCGCTTTGGGGGAAATTGACAGAATAATTATTCGGACGTGGCAAAAAATACCATTTTTTCTTGGGGAAAAATCACAAACAAAATTCTAAACCCTCAAAAAATACTAGGGGTTCCACTGAATTATTATTTGTAAAAGCTTAATTTATCTGTAAAAAACAATTTTAGATTATATATATTCAAGGTAAAGAATAAGTATACATTTTGAGCCTTGCTGCAAAATTGGTTGGTGCACAAAAGTTACAAAAATTTTCAACAATTACGTTAATGTGCACAAGATGGGCGGGAAACGGCTTCTTTGGAATCGTTCAGTAAGCCAAAAAATGCGTGTCCGCATTGACGAAGGGGCGATTTGTGATATAATACAATCATTCCAAAAGAGATTGTACGACCATAGATAAGTTGGCGTAAATGATGATTTTCAGTTTTTAGGTAGGAGTGGATTAAAATGTTTGTAAAAGATGTCATGGTCCAGAATCAGGTAGGACTTCATGCTCGGCCGGCTACTTTCTTTATCCAAAAGGCCAATGAGTTCAAGTCCTCGATCTGGGTAGAGAAGGAAGAAAGAAGAGTCAATGCGAAGAGCCTTCTGGGGGTTTTATCCTTGGGAATCGTAGGCGGCACTACCATTCGTATTATCGCCGACGGCACCGATGAGGAAACCGCTGTGGAAAGCTTGGTTAAGCTGGTACAGTCCGGCTTCGCGGAGTAATGGGAAGAGACTTGAAAGCACCGCCAGAGGGCGGTGCTTTTTCATTTTTCGCGGCTTCCCGGCTGGAAGCGGACGGCAGACCTTTTGAGGCCGCAGTATGCGGCGGCAGCGGCACGGAAAAATTAGCGCTTGATTTTTAATAAGACCTGTGCTTTGATAAGCATAAGCCGGAGGGAAAGGAAGGAAAGCGGTAAAATGGATGAAAAGCGAAAAGCCCTGAGAACCAGGGCAATGGCTCTGCCGGCAGCGCCGGGCGTTTACCTGATGAAAAACGCATCCAATGAAATTATTTATATCGGGAAAGCGAAGGCATTAAAAAACCGGGTGAGCCAGTATTTCGGTTCTCCGAAAAACCATCCGCCTAAGGTGCGGAAAATGGTTTCCCAGGTGGATCATTTCGATTACATTTTAACCGACAGCGAGTTCGAGGCATTGGTGCTGGAATGCAGCTTGATTAAACAGCATACGCCTAAATACAACATTCTGCTGAAGGACGACAAGGGGTATCATTATATTAAGGTCACTCCTAAGCCGTACCGCAGAATTTTTGAGGCCAAGCAGAAGCTGAACGACGGGGCGGAGTATATCGGGCCCTACACCAGCTCCTTTTCCGTAAAGCAAAGCGTGGATGAGGCAAGAAAAATTTTCAAGCTTCCCACCTGCTCCCGGAAATTCCCCCAGGAGATCGGAAGGGGAAGACCATGCTTGAATTATTTCATCAAACAGTGCTGCGCTCCCTGCCGGGGAAAGCTCAGCGAAGAGGAATATGAAGGCTATGTGGACGAGGCTCTGGAATTTTTAAAGGGCGGCTCCGTAGCGTCGGTGAAGGATATGACTCAGCAGATGAATGAAGCGGCGGAAAACCTGGAATTTGAGCGGGCCGCCCGCATCCGGGACCGAATCTCCGCTGTGAAAAGAATCACCGCCAAGCAGAAGGTGGTGGCGACCAAGGTCCGGGAACAGGATGTGGTGGCCATGGCCCAGGCGGCCGGTGCGGCGGCTCACGCCTGCGTTGTGGTGTTCCGCTTTTCCGGGGGCAGGCTCTGCGATCAGGAGGAGTTTATGCTGGGAGAGATTGCCGATGGAAAAACCACCCGTGCGGAATTTTTGCAGCAATATTACGCGCAGCGGACCGTGCCCCCCCAGGTAACCCTGGACGGCGAGGTGGAGGGCAAGGAGGCTCTGCGGCAGTGGCTGTCGGAAAAGGCGGGGCGGTCAGTGAAGCTCACCGTTCCCCAAAAGGGCGAGCAGGCCCATTTGGTGGATATGTGCAGGAGAAACGCCTCGGAAAAACTGGCGCAGCAGGCGGGGCGTACCGGCCGTGAAATGGGAGCGCTGGACGAGCTGGGCAGGCTTTTGGGCCTTGCCCAGCCGCCGGAATATATTGAAGCCTACGATATCTCCAACCTGGCGGGCAGCGGAAATGTAGCGGGCATGGTGGCGTTTGAAAACGGCAGGCCGCTGAAATCCGCTTACCGGAAATTTAAAATCAAGGGCTTTGAGGGACAGGACGACTACGCCTCCATGCAGGAGGTGATTTCCCGGCGGCTTCAGGAATATCAAGAAAAAAAGGACACCGGCGAGGGCTTCGGACGGCTGCCGGATTTGATCCTGCTGGACGGCGGAAAAGGACACGTGGCGGCGGTGCGGCCGGTGCTGGAGGCCTTTGGGCTTCAAATTCCCCTGTTCGGCATGGTGAAGGACGACAAGCACCGGACCAGAGCCATCGCCAGGGACGGCGGAGAAATCGCAATCAACAGCAGCCGCCAGGCGTTTACCCTGGTGAGCCAGATTCAGGATGAGGTCCACCGGTTCGCCATCGGCTACCACCGGCAGACCCGGAAAAGAACGGCTCTGTCCTCCAGCCTGACGTCTATCCCGGGCATAGGGCCGAGCAGGGCGAAGGCGCTGCTGAAATCCTTTAAAACCATTAAAAATATCGCCCAGGCAGAGCTTAAGGAGCTGGAGCAGGCGCCTTCCATGAATCAGCCGGCGGCCCAGGCGGTTTACGATTATTTTCATCCCGCCTCCGTCCCAGGGGAGGAAACCGGGAAAATAGAACGGAAAAATGAAAAAAATTAGACTGTTTTCCTCTCTTTTCCAAAGGAAAGGTTGACAAGCTCCCCTTGATAATGGGATAATATATTTTATAAATCAAAACAGGATGGGCGCCGCGGCGGCAGCCGCGGGGTCTAAGGATGCGAAAGAAAGGGATATGGGGATTTTTCCCTATCAGGAAAAGGCTATGCGCGTAATCACAGGCTCCGCACGGGGCAGACGGCTTCAAACCCTGGAAGGCCAGGAGGTTCGTCCTACGCCGGAGCGGATCAAGGAAGCGGTTTTCAGTATCATTCAGTTTCAAATAGAGGGACGCCGGTTTTTAGACCTGTTCGCTGGTTCCGGGCAAATGGGTATCGAGGCCCTGAGCCGGGGCGCCAGGGAAGCGGTGTTTGTGGATTCCCGGAAGGATTCGGTTCAGATCATCAGGGAAAACCTGGAAAAAACCGGACTGGGCCAGCAGGGTAGAGTAGTCAATATGGATTCGCTGGCGTTCCTTTCCCAGCCCAACGGCAAATTCGACCTGGCGTTTTTAGATCCTCCCTACCGGACGGGGCTGCTGGAAAAGGCTTTGGAAATGACGTCTGCGGTGGTGAAGCCCGGCGGGGTGATTTTGTGCGAGCACCCGGCGGATGAGGAGCTGCCCGCCCAGGCGGGAGATTTTGTCAAGCGGAGGGACTACCGCCACGGCAAGATCCTCATCAGCCTATACCGACATAAGGATGTGGTTGGATCGTGACGACAGCAATTTGTCCCGGCAGCTTTGACCCTGTGACCGTGGGCCATGTGGATATTATCCGCAGGGCCAGGAAAATGTTTGACCATGTGATCGTGGCGGTGCTGGTGAATCCAACCAAGAACCCCAGTTTTTCTCTGGAGGAACGGATCGGGCTTTTGAAGAGGGCGACCAAGGAGATCGACGGCCTGGAAATCGTGGGCTTCGACGGCCTGCTGGCGGATTACGCCAGAACCCGGAAGGCCACGGTGCTGGTGAAGGGGCTGCGGGCGGTGTCCGACTTTGAGTATGAGTTTCAGATGTCTCTGACCAACAAAAAGCTGAACCCGGAACTGGAGACGGTGTTTCTCACCACCTCGGCGGAGAATATGTATTTAAGCTCCAGTATTGTGAAGCAGATCGCTATGTTCGGCGGGGACATTTCCGATTTTGTCCCGGCTTGCATTTTAAAGGATATCCAGGATAGACTTTGTAAATAAGGAGTGTGAAAGCAATGAACGTTTCATCCCTTTTAGATGAATTGGACGAGATGATTGACAGCGCGTGGAATATGCCCTTAAGCGGCGGGAAGGCTCTGGTGGACGCGGAAAGAGTGCGGGAAATTGTGGATAAGATTCGTTCCAGCCTGCCGCAGGAGATTCGTCAGGCTAAGGCGATTGTCAGCGACCGCTCTCAGATCATCGCCGACGCGAAGCGGGAAGCGGAAACCGTGGTGAGGGTAGCCGAGGAGCGGGCCCGGGTGATGGTGAACCAGGATGAGATCGTGCGCCAGGCCCAGGCAAGAGGCAGCGAGCTTTTGAGCCAATCCCAGACCAAGGCCAGAGAAATCCGCCGGGCCGCCAACGAGTATGTGGACGACCTGATGAAGCGTACGGACGAACAGATGACCGCCAATTTAGCGGAGCTGAGGAAAACCCGGCAAAATCTGAAGGCGTCTCAGAGATCGGGCAACCAGTAAGAAGAATCCATTCCAGAAAGCAAGGCGAAGGCTATACGAGCGCTGGCAAGGCCGGCGCTGTACCTGCTTAATGAGAAAACTCCCGGCAGTAAATCAATACTGCCGGGAGTTTTTTTGCCGAAGGGGCGGCGGTTTAAATTTTTAAGTCAAACTGGAAGCGGAATAAGTCCAGCGCGGTTTTGTGAGAGGGACGGCCTGAAATAGGGCTTGTTTTTGGTTATGAAAGAGCCGGTGCGGAAATACCCGGCTCATGGCCTTATGCCGCCGGCTGGCTGAGCCCCAAAAACAGGGAAGCTGCCTGGCTGCTCAAAACGGACGGTTTATCGGTTTAATCGTCCGGTAGGCAGCCTTCTAAGCGCTCCAGCTGCTTTTGCCGCAAAGCATCCAACAGGCTGCCGCCGATGTCCACGCAAACGCAGCTTTGGCATACCCCTTGCAGGCTTAAGCTTATGTTTTCCAGCAGGCAGGTATCATCCTGCCAGTATAAGCAAAAATTATTTTCACAGCAGATCATAAAAGCCCTCCTAATGGGTAAAGTTACCATTATACCGTTAATATTAGTCCTTTTATATTGTTTTGTCAACTATGTACACATAACTTAGAGCGGTTTCAATGATAGCCTTGAGTTAACGGTATATTGTTAACAAAGGGTGGTTTTATGACAATCTCTCAAGCGATAGGTGAAAGAATACTGTCTCTTTGCAAGACTCGCAATATTACAGTAAATCATCTAGCCGATATGTCTGGAGTGTGGCAGTCTACATTAAGTGAAATTGTAAGAGGCGTCAGCAGAAATCCACGAATTAAAACCTTATATCAAATTGCGACTGGGTTTGGTATGACTTTATCCGAGTTTCTGGATTTTCCGGAAATGAACGAGGTAGAATTTGACGACTTTAATTAAAGCGACAGTTTTATTTATGGAGGAGAAGAACTTGACTAGTTCGGAGGCGCTTCGGAAGAGAATTTCTGAGCTTTGTAAAAGGAGAAATATAACGACCAACCATTTAGCAGATATGGCGGGACTTCGCCAGTCTACTGTAGATGCGGTGGTTCGTGGAGTCACTAAAAATCCCGGCTTTCAGACAATTTATAAAATAGCCCTTGGCTTCGGCATGACCTTATCCGAGTTTCTGGATTTTCCAGAAATGAACGAGGTGGAGTTCGGCGATTTTAATTAACATAACAATTGACATAACCATCTTTCAGCCGCGAAGTCCCCGGACGGATTCGATCCGCCCGGGGATTTCGTGTTTTTTCGCGAAAATTCCGCGAAAACCGGGCGCTTTTTTACCAGAAATGATTTCCAATTATGAACAAGTTGAAAAAGCACTTGCAATTTACATAATCATGCTTTATAATTTATTCATTAAGTGGTGAAAGGTGGGGGAAAGTAGAGGAAAGTGAAATATATTTCTTCTGTTTTCCAAAAAAGTGGCGGCTATGTTGATCGGCGAGTACCAACATAATATCGATTCCAAGGGCCGCGTCATCGTGCCCGTCAAATTCCGCGAGGACCTGGGAGAATGCTTTTACGTAACCAAGGGCCTCGACGGCTGCCTTTTTGTACTTTCCGGGGAGGGCTGGAAGGGGCTTCAGGAGAAGATCCAGTCCATGCCTCTCTCTAAATCCAGAGGCCTTCAGCGGTTCTTTTTCTCCGGCGCTACCGACGTGGAAACAGACAAGCAGGGCAGGATCTTGATTCCGCAGCCTTTGCGGGATCACGCGGGACTGACCAAGGATGTGACCTTTGTCGGCGTATCCAGCCGGGTGGAGATTTGGGACACCAGCCGCTGGAACCAGGTAAACGGCGAGCTGACGGAAGAAAGCATTGCCGAGGCCATGGACGAGCTGGGAATTTAGCGTTGTCCGCAAGGCTTGGCGGCTTGAATCGCAGCAATGGAAAAATGCTTTCCGGAGGTTGCCCGAAAGGCAGTCCGCGAATGCTTTGAAAAGGCTGTGATTTCCGAAGAGACAAAAGCCGGAAAAGGGCCTGCGGGAAAGGATTCTGATAAAGAAAGGCGGCGGCCGGTTTGGCTTGCTATCATTTACCGGTACTGCTCCGGGAGACCATCGAGGGGCTTGCCGTGAAGCCGGATGGCGTTTATGTGGACGGCACGGCCGGCGGCGGCGGACATTCAGAGGCCATCGCCAAGCGGCTTTCCACAGGCAGGCTGATTGCCATCGACCAGGACCCGGACGCTATCGCGGCCGTCACCAAACGGCTTGCCGATTACCCGGGGGTTACTGTTTGCCGGGCGAATTTCTCTCAGATGGAGGAGGTTGTCCGAAGCCTCGGCGTTGACAGCGTGGACGGCGTGCTGATGGATATCGGCGTTTCCTCTCACCAGCTTGATACCCCGGAACGGGGATTTTCCTATCACAGCGACGCTCCCCTGGATATGCGTATGAGCCAGGAGGGCCCCGGCGCGGGGGAGCTTGTCAACAGCCTGCCCTGGCAGGAGCTTGCCGAAATTCTCAGCCGGTATGGCGAGGAGCGGTTTTCCAAACGGATCGCCCAAGGAATTGCGGCGGCCCGGGAACAGGCTCCCATTGAAACGACCTTTCAGCTTGCGGAGATCGTGAAAAACGCCTACCCCGCGGCGGCAAGACGAGATGGACATCCCGCAAGAAAGACCTTTCAGGCGCTGCGGATCGCGGTCAACGGAGAATTGGACAGGCTTTCCGAGGGGCTGGACGCCGCGTTTTCTCTGCTGAAGCCCGGAGGACGCCTGGCGGTGATTACCTTCCATTCCCTGGAGGACCGCTTGGTAAAGCGGAGAATGGCCTCCTGGTGCCAAGGCTGCACCTGCCCGCCGGATTTTCCGGTGTGTGTCTGCGGCAAAACGCCCAGCGCTGAGCTGGTAACCAGAAAACCGGTGGAGGCGTCTGAAACAGAATTAGAAAAAAATCCAAGAAGCAGAAGCGCGAAGCTGCGGGTCTGTATTCGATTAAAATAATAAAAAAGATATATCACAGCAAGGAAGTGAAAAACGGTGGCAAATCAAAACGAAGCATACGATTTTTCCCTGTTTGAACCCTCTCGAAAAGAGCAGGAGCAGCAGCGGCCGGCGCCTAGCAAGCAGCCGAAAAAGAAAAACAACCTGATCAGAATTTCAGAAGAGCAGCTGGAAAAAAGCCGCCGGATCAAATATAAGCCCACTACCGTCATCGGCGGAATCCTGTTTTCCCTCATCGTCCTCACTATTATGGGAACCATGATTTTAAGCCAGGTGCAGCTCACGGAGCTGACAGAGAACATCAACGACGCTAACGCGCTCTTGGCGGAGCAGCAAAGCATTACTACCCAGCTTCAGGTAAAGGTGGAATCTCAGCTTTCCCTGCGTTCTGTGGAGGATTACGCCCAGAACCAGCTGGGGATGCAGAACGCCGCCAACAACCCGATCACGTATATCAGTCTGGCGAACGGCGATAAGGCGGAAATCATCCAGCCGGAGGAGAAAAGCTGGCTGGATACCATTGCGGACGCGATTTCCGGCCTGTTGTCATAACCGGATAAGTTTGGCATAAGATTGAAACAGGAAGTTTCAAGGTACGGAGAGTTGAGATAGGATTTATCTTAACTCTCATTTTACTATGTGGAGGAATTTCTGCCGATATAGGAGGTAACCAATGGCAAAGGGTAATACGGTGAGATTATGGCGCAGATCCCTGATCGTGCTGATGGTGATGCTGATTGCAGGTTTCGGCCTGCTGATTTTCCGGCTGGTGCAGCTTCAGATTGTGGAAGGAGAAACCCTGCAGAAGGGAGCGGTGAGCCAGCAGCTGAAGGATACCACGATCAGCGCTAAGCGGGGTACCATTTACGACTGCAACATGAAGCCGCTGGCCCAAAGCGCCAATGTGTGGACGGTGGTTCTGGAGCCCGCGTATTTGACGGATAAAGAGGATCAAACGCTGGTGGCTAACGGCTTGGCAGAAATCCTTGGGATGGAAGCCCAGGATATTATGGATAAAATGAATCCCAACTCCTACTACACCATATTAAAGAAAAAGGTGGAATCCGACGTTAAGGATGCCATTCTGCAATTTAAAACTGATAATGAAATAACAAATGGTATTCGATTAATAGAAGATTACAAAAGGTATTATCCCTACGGCGCCTTTGCCTCAGCGGTGCTTGGATGCGTCGGAGGAGACAACCAGGGCCTTGCGGGCCTGGAGGCCTATTATGACAGTACCCTTACCGGAACGGCAGGCCGGCTGATTACGGCCAAAAACGCCATCGGCACCGATATGCCCTACGATTACGAGCAGCTGGTGCCGGCGGAGGATGGCTACAGCCTGGTGCTGACCATCGACGAGACCATCCAGCACTTTATGGAAAAGTATCTGGAACAGGGCATCATCAATAATGATGTTCAAAACCGTGCCGCCGCCATTATGATGAATGTAAATACCGGTGAGATCTATGGCATGGCGGTGAAAGGGGATTTCGACCCTAACGACCCCTTTACTATCGTGGATCAGGACGTACAGAAGGCCATAGACGCCTTGCCGGAGGACCAGCAGGACGCGGCTACCAGCGAGGCAATCCAGCAGCAGTGGAGAAATAAGGCGGTCAGCGATACCTATTACCCCGGCTCTGTGTTTAAGATCATCACCTCGGCTATGGGTCTGCAGGAGGGCGTAGTGGATCAAAATTCCACTTTTGTTTGCACCGGCGCCCAGATGGTGGAAGGATATCCCAGGCCCATCCATTGCCATGTGACTTCCGGACACGGAACGCAGACCTTCCTGGAGGCGCTCTGCAATTCCTGCAACCCGGCGTTTATCCAGCTGGGACAGAAGGTAGGCGCTGAGAAGTTCTGGGAATATTACCAAGCCTTTGGCTTTTCCGAGCCCACCGGCATCGACCTGCCCGGCGAAGCCACGGACATCTTCTTTTCTTCCGACGGCTCGATGACGAACGCCGACCTGGCGGTAGCCTCCTTTGGACAGAATTTCAGCATCACTCCGATTCAAATGCTCACCGCCGCCGCTGCCGCGGTCAACGGCGGCAAGCTGGTGCAGCCCCATGTGGTGAAGCAGATTTTAGACAGCGACGGCAATATTGTCCAATCCGTGGGCACTACCGTAAAACGCCAGGTAATCTCTGAGGAGGTCTCCAAGGAGCTGTGCCAGATGCTTCAGACCAACGCCACCATCGGTTCGGGCAAAAACGGTTATGTGGCCGGCTTCCGAATCGGCGGAAAAACCGGCACCTCTGAAAAAATTGCCGACGATAACGCCAGCGATACAGGAGAGGATACGTATATCGCTTCCTATTTAGGCTTCGCCCCCGCGGATAACCCCGAGGTGGTAATGCTGGTGTACTGCGATAATCCCCAGGGCCCCAGCTATTACGGAAGTTATGTGGCGGCGCCTATTTTCCGGGATGTTATGGAAGAGGTTCTGCCCTATCTGGGCATTGAGCGCCAGTACACCGACGAGGAGCTGGCAAAGCGGGATGCGGAAACTCCGTCGGTAACCGGGCTGCCTATTGAGGACGCTAAAACCACCCTGAACAATTCCAGCCTGGGCTTCAGCGTGCTGGGAGATGGGGATACCGTGGTGCAGCAGATCCCGGAAGCGGGCCAGCCTGTGCCGCAGAACGGCACCATTGTGCTGTATACCGACCAGCAGAGCGTCCAAAACAGTACGGCTACAGTCCCCAATTTAGTGGGGCTGTCGGCAGCCGAAGCCGTAGCGGCGGCGGAAAACGCCGGCATCAATATCAAGATCAGCGGAAACTCTGAGGGGGCCGGTGCGGAGTCAGTGAGCCAGAGCGTCGCTGAAAACACCCAGGTCAGCAAGGGAACTGTGGTAACGGTGGAATTTGTCGTGCCGGATAACGTGGAGTAACGAAGGATTCGCGGGAATTTTGGCCGGAGACTGCCGGGAAGATTCATAATTTATAAAATTTGCCGGCAAAATCCGCCAAATTTTTCTATGACGGCGGAGGCTCCCTATGATATAATCAAAGTTGGTTTTACGAAAGAACTTTGATGATTTGAGAGGCAGGAGAAAAGCATGAATGGAGTTTGGGCATTGATCGCCGCGGTAATCGCTTTTGGCATCACTGCGATCATGGGAAAATGGATGATCCCATTCCTACATAAAATCAATTTTGGGCAGACCATCCGTGACGAGGGTCCCAAATGGCATAAGAAAAAGCAAGGAACCCCTACTATGGGCGGGATTATGTTTATCATAGGAATCCTGATCGCTACTGTCGTGGCAGTGCCTTGTTACTGGCAGATCAGCAGCGACAATGTGTTTCAAATGTCCGAAACCGGCCTGATGGCGACAAAGATCTTCGCCGGCCTTTGTCTGGCCCTGGGCTATGGCCTGATCGGCTATTTGGACGACTATATTAAAGTGGTGAGAAAGCGTAATTTGGGCTTGACAGTCAAGCAAAAGCTGATTCTCCAGTTTCTGGTGGCGGCCGCTTATTTAGCGGCGATCTACCTTTCCGGCGGTACCGGCACCACGGAGATCCCCTTTGTGGGCCTGGTGGACCTGGGATGGGCTTATTGGCTCATCGCGGCGGTTTTGATCGTCGGCGTGGTGAACGCGGTGAATTTCACCGACGGCATCGACGGCCTGAACGGGTCGGTAACCTTCTTTTTTGCCGTGTTTTGTATGGTGATTTCCAGCTATCTCTCCATGTTTGGTCTGAGCATTATGGCCGCCGCCGTGGCCGGCGGATGCCTGGGCTTTCTCCTGTGGAACTTCAACCCCGCTAAGGTATTTATGGGGGATACCGGCTCGTTGTTTTTAGGCGGCGCGGTATGCGCCCTTACTTTTGGCATGGACCTGCCCATATTATTGATTCCTTTGGGCATTATATATTGGATGGAAATCGGCTCTGTCATGCTTCAGGTAACCTATTTCAAGCTGACCCACGGAAAACGCCTGTTTAAAATGAGCCCAATCCACCACCATTTCGAACTGTGCGGATGGAACGAGGTCAAAATCTGTGTTGTGTTCAGCTGCATCACCATGATCGGCGGTATTGCTTCTATGCTTTTGGTGTTCTTCGGCGTCTAGGGCGCAGACCTGAGAGCTTCCGTGTGCTGAAGCGGAAAAGCCTGGGCTGGAAGCGGGCGCAGGGCCCTTCTTTCCTCTTGACGCTTCCTGTTCTTGTGCGTCTGAATAACGATTCTGAAAATCCCAGAAAGGCGGTTGTCTATGGAAAATAAAAAAATCAGCAGCCAGTATCCTTCCCGTTCTTACGGCAATAGACAGCAGCCTGAGAAAAAGGTTAAAAAGGCGGAAGGCCAGAACATTTTTGCCCGGTCCGGCCGGGCGGTGAAGAAAAAGTTCCGGATTTTTTCCATTCGGGCAGGCATGGATATGCCCTTTTTCCTGTTGATTATGGTGATTCTCTGCATCGGCCTGGTGATGCTTTTTTCCGCGAGCTACGCAAACGCTTATTATGTTTACGGCGACAGCTATTATTTCATCAAGGACCAAGCGCTGTTCGCGGTGCTGGGGATCGTTATCATGATTTTGGTCTCCTATTTCGATTATCATCATCTTCATAAATTCGCCATGCCGGTTTTAGGCGTTTCTTTCCTGCTGTTAGTGGTGGTGCTGTTCCAGCCCGCGATTAACCAGGTGCACCGGTGGGTGCAGATCGGCACCTTCAGCTTTCAGGCCTCGGAGGTTACCAAATTTGCCATTGTCCTTTCGTTCGCTCATCTGATTTCCATCAATTTCAAGCGGATGGATACCTTCCGCTATGGGATTTTACCCTATTTGATCATTCTGGTGCCGACGCTGTTGCTTTTAGCGGCGGAGCCTCATATTTCCTGTATTGCTATTGTAGTGTTGCTGGCGGCGGGGATGCTGTTCATCGGCGGCGTGAAGCTGCGGTGGTTTGTGATCGCTTTGTCTATGATTGTCGGAGCCATTTTGTATCTGGTCATTTTCACCGATAACTTTTCCTACGCTAACGAACGCATTTTAGGCTGGCTGGATCCCTTTAATGAGCAGATCTGGCAGGAAACCTGGCAGACCAGGAATTCCCTCTATGCTATCGGCTCGGGCGGCCTGTTGGGGCTGGGGCTGGGAAACTCCAGGCAGAAATACCTTTACCTGCCAGAGCCCCAGAACGACTTTATTTTCGCCATCGTCTGCGAGGAGCTGGGGTTGATCGGCGCTTTGATTATTATCATTCTGTTCGCTTTGCTGGTCTGGCGCGGCATCAGCATCTCTCTGAAGGCAAAGGATAAGTTCGGTTCCCTGCTGGGGATCGGCCTTTCCGCCCAGGTGGGGCTCCAGGTGATTTTGAATATCGCCGTAGTGACCAACACCATTCCCAATACGGGAATCAGTCTCCCGTTTTTCAGCTCTGGGGGCACGTCCCTGGTGATTCTGCTGGCCCAGATGGGCGTGGTGCTGTCCATTTCCCGAACGTCGATGATCGAAAAGGGGTAGCGCCCTGGCCGGGCTTCCGTTTTTGCTCCGTTCCTTTCAGCGGGAAAGCGCTGCTGGGCGTGAAGGCTTAAGGCTCCGGCGGCCTGGAGAGCTTTTAACATTGGAGCGCGTTCGGAAAGAGTTCTTTTATAGTAAAACGATGCCAGGCATATTGTCCTGGGGGAGGTAGTGATATGAAATTATTGTTAGCGGGCGGCGGCACCGCGGGCCATATCAATCCGGCGCTGGCCATCGCCGGCTATGTTTGCCAGCGGGAGCCGGCCACGCAGATCCTCTACGTGGGAGCCAAGGGCGGCATGGAGGAGAGATTGGTTCCTCAGGCGGGCTATGATTTTGAGAAGATCGAGATTTCAGGCTTTCAAAGAAAGCTGTCCTTTGAAAGCCTGAAAAAAAATGTCCATACCGTAAAGCTGGTGTTCTCATCCAGCAGAGAGGCAAAAAAAATTATCAGCCGGTTTCAGCCGGATCTCTGCATCGGCACCGGCGGCTACGTCAGCGGTCCGGTGATCCGGCAGGCGCAGAAAATGGGAATTCCCACTTTGATTCACGAGCAAAACGCTTTTCCGGGCGTGACCAATAAAATGCTGTCAAAGCACGCGGACCGGGTGATGCTGGCCATTGAGGACGCGAAGCGGCATATGGACCCAAACGCCAGCTTCACTGTCACCGGAAATCCGGTGCGGGGACAGATCGTTACCTCTCAGAAGCAGGCGTCCCGGGATTACCTGCGCCTGGACAACCGTCCGGTGATTTTGTCCTTCGGAGGCAGCCTGGGGGCGAGAAAAATCAACGAGGCGGCAGCGGATCTGATCGCCTGGAGCTCCAGGGACGACCGGTTCCAGCATATCCACGCCTATGGGCAGTACGGAAAATGGTTCCCAGAGCTTTTGGAGAAAAAGGGCGTTGACCTAAAGGCCCACAAAAACCTGGACATCCGGGAATATATCAACAATATGCCGGTATGCATGGCGGCGGCCGACCTGGTGATCTGCAGGGCGGGGGCGATCACCCTGACGGAAATCCAGGCGCAGGGAAAGGCTTCTCTGCTGATTCCTTCTCCCAACGTCGCGGAGAATCACCAATATCACAACGCCATGGCGCTGGTCAGCCGGAACGCCGCCGAGATTCTGGAGGAGAAGGACCTGACCGGAGACTCCCTGATCGCGATGGTGAAAAAAATGATTTCTGACCCGATCAAGCTGAAGGAATACCAGGACAACGCCAGGGCCATGGCGATTTTGGATTCCAGCGAGCGTATTTATCAGGTTATCAAGGAAGTTTTAAAGAAAAATCAGAGCTGAAAGCATAGGCTCAGAAACTTTGCGTTCTTCCGCTTTCCGGCAATGCACCAGGTTTTTCCTTTTCGCATAGTATGGCAGTATCAGAAAAGGAAAGGGTGTATTGCTGTGTCGAAGCTGATGATAGAGGGTTCCCACTGTCTGGAAGGGGAATTGACGGTTCACGGCGCGAAAAACAGCGCCTTGCCGGTGCTGTCCGCTACTCTTTTATGCGACGGGGAAAGCCATATACATAACTGCCCCCGCCTGTCCGATGTTGACGCTTCGGTGGAAATCCTAAGGTATTTAGGCTGCCGGGTGGTCCGGGAGGGGGATACGGTGTCGGTAAATACCGATACCCTTTGCCGCTGCGATATTCCCGATCAGCTCATGCGGGAAATGCGTTCCTCCATCGTTTTTTTGGGCGCCGTCGCCTCCCGGATGGGAAAGGCGAAGCTTTCCTTTCCCGGCGGCTGCGAGCTGGGCCCCAGACCCATTGATCTCCATCTGAAGGCCCTGCGCCAGATGGGGATGGTGATCAATGAGTTTCACGGCTATCTGGACTGCTCCGTGCCGGCTAGGCTGAAGGGAACGTCGATTGCCCTGTCGTTTCCCAGCGTAGGCGCCACGGAAAACATCATTTTGGCGGCGGCGCTGGCGGAAGGAACTACTGTCGTTAACAATGCGGCCAGAGAACCGGAAATCTGTGATTTATGCGGCTTCCTGAATGCCTGCGGCGCAAGGATATCCGGCGCCGGCGAAGGACGGATCGTCATCGAAGGAGTGGAAAAGCTCACCGGAACAGAGCATCATGTGATCCCGGACCGGATTGCGGCCACCACCTTTATGACCGCCGCGGCGGTCACCGGCGGCGACCTCTTGCTGAGAAGGGTGGTTCCCGACCATTTGTCCCAGGTTATTCCGATGTTCCAGGAGGCGGGCTGCCGCCTACGGTGGGACGACGCGAACCTGCGGATACAGGCGCCCCAGCGTCTGCGGGCGGTCAAAAGCGTGAGGACCATGCCGTATCCGGGCTTCCCTACCGACGCTCAGGCTCCGATGATGGCGATGACCACGGTTTCCGATGGGATCAGTATTTTTGTGGAAAACATATTTGAAAGCCGCTATAAGCATGTCGGTGAGCTTTGCAGGCTTGGCGCTAATATCAAGGTGGAGGGCCGTGTGGCCATTGTGGAAGGCGTGCCAAGGCTGTTCGGAGCGTCTGTGGAAGCGCCGGACCTGCGGGGCGGGGCGGCGCTGATTGTGGCGGGCCTTGCCGCCGACGGGCTGACGGAGGTTTCCGGCCTGCGGCATGTGGACCGGGGCTATGAGGCGATTGAGAAAAGCCTGAACCAAATAGGAGCGAAGGTCAGCAGAATTTAAAGGATGTGGAACATGGGCACGAGAGAACGAAATCAGAATAAACATCCAGTTCCCCGGGAGAAGCCCAGGAAACCGGCGGCCCGGAATTCCAGGCCGCCGGAAAAGCGCGCCCCCCGGGGGCAGCCGGCGGCTCAAAAAAGCTCCCGGGGATCCGGAGGACGGCGGGCAGAGGCTGCTGTGGAAAAAAAAGAGAAAAAGCGGGTCTATTCGGCGCGCAGAAATAAATACCGAAAGCTGAAAATCGGCGTTTTGTATACAGTGATGATTTTAGCGATTTTGACAGCGGGCATCGCCATCGGCGCGACAGTGCTCTTTAAAATCGATACCATTCAGGTGGTGGGGGAATCACGCTATGACCCCCAGGAAATCATTTCCTTAAGCGGGGTGGAAAAGGGGGAAAACCTGATTACCATTGATACCGCCGAGGGGGAAGCGGCGATTATGAGCCGAATGCCCTATCTGGAAACGGTGCGGATCAAACGAAAGATTCCCTCCACGGTAAATATAGAGGTCACAGAGGCCCAGGCTGCGGGGTGTATCGCCTACCAAAACCAGTATGTGATCATCAGCGGCTCCGGTAAGGTGCTGGAGCTTGCCCAGGCGCCACTGGAGGGTGTACCGGTGATTAAGGGCGCCGCGATCAAGGAGGCGGAGCTTTCTGAGGAGATTGTACTGGAGGATGAAACCGTCCTAACCCTGATTTCAGACATCGAAACCGCCAGAGCGGCGGCAGGCCTGGCTTCGGTGACGGAGCTTGATCTGACCAATCCGGTGAGCCCCACGATCACCTATGATGGAAGGATTATCATTAAGCTTGGCATGCCAACGGATTTGGAATATAAGCTGCAGACGGCGGTGGCGGTGCTGACGTCGGAGGATATGAAAACCGCCCAGCGGGGCACTCTGGATGTGTCTCTCGCCGCGGATAAGGGAAGATCTTATTTCAAACCCGAGTACGGAACGGCATCCCAGGCCGGAACCAGCTCAGAGGCGGGCGTCCAAAGCGAAGAGGCTTCTGCTCAAACAGCCGCAGGCTCAGAGCTATCTTCAATACCTGAAAACATTTCCAGTGCGCCGGACGCATCTGACAGCGGCGCGGACCTGGCAAACACGGGAAATGATGGCGCGGAGCCTTCTTCGGGAGGCTAAGAGGATGCCGGCGGCCAAGGGCTGAACGGCGGGACAGGCTTCCAGAAAGGCGCGGCGGCAGGCTTGGCGCTGGAAGAATAAAATAATGGCTTGAAACGGGAAAAAAGGATTGAAATTCCCATGGAAAAGTGTTAAATTAATAAAAGAGTGTATCTAATTGGACAAGCGGTATTTCCGCGGCTTTCCAGGTACTGGAAATGTGTGAAAGAAATCAACAATACTTGAAAATATAAGAGAGTTTTAGGAGGAAAAGCTATGCCTTTTGAATTGGACAACGACTTTGAAAACATTGTACAAATTAAGGTGATAGGCGTTGGCGGCGGCGGCGGAAACGCCATTGACCGGATGGTCACTTCCGGCGTAAAATGCGTCGAATTTATCTCAGTGAATACCGACCGGCAGGCGCTGATTCGTTCTCAGGCGTCTCAGAAGATTCAAATAGGCGAGAAGATTACCCACGGAAAGGGAGCCGGTTCCAAGCCTGATATCGGTCAGAAGGCCGCCGACGAATCCAGAGAGGCTATCGCCGCGGCGATTCGCGGCTCGGATATGGTCTTTATCACCGCCGGTATGGGCGGCGGTACTGGCACTGGAGCGGCGCCGGTGGTAGCGGAAATCGCAAGAGATATGGGAATCCTGACGGTGGGTATCGTCACAAAGCCCTTTGCCTTTGAGGGAAAGCGCCGTATGGAACAAGCGGAAAAGGGCATTTCCGCTTTAAGAGAGCATGTCGATTCTCTTGTGGTGATCCCCAATGAGCGTTTAAAATATGTCAGCGAGGCTAAGATTACCTTGGCCAACGCTTTCGCGGTGGCGGATGATGTGCTTCGTCAGGGTGTGCAGAGCATCTCCGACCTGATCCTGCTGCCTGGAATTGTCAATCTGGACTTCGCGGATGTTACCGCTGTCATGAAGGATGCCGGCTATGCCCATATGGGCGTGGGCCGCGCCAGCGGCAAGGACAAGGCGGAAACCGCCGCCAACATGGCGATTTCCAGTCCGCTTTTGGAAACTGCGATCAATGGCGCCAAGGGCGTTATCATCAATATTACCTCCAGCCCGGATATCGGCTTGGATGAAGTGGAAACCGCTTCCGCAATGATTGCGGCCCAGGCCGATAAGGAAGCCAACATTATCTGGGGCGCAGCCTTCGACGAGGATATGGAGGATGAGATGTCCGTTACCGTTATCGCCACTGGCTTTGCTACCCACGATTCCTATTTGCCTGAGCCTGAGATCCTGAAAAACGCGGCTCCCGCTCCCAGCCAGCCTCAGGGCCAGAACCTGCGCCGGCCCCAGGAGCAGCCCGCTCAAAGGTCCGCCGTGCCTCAAGCGCCTGCGGCTGGAGCGAATCAGGATGACGACGACACCTTTTATGACATTATGTCTATTTTTAACCGTAAATGAGGAAAAGAATCTAAAAGCAAGGCAGACGCTCTGCCTTGCTTTTTTCATTTGGTGTGTTATAATAAACTGGGTATCCCAAAGACGATAGAAGCAGTTTTGCCGCGGGCTATCATACGTTGGGCCAGTGGGAAAAATGAAATATAGTGAAAAACGGCGGACAAGGTGCGTGTCGTTTTTTTGCTTTGCCCTGGCTGTCCTGTTCATTGCCTGCGCGTGTCTTCGCAGCGTGAAAACCGACGTGTTTTTGCTGCTGCCCACGATGATCGTCTTAGCAGTGATACTGGTTATTCTGACAAATACTTTTTGCAGAAAAAGTAATCCTAAATTAGAATTTGGAGGTGGCGTTGTGAACCCGGAACCTGGCGATACTTATCGAAGTAGCAAATTTATCATAACCGGACGCAGCGCCCTTTTGTGCAAGCCATAGGCGAGGTGCGCCCGGAAAAGAACGGGGGTTGAAGCCTATGGTATCTTACTACAAAACCATAGATGGGAGAATTTCGGAGATCGAGCAGTATGAAAGCGGCTGCTGGATCAATTGTGTGGCGCCGGAAGAAGATGAAATAGAGGCGCTGATTCAGGATTTTAATATTGAGCCGGATTTTTTGAGAGCTTCTCTGGACGAGGAAGAAAGCTCCCATATTGATTCCGAGGATGGGAATACATTGATTATCATTGATATTCCGGTGGTAGAAAAGCACGAGAAAAATATCAGATACAGCACGATGCCTTTAGGCATTATGCTGACGGAAAAAAATGTAATTACCGTCTGCCTTAAGGAAACGGCTCTGCTCAGCGAGTTCGCCGAGGGCGTGCTTAAAGGAGTCATGACGAATTTAAAGACCCATTTTGTGCTGCATATTATGCTGCGTATGGCAACAAAGTATCTGCAGTATTTGAAGCAGATCGATAAAATCAGTGACCACGTGGAGCGGGAACTGAGAAAGTCTATGAAAAACCAGGAGCTGATCCAGCTTTTGGATATTGAGAAATCCTTGGTGTATTTTTCTTCCTCGCTGAAGGCGGATGAGGTCACTCTGGAAAAAATTATGCGAGGACGCTACATCAAGCTATATGACGAGGATCAGGATCTTTTGGAGGATGTGCTGATTGAGATTAAGCAGGCCATTGAGATGTCCAGCATTTATCTGAACATTCTTTCCGGTACGATGGATGCTTTCGCATCGGTGATTTCTAATAATCTGAATATCGTAATGAAGGTGCTGGCCTCTATTACCTTGATCATTTCCATTCCCACGGTTATTTCCGGGTTATATGGAATGAACGTTCAAAACCTACCCTTAGCCCAATTTTGGTGGTTCCCGGTGCTCCTTTCGCTGGGGTTGATGGGAATTGCCGGGTTTATTTTGAAAAAAACCAAAATGCTATAGCGTATAGGGGGAAGAGGCGATGGCTGAGCAGGAACGAGGAAGAGTCCTTTATTTGGTGATTCCTTGCTATAATGAGGAAGAAGTGCTGCCGGAAACCTCAAAACGGTTAACGGCAAAGCTCGGCGCAATGATTGAGATGAGTTTGATTTCTGAGGATAGCAAAATAGTATTTGTCAACGATGGCTCAAAAGACCGTACTTGGCAGCTTATCCGGCAGTATCACGAGGAAAATCCGATGATTCAGGGAATCAATCTTTCTCGCAACAAGGGCCATCAAAGTGCTTTGCTGGCGGGCTTGATGACAGTAAAGGAATACTGCGACATGGCGATCTCAATGGATGCGGATTTACAGGATGATGTGGACGCTATCGACCAGTTTGTAGAAAAGTACTATGAAGGCTGCGAAGTGGTCTATGGCGTGCGCAGTGAACGGAAAACAGATTCTTTTTTCAAAAGGGCTTCCGCGCAGAGCTTTTATAAGCTGATGCTGCATATGGGCGTTGAGATTGTCTATAATCATGCGGATTACCGTTTGATGAGCCGTCGCGCTTTGGACGAGATGGAGGGCTTTAAGGAGGTCAACTTGTTCCTGCGGGGAATTGTGCCGTTGATCGGCTTTCAATCTGGTGTTGTTACCTATGAACGCCATGAACGGTTTGCCGGAGAGTCGAAATACCCTTTAAAAAAGATGCTCAATTTTGCTTTTGATGGGATTACATCGTTCAGTGTGAAGCCGATTCGAATGGTCACGACTCTGGGAATTATCATCTTTGCCATTAGTATTTTAATGCTGATTTATTTTTTGATAACCTGGTGTATCGGCTGGACTG
>OFMF01000933.1_pt1 | contig 25423 bp, 31 predicted proteins | sample 1541771 | NCBI WGS metagenome assembly OFMF01 (sample SAMN04209235, study PRJEB22552) | human gut metagenome | biome: gut; material: feces | host: Homo sapiens | place: USA: Oklahoma
CGTGTCCTGCGTGTCCCGTCCAGCTCTGTATACTCTTTTGTAACTGCTCTTTTGTGATTTTCCCGCTCTCGCACTTCTTGATAGTACGCTTTATGCGCTTTATGCTGTCCTTTCGTACTTTCCTGTGCGTTGCCCTGTGTTTGTAGCCTACAAAGTCTATACCGTTCTTTGCTGCCAGTATGGTAGTTTTCGGGTTAAACTCTAACTTAAGCTCTTCCCGTAAGAAATGCTCTATCCGTGCAAGCCAGTTGCGCAGCTGTTCCTTGTCTGGGCTTAATATTACAAAGTCGTCCATATAGCGTATGTATGCCTCTACGCCCAGCTCATGCTTAATAAACTGGTCTAATGCGTCCAGATAGATATTTGCAAATAACTGACTGGTAAGGTTTCCTACTGGTATCCCTACGCCGTCCGGCATATTGCCGTTGTGGTCTATTATCCTGTCCAGCAATGCCAGTACCCCAGCGTCTTTTATAACCTTACGTATTTCAGTTTTTAATACCGCATGGTCTATGCTTTGGAAATAGTGGTGTATATCTGCCTTGATAGCATAAAGCGGCTTGTCTGGGTGGTATTTGTTCCACTCATACAGCCACTCTTTTAGCGTATCAGACGCAGCGTGCATACCTTTACCTTTCCGGCAGGCGTAAGACTGCGATATAAACCGCTTATCAAATATAGGCTCTAACACGTTGTTTATGGCGTGCTGTACCACCCTGTCATAGAACGGCAGCGCCATTATCTGCCGCTCTTTCGGTTCGTACACCTTAAAGTAATGGTATTTGCTTGGCTCATAGGCAAGGTTTATAATATCTTCCCGCACCTTGTCTAAGTTTTCCTCTTTGTCTTTCGTAAAAATCAGTACGTCTTTTCTGTGGCGTTTACACTTTCTGGCTTTGTTATAGGCTTTCTGTACGTTTCCATAGTCGCCCATAGCCTCTAAAAGCGTAATGCGCCGCCTGTCCTTATCGGTAATATATCCTACTCTCTTCAAGTATTAAGCTCCTGCCTTTCGCCGTAGCTACTAACCAGCAGCCGTATTTTTTCTCTTTGCCTCACGGCGGGACAGCCGCTCTGACTATAGGATATTAAACACTCGGTCTTATCCCTTTCTAAGTCCTTGCCAGTATTCCGTAGAACTCTGTGCCTGTAATGTTCTCACTAAGTCACACGCCCCACGAGCGCCAATGTTCGTATTGACATTCCACGGGTAATTGTTGCAATTCACGGCACGAGCGCCGCAATTCGCCCCATTGTTCCAGTTGCCGCCCGCTATCAGCGCCGCCAGAGGCTGTAAGTAAGCAGCTGCCCCATATCCTGCTATTTTCTGGTCTTTACCTCTTCTATCAGTTCGCCCAGCATAACGCCTATTTCTTTCAGCTTGCGGCAGCTCTCGCCGTAGTGCCGTGCGTTCATAGCGCTATACTTCAAGTCATGCGCCAGCCGCAGCAATTCTTTACTTTCCTGCAATGCCGTATCTACCGTGTATAAGTGGCTTTTCGTTGCCGTCTTATCCCACTTTATAACCTCTTGCAGCATTTCAAGAATTGCGTTTCTTGTCGCCGTCTGTAAACTGAATTTCTCATACTTTGGGTACTTCGTAAGCAGAGGGTAAATATATAGCAGAAAATCGTATATTTTCTGGTGTATAATATCTGTTTTTGTCTGTATGTCCATGCCTTACCCCCGTTTATCCGGCTGGGCTTTCGCCCGCCGTCTACAGAGAGTTACACGCCCCACGAGCGCCAATGCTCGCAGCGACATTCCACGGGCAAATGCTGCAACTCACGGCACGAGCGCCGCAATTCGCCCCATCGAACCAGATGCCGCCCGCTAACAGCGCCGCCAGAGAATATGCGTAATACTGGTAAATGTTACCAACGTCGTAAGACTTCTCGCCTGTGTTCAATGGGCTTTTCTTGTCCCAGCCCCACGCTACGCTTGCGTGATAGTCTGCATTTGTGGCGTGTTCCGCTCTTGTAATAAGCTCGTCCAGCCACTCCCAGACACGCCCCACGGCATCTACAACGCCCACGGAAGAAACGGCATTTACCACACTGCCCGTTACGCCCCTACCTGTGTTGCTGGTGGCGCTCCATGCGTTTGTATTTGCGTTATCCAGTCCGGCAGGGCTGCCAAAAGCATAAGCGCAAAATTCTGCATAGTTCGGCAGACGCTTACCGCTCTTTGCCAGACGTTCTACAAAGTTGTACCAGTTCATGCTTTCTGTACCCGTCATAGGTGTGCAGCCGTACTCTGATTTCAAGCCCTTTGCCCCGTCGTCAGAATTAAGGTAAATATCTACCCATGTGCCGCCGCCTAAATATACCATACCCTCTGGGCTGCATTTCGGGCGGTGTCCCAGTGTCCATACAGAACGTGGTACAATGCCGTTGCTTACTGCACTTTCCCAGCCTGTGCCAAAAATAACACTGCTGCCATTAAGCGGCTGTAAATTGCTGTCCACCTTGCGGCAGCGTCCATAATGAAAGCCGCCGATTTTACGGCTGTTTGTAGCGTTCCAGCCTGTCGGGTATGTAGAATTAAGGGAAATTACGTATTTCTCGTCTGCGCTGTCAATTCTGCTGTCGCAGATATATACGTAATAGTCCTTACCTACCGCAAAAGCGCTGCCTGCGTCCAGATTAGCAGCCGTAAGAATTGTATTTGCTGTCTTGAAAATTCCAGCGCCGCCCACGGCAATTACGCAGCCCTCTACTACAGTCAGCTCATTTGCTCCGCTGGCGTAAATGTACTCATTGCTCGGTGCTACAATATCGCTGATTGTAGCCATTTTATTTACGTTCAAAAGCGCCCTTGCGTCTGTCTTTGTAACGTCGTCCACTAATAATCTACTCATACTGCTTTAATACTCCTTTCAGTGCTGCAATGTCGTCTGTTGTCATTCCTGCCACGGTGTCTGTGCGTTCCAGCGCAATTACCTTGCAGCCCGCTTTTACCGCTTTGGAAAGTGTAAGGGCTGTTCTGTCGTTTCCTGCCTCTCCTGCTGCCGCTGCCTCGTCGGTCTGGATATGTGTTACTCCCTGCACCGTGCCGGATACGTCGCCCGCTACGAATTTCATACCTACCGCTGCCTCGTCGCAGTAATATACCGTAACCGCCTTTTTCTCTTCCTCTACAGCTGCTACGCCGCACTCAATATAGCGCTGGTTCTCTGCGCTCTCGATTTTTGCCAGCAAATCTGCTGCCGCCAGTTCTCCGCTTGCTACCATAGCAAGGCAGTTGTAATAGTCCTCTTTTGTCTTTAATACTTTAGGAAATCCTTTCATGGTCTGCCGCCTTTCTAAAATGTATTTGCAAGATAGGAATTACCCACGTAGGTAGCCCCTAACACTGCCGTTTCTACTGTTCTTTCGTAATGCTGGCTCATGTATGCTGCGCCCATGTAACACAATCCCAGTACAGCATCATGTTTATAGTCAATGCCCCAGCCGCTTTCTACTCTCTTAAGTCGCTCGTCCAGCGCTGCTATTGCCTCTTTTGTTTCTTTCGTGCCTGCCTCTGCCTGCTTTTTCACTTCCTGCATTGCTGCTGCCAGCTCTTCAATTTGCAGTTGCAGACTGCCTGCTATGTCCTCGCCCAGCTTGTCCTTGATGCTCTCAAACCATGTGTTAAATTCGTTTTCAGCGTCCGACTGGAATAGCTTAATTTTTGCCATAAAGTCTGTATAGGCGCTTAAAAGCTCATTGTCCCAGTTATTAAGCGTACTTTCAAAGCTGCTGTATCTTTCGTTAAACTGGCTTTCATACTGCGCAAATAAGCCCTCTGTCTTGCTTACGTAGCTGTCATATACGCCCGCAATCTCTGTAAGGTACTTTTCCATGTTCTGCTTATATGTGCTGAACTCGTCCAGCACGGCTGCGCTGTAGGTGTTGAAAAAGTCCGTAAACTGCTTTGTAAGCACGCTTGCGTCTATCTCTTCCACCGTTCCCGTCACAATGCCGCAGACTGCGCTATTAAACCGCTGGTCTGTGATATTCTGCGTCTGTATCCTTGTTACGCCCTTGCCTACGTAAATATCTGCAAGCGCAAGCTCCCATATTTCCGTAGTGCGTGTTACTGCCGTTGCTGTCGGCTTTGCAGACGGTGTGCCTTTCAGCACCGCAATATACATATCTCTTTGCGGCAAATCCCAGCGAACTACTACCCTGTCCACCCTGTTAAGCGCTCCCTCTGCCGTATCCAGTGTTACGCTAAGCGTTGCAGGATTTCTAAAGGCGTAGCCGTTTATAAAGGCATAGCCTGCATTTACTCTTATTTCCATGCCGCTGTAAGCTACCACCTGTAGCCCGTCGCTTGGCTTTGGAAAAATGCCGTTTGCAATGAAAGTAGCAAAGTACCACGCCCAATCCTCGGCTTTATATACCCTGTCGTACTCTCCGTCTACTGCCACGGCATTAAACGGTAAGCTGTTTGCCATTTCTGCTACCTCACTTTCCTAATCTGGTCTACCAGTGTCGGCAGGCTGTCGCCAAAAGTCGCCTCTATGGTTTCCTCGCCTTTCTGGTATGTTTCTGTTACTTCTGTAATGCGTGCATCTATCTGTATGCCCCACTTGGTTTCTTTGCAAGTAATACGGTCGCCTAAATCAAAATCAGCCTTAAATTTTAAGTTTGAATTTGTATTTATGGTGCTTACAAAATTTATGTTCTTGCCGTAGTTTTCCAGCTCTGCGCTGCCTCTCGTTTTCAGCATTGCAATATAGGTATTCAGCGGTATTGTTACCTCTGTTTCCCCCTGCTGGTACTTTCTGGCAATGTCCGTAGCGTCGCAGAATACCTCTACTAAATCCAGCCCCGTTGCGCCCTCGCCGTCCACTGTGGTTACTGGCTGGCTGCCGTCGTCGTCAGCTGCTCCCTGCACATAAATAAAGTTGCCGCAGTTCTCTATACTGGCTGTATATTCCTGCTCGTTGACATTATCAAAATCTCTTGAAAATATGCAGGGTGTGTTACCCTCGGTATTTGTGGCTGTAAGGTCATTGCCCTTATACAGATAAAAGCCAAACAGTCTCTCTCTTTCGTTAAGCAGAATGTCATAGCCCAGCTTTCCAGCCTGCGCCCTTGCCTTTACTTCCTGCCCCAGTTGTGCGTATACCTCGTTTGCATATTCAACCGCCACGCCGTCTATGGTTTCCTGCGCCAGAAATGCAAGCAGTGGAAAACGCCGCTTTGTTCCTGCTGCGCTGCCGCAGTTGTTCTTTACCATAAGGTTTATAAGATACTGGTTTGTACCTGTCGCCACAATCTGCGGATAAATGCAGCGCTTATTAAGCCACCAGCTAAGCATATAGCCTTGTGCCTCTAACTGCTCTAAGCCGTTCTCGTCTTTGGTAATGTGTACGTAGGTTATCTGCGCTGCCCTGCGCCATACGCCGCCGTCGGCGGTCTTTACTTCCTTTTTTCCGTCGTGCTTGGTTATTAAGTTGCCCTCTACCAGCAAACGGCTGTTATTGTCCGTAATCGGCGCAAGCAGGCTAAAAGTTCCTACGTCAAAATACTTTGTATGCCATAGCAGGCTTGCCAGCTCGTCTATAGCTCCCAGCGGCTGTACTGTCTTGTCGAATACTCTAAGCTCCATACCGTCACACTCCTAAAAATTCCTTGCTGTAGAATATGGATACTTCCAGAGAATTTACGCCGCTGGCTGCATCATACCTAAACATATTGTCGCCTATGGCAAGCTGCATAAATGTACTGTCTACATCAATGTAGCGGAAATAGTCGGTTTCTACGCCGTCCCTTATCAGCTTAGCGCCCTTGCTGCCGTACTTCGTGTTAATCTCTATCACGTCGCCCGTTTTCATAGTGGCGTTAATCTGTATAAATTCCTCGGTATCCACATTAAGCAGTATCGGGTTTGAAACTGTCCCCAGTGCTGTAAACCTTATCCTCATTCCTGTTGATACGTCGCCCTCGTTGTAGCAGTCCACTATTACGCTTTCCGCTCGGTATCCGTATATCATGCTCTTTGTGCTGTCCTTTTCGATAACGCAAGGGAAATGCCACGCAGCCACCCAGCTTGCTATATCCTCTTTTGTTTCTTCCTCTTCCCGCCAGAACGGGTTAAGGCACTCTATTTGTAAATCAAACTCATAAAGTACCTCTTTCTTTAGTATCTTAGGCTCTCCATACGCCCTGCAATCAATCACACGCTTAAAGCCGCCGTACTCATACACCAGCGTAGCGCTAAGCTCTGGGTTAAATATCTTAAGCATACGGCGGCGCAGTTCCAATGCCTGCGCCTTGTCCCGTGTGTTGATATGTCCCACTACGTCTATGTCCCTCGCCTCGATACGCTGCCCTACGTAGGTGTCGCCGTGCTGTCCCATACTGTTTGTGCTGTAAATGACGCTCGTAACGCCGGAAATGCCCTCTACGTCTTTACTTATATTGCAATGGTATACGCTGTCTACTCCCAGCTCTAACCGCTCGCCCCTTGAATTTATGTAAGTCAGTTTTTCATTTTCCATGTGTTACACCGTCCTTGCTATCATTCTGAACTGTCGGGCTGCCTCTTTCTGCTGTTTTGCATAGTCCGTGGTATTCGCATAAATATACTGATTGACAACTACGCCGCCTGCTGCACTGCCGCCGCCTCTCGGCTTTGGCTTTTGGTCGTCGTTATCATACTTAAATTCATTGCCTACATTTACCTTTGCGTCTACGTCAAACTCCTGCGGTACGCTGTCCTCAATCATTTTCTTAACGCCGCCGATTTCATTAGAAAAGCCAACGCCGATACCCTGCGCCAGATATACGCCGATTTCGTCACGCATCAGCTTAGACGGGCTGGCAATTCCAAATAAATCCTTAAGGAAGTCGGTAACATTGCCTACCCAGCCGCTTATTTTGTCTTTTATCCACCTCGTAGCGCCGCTTATGCCGTTCCAGATGCCCTCTACCATGTTTTTACCGAACCCAGCAAACGTACTGCCAATATTCTTAAATACGTCTGTTATTCCAGTAATTACATTTTTCATGCCCTCTACGGCTTTGTTCTTTACTTCTGTACCCCATGTAGCCACTTTGGTAATTGCACCAGAAATGCTGTTATAAATCTTTTGCGGTATTTCCTTAACAATCGTAACAACGCCTGTTACCATGGCGTTCATTACCTCTTTGGCTTTCGTAAGCATATTGTTACCCCACGTAGCCACTTTGGTAACTGCCCCTACTATGCTGTTCCAGATTTTCTGCGGCAGTTCCTTAACAATCGTAATAACGCCTGTTACCATGGCGTTCATTACCTCTTTGGCTTTCGTAAGCATATTGTTGCCCCACGTAGCCACTCTGGTAACTGCCCCTACTATACTGTTCCAGATTTTAGCAGGCGTTTCTTTCACAATCGTTACAATGTTCGTAAGCATTGTGTTCATTACTTCTTTGGCTTTGGTCTGCATATTTGCGCCCCACGTAGCCACTCTGGTTACTGCGCTTACTATACTGTTCCAGATTTTCTGCGGCAGCTCCTTAACAATATCTATAACTTTCGTTACAAAACCTGTTATAACTGTGCCGCCTTTTTCCTGCATATTTGCGCCCCACTCTGCTATTTTCTCAACGCCCGCAGCGATTGCCTGCGGTATCAGAGTAGGTAGCTCTTTTATTTTATTTATGATTGTCGTTACCAGCTTGCCTGCCGCCGTCAAAATCTTAGGCAGCCCCGTAATCAGTCCTGTTACAATGGCTGCTATAATCTGCGGTATGGCTGAGATTAAAAGCGGTATTGCATCTATGATGCCGTCAATCAATGCAACTATAATATCGCCCGCACTTTCAATAATAAGCGGTATGCCCTCAACCAGTGCATTTATGATAGCCGTTATGATTTCCGGCAGTGCCTCAATCAGTACAGGCAGCGCTGCTACCAGCCCCTGTGCCAGCCCCGTAAGCAGCTGTAATGCTGCTGTAATCAGCAACGGTATATTTTCTATCAGCATGGTTACAATGTTCGTAACCACCGTTACGATTGTTGGCAGCAATGTAGGTAACGCTTGCGCGATACCTTGCGCCAATTCCGTAATAATCTGTACGCCTGCCTCTAAAAGCTGCGGTAATATAGTAAGCAGCGTATCTATGATTGTCGGTATAATCTGCCCGATTATGCTTATCATTTCCGGCAGCATTCCAACCAGCGTATTAAGCAAGTCCTGTACGCCGCTCATTAAAGGCGGTAATAACTCCTGTATAACCTGTGGTATATACGTTGCAAGCTGCTCTACGATTTCTCCCAGTCCGCTTACCAGCCTCGGCACTGTTTCTATTACCCTCGGTGCTATATTCCCTACCACTGTTACAATACTGTCTACCAGATTGCTTGTAAGCTGTGAGAAATTCGCCTCGCTGTCTGCCATTCCAGCTACCCAGTTGTCCCATGCTGAACTCATAGAACTAACCGAACCCTCTATTGTTGTACTTGCCTCTTTTGCCGTTGTCCCTGTTATGCCCATTTCCGTCTGTACGACGTGAATAGCGTCTACAACGTCTGAATATGATGAAATATCATACTTAATGCCGGATAGCTTGCTTGCATCATCAAGTAGTCTCTGCATTTCCTCTTTTGTACCGCCATATCCCAGTTTTAAGTTATCCAGCATGGTATAATTCTGCTTTGCAAAACCGTTATAGGCGTTCTGTATAAGCGATATATCAGTACCCATTTTATTTGCATTGTCTGACATATCCGTAATTGCCACGTTTGCCTTTTCTGCTGCCGCTGCCGTGTCATTATTCATACTGGCAAGCAGCGACGCTGAAAAGCTGGTAACTGTTTCCATGTACTCATTTGCAGACATTCCGGCTGTTTTATATGCGTCGTTTGCATAACCAACAACCGTATCAGACGACGTTTTGAAAAGAGTTTCTACACCGCCTACAAGCTGTTCCTGTGCTGCGTATCCCTCTATCGCTTTTGTGGTAAGCGCTCCTATGGCTGTTGCCGCTCCCGCAACTGCTGCCGCCGTCGCCGCTGCTGCTGCTTTAAGCGCTGTACCCATTCCGCTTAGCACGCTTGTAAATCCAGAAAATTTTCCCTTTGCGTCGTCTGCCTGTTCCCCGCTGTCTTTTATTTCCTTTCCCATTTCGTCAGCGGCTTTTTCTGCTTTTTCCATTTCGTCAGTCGTTTTGCCTAATTCCTGCTCTGTCTTTACAAGCGCTGCTTTCTGGTAATTTAACTGGGTTTCAAGTTTTTTACTTTCTTCGCTATTGTCTCCTGTTGCCTTGCGACATTTTTCTAAAGCCGCCTCGGTTTCTTTTACCTTTTTTGCCTGCTCGTCGTATGTTTTCTGTAGTACCGCCTGCTTTGCTTTCAGCGCATCTACGCTGCTTGCATTGTCCTTATATTCAGCCGTTACAAGTTTCATTTCAGAATTAAGCACTTTAAGGGTGCTGTTAATTTCCTTGCAGGCTGCTTTATACTCTGCCTCTCCGTCAAAACTTAACCTTGTTTTGACGTTCTGCGTCTTATCTGCCATAATTAAAAGCCCCCTAACGCTATGTCTATATCGTCCATGTTTTCTGTAGCTGCTGGTGTTCCCGCCTGTTCCTGTCGGAAAATGTGCGGGTTATATTCCTTGTGATATTTAAACAGTGCCGTTATCTGGTATGGTGTTTTTCTCCATGCCTCACGTTCCCTGTATCTCAAAAGCACTACTGCAATATACAAAAGCCGTGCAGTATCTAATTTTCCTGCACGGCTGCCCTGTTTCCCTCTTCTGTTGTTTCTTCTCCGTCGTTTTCGTTCTCTGTGTCGCTGTTGTCTCCCGCAGTTCCTCTGTAGAACGATTTAAAAATAGCATTCTGTACTTCCTGCAAATTTCCTGCGTGTATCAGTCTGCCTACCCTCTTCTCTTCAAGCAGCTGGGCGTTTTCGTCCTCTGCTAAAAGTGCCTCGTTAATAAGCAGCGTAAGTAACCACCTTGTATCTTTAAAAAGGTTTGGGTTATCTTTATTGAATACCTCACTTAATTTGTCGTAGCCCCCAAACTTTTCCTGTACTTCGTCTAATGCGTTCAGCGAAAAAAGTAAACCATATTCTTTGCCGTTCAGCTCTACGGGAAAAGCCCCGCTCTTTAATGCTCCCATGATATAAAATTAAGGCGCAGCCCATGCTACGCCTCTCTCCTTTCCTGTTTTATACACTTTCCATTGCTGCTGCCTTTTCCGGCACTGCTGTAAACCACGTTTTAGCCGCTGCGCTTTCCTCTGTTCCCACAAAGTCTGCTTTCCACAAGTTATCTTTCTTTCTTGTTGTAAAAGATGCCTCAATGTCCGGCGTGTTAAACTTGATACTCTCGCCCTTTGTTTCGTACTTTTCAGACGGTACTTTAAATTTTGCTTTAAGCAGCCATACGTAACGGTATTTACCACCCGTTTTCTTAGCTCTGAACCCTACAGCAACATACGGCGGCTCGTCCTCTTTTCCCGCCCATACTACGCTGTTCTTATCTACTGCCTGCCCCAGCAGCTCTGCCAGCACTTCCGGCGTAAGGTCTTTAATTCCCAGCTTAAGCGTTCCGCTTGCAAACTCCGTGACGCTCTCGCTTAATGTGTCGTCTGCATACAAGCTGCCGTCTGCTGTCTTTACGGATAAATCGGCGCTCATTGCCTCTGCCATTTTCTTAGGTGTCCCGTAGCTCTCTGCTCCGTCTGCCTCTGTGCATACGGCGTAATATAAATCTTTCAGTCCCAGTGTCATTGTTTAATCACTCCTCTTTCAAAATCTCGACTGTGATAGGCACTAACCAGTACCCCGTTTCTGTTTCATAGCTTTCTGCGTCTATGCTGTTGATATAAACGCCTGCTGCTTTCAATACCTCTTTTGTCTTATCAAGCTGCTCCTCAAAATCGCCCTTATGGAAAAGCGTAACTCTATACATTTCCCTGCGCTCTTTCTCTTCGTCGTCTGCATTTACCGCAGGCGTACCCAGCAGCCGCAGAAACGTATAATATGCGTCTGGCTTATCCCGTCCAGTGTAAACGCCTCTCTGGGCTGGCAACCCTGCGCTTTCTAAAATCTCCTGTATACTCATTCGCCTGTTTCACTCTCCCATATACTGCGCTGTACCTCTACTACCTTTTCGTGCGCCTTTTCGTTTGCCACTGTCATATAAGGGCGTGCAGCGTGGCTGCTTGTGCCGTACTCTGCCACAAAGCCGATTGTTGCATAGCGCACCTTGCTTTTATCTCCTTTTCTGTCGTTTCCATGCTTTGCCCGTCCCTGTGGGTATATCTCTACGTATTTCTCCGTATCGTCGCCCTTTACGTCCGTAGCTTTTATGGAATTGATAAAACCGCCCGTTTCATTCAGTCCCATTGCCTGTGCCTCTGCTCTCTGCGCCTCTATCAGCACATCAGCACCAGCTTTAAGCATTTTGGGGACTGCCTCAACTGTAGCCGCCTCTCTCCGACTGAAAGCGTCTATAATATCTTCCAGCCCGACTGTATTAAATTCTCCCATGCTTACACCTCGTTTCTGTGGCGTAAATCTGTAAGCGTAAGCTCTATGGTGTCTGTCCCTGTATCGTAGGTCTTAAGCACAAAATAGCGCCGCCCGTTTACTTCTACTACGTCCTCGCCGCCATAATCTGCCTTGTGTACCTCGTACTTTGCCTCTACCAGCTTTCCTGTCTGCTGGCTCTTAAAATATTCGCTATACCCTACTGATTTTTTATTACAGAATACAGTGCGGGCGCTTTCTTCCGGCTTTACTGCAAAGCCGTTTTTATTTACCCTGTTTTCTCCGCTTACCTCGCTTATTAGCGTTATCTCGTCTATCCAGTCCATTTTTACCACTCCTTTAGGTGTCCGTTTCGGACACATAGCCCAAATAGACGCTACCGCAATAACAGTTACCCAGATATGCAGCGTCGGTTTTATGCTCTAAAGCATCTATGCGCCCGTCCAGCGTTTCCATATTGTCGTAGACTTCTGAAAACGTATCATTTACAGCCTGCATATTGCTGTTTTCTCTGGCTGTTATCTCTGATACCAGCGCCTTTAAGCTGGCAAGGCTAAACCACCTCATACCAGCACCTCACTTACGCAAACATGGCTTTTACTTCCTGCTGCGTAATCTCTGTAAAGTCTGCCTCTGTAAGTGCAGTAAGTCCTTTGGTTACTGTAAATTTTCCTGTCTTGTTGTCATACGCAAGCCCCGTTACTACATTGCCTGCCCCCGTAGACGCTACGCTTAAGTCGTCCAGCTGAATAAGTCCCGCTACTGCTGCATTGATTGCCTTAGTAACGTCTGCGGTCTTGGCGTATGCTGTCAGCGCATTTGCAATGGCTGCCGTTACTTCTGTGGTCTTGGCATAGCTGCTTAAGTCTACTTTCCAGTCGCCTACCTTTTCCAGCTTTCCGTCAATTACCATGTACTCACTGTAAAGGTTTCCTGCCTCTCCGTCGGTATTCTTTACCATGTAGATTTTCTTTTCTGCACCGTCTACCGCTACGTTAATATCTGCCGTACTGTCTACCATTACACGGCTTAAGTGGTCTGTTCCAGCAATCGCCGTGGAAATAGCGCTTGCTATCTCCGTCGCTGTCATTCCGTCTGTGATGCCGTAACCCGCAAGCGTGGTGGCTGCATTTGCCTTGCCGTTTATAAGGTTTTTCAAATCGTCTGCCAGATTTTCTACCGCTACCTTATCAAGCCCCCCCCAGCGCTCCTATGGCGCTTTTCTCTGCGTAGCGGTCTTTAATTTCCGCTACCAGATAAGACAGCGTATTATAAGTTACTCTTTTAATCGCCATTCTGTCTGTTTCTCCTATCCGAATAAGTTCTTAATATCTTCCTCGTTTACCTCGTCGTCTGTACTGTCCGGCGTTTCGCCGCCTGTGTATTCGCTGGATAGGCTTAAATGAGTTTTCAAACACTCGTAAGACTTCCAAAACTGCTCTGATTTATCAGAATAGCCAAACTCTGCCTTGCAGTATAAGGTAATTGCCCTAATAATCAGTGCGTCTGTTTCGTCCAGTTTCTTTACGCCTACGTCCTGCAAATCCATTTTGCAGGCGGCTATACAGTCGTTTATTTCCTCTGTGATTTTCTCACTGGTGCTGCTTATACGCAGCGCCGCCCGCATCTTCTCGGTTAATGTTGTGGTATCTGCTGCCATAGCCTGCACCCTCTTTCTTACTCTGTCATTACTACTGCTACTCCTGCCTCTTCCAGAACTGCTGCACGTTCTTTGCTTACTGTGTAAGTTTCCCCCGTATCCTTAATCTGGTTTAATTCCTTGTCAAGAAAACGGCGCTTTGCTTTCACTTTTACCAGCCCTGCTGCTTTCTTTTCTTCCTCGGCTTTGGCTGCTGCCTCTGCTGCTGCCTTTTCCTCTTCGGCTTTGGCTGCTGCCTCTGCCGCTGCCTCGGCTGCTACTTTTTTATCCTCTTCCGTAAGTTTGCTGTCGTCTGGTATGTCTACCTCGACGGCTGCGCAGCGTGCAGCAATTTCTTTCTTTGTTCCCTTTGCATCTACGCCCAGCTGCTTTGCCAGTTCCTGCAAATCCTCTTTCTTATAGCTTTCCAGCTCTTTTGCGTCTAAGTATCCTTTCATTTCTTGCCTCGCTTTCTTACACTGCTGTTATGCCCTTTTTAACTAAGATAATGCCCGCAGCGTCAGCTACTTTGCCGTCCACTACCATTAAGCACTTATTCTTAATCTTGTTGTTGTCGTGGTCTGTCCACTTCACTACCTGCATTTCCATGTTGGTATTGATAACGTAATCGGAGAAATTCATAAATACTGCGATTACGTCGCCCTCGTTTGCGTCGTCCCAGCTCGGTAAAACGTCGTCCTCTACAGTTTCCACATTCTTACCCATGAAACGGTATGTTTCCTCTCCGTTTACGCCGTAGTTTGTGCGTCCGATAGGCTGACCGTTCTTATCTTCCATGCCGTCAATGCCAGTATCAAAAGTGGACTGGTTCATAACAAAGCTGCCGTTTCTGTACGCCTTTTTCATTTTGCCTTTTACCTTGTGCCAGCCGTTCCAGCTTGCGTACTCTTCCGGCATCAGAGTAATTACAGCTGTTACCCTGCTGTCTTTCAGAACGCCCAGCGGCTGCCCCTCGCCTGTACCGTTGAAAATGGCAATTTCAATAGCCTTTACCATTGCCTCTGTTGCCATAGGTACAAACAAATCAGTAAACATTTTCAGCGTTACTACATTCGCCAAAATGCTCTGGGAAATTTTGCACTCCAAACCGTAATAATTGAATGTTACGGAATTTTTAGCAGATGCTTTCTGGTCGTCGCTGCTCTTTTCCTCTGTAATCCAGTGCGCAGTAGGCTTTAAGTCTGCAATCGGAATGGAAACGCCGCCCTGTACGTTAATCTTGCGCACCTTTGCATAAATGCTGCCGTAGCTTTCCAGTTTCTGAATGATTTCATTCATAATAGTTGTCGGAATTACAGCGCCACTGTCTGCTGTGGTGGTGGTTTCAGCTGCTCTGTACTCTGCCGGAATAGCAACGCCTCTGCATACATAATTCATAAACGCTTTTCTGTATGCCATAGTGTCGTATTTGTCCTCTGGTTCTCCTACTCCTGCGCCGCCTGCTCCCTTGAAATTTCTAAGCAGCGTGGCATCTGCTCCCGCTCCACCTGTCGGCTCTCCTGCTGCAATTCTTTCAAGCAGCTTTTTGCGTTTCTCTGCCGCTGCCAGTAAAGCGGTGCGCTCTTCCTGCAAGTCTGTTACCTCTGTTTCCAGTTTTGTAATTTCCTCGTCCGTAAGCTCCGCTGCTCTGGTGTTAAGCTCTTCTTTGATTTCGGCTAATCTTGCCTCAATTTCCTTTAATCTCATAGTCTGTGTTCTCCTTTTTTGTTTTGGTTTTTATAAGCTCGCCTTAATCTTTAGTATTGCTGCCCGCCTCTTAAGCAACTCCTGCCGCTCCCGCTCGTAACTCCTACTCGCAAAAGCACGGGCGCTTATTTCAGTATCGTTATTTGCCGGAATACTCACGGCTGATACATCATAAACCTTTTTGATTTTCAAAATTGTTCTTGTATGTGTTTCTCTGTCGTAACTTTCCTCTGCCACCGTAAATGCCCATGACATTTTAGTAATCATTCCTGCGCTTATGTCCTGATACAGCCCACGGGCTAAGTCTGTCCGGCTTAAGTCTGCTGCCACAAAAAGCCCCTTTACGTCCGGCTCTAAAATCAACGTATTATTTGACTGTCTGGCAAATACCCTGCCCTCATGGTCGTACTGCATAATAACGTCGCTCATGTCTGCGCTGTCTAATGCGTGTGCGTCTATTCTTTCGTAAATCTTTGTGCCGTCCTCAAACTCATATAAAAGGTATGGCGCATTAAATGTAGTGGCGTAGCCCTCTACGTAGCACTCCGACTGTATACGCTTTTCGCCGGAACTCTGAGCTACCAGAGGTGCTACCAGCGTTCTATATTCCCGCTCTTTCTTAACTGGCATTATTTACACCCTCTTTCTCTTCCTGTCCGTTCTGCGGCTCTTCTCCTGCTGCTGGTTCTGTCTGCTGTTGTACTTGCTGTATGATAACTGGCTGCTCACTTCCTTTGTGCAGCTCGCTTACCTCTGTATATTCCTTTCGGATATAATACTTTTCCCCGTCCTCAACGTGTGCCATGTTCCATATATCCATTACGCCGTTTCTGTTCAGTAGCGCACGGTCGAAAAGCTGTGTGCTTACGCTTAACTTTGTGGCGTTGCTGGCGTATTGTAGGCGGTTTGCAGAAAAGAAAATAGCATTGCCGCAGGCTCTTTCTCTCTCTGTAAAGCTCATATTTGTCATAACAAGCGATAGCTGTATTGCAAACGGTTCTATTTTTCCCTCGTAGTAAGCGTTCCACGTATTTTCATCAAATTTATTTTGCAGAATATCCATATTTGTACCAAAATGCGTACATACATTTTCCTGTATGTGCTGCATCTGCAATGCGTTTGGTGTATACGGTTTGCTTTCTACCTGTTTCAGCTCACTAAACTTGTTATCATAAATAATCATGCCGCTATCGTTGTCGGCGCTTAAGTTATCCTCTGTAAAGCGTTTCCGCTCTTTCTTTATATCCTCTGGTTTCAGCATATTTGCCACCTTTGCCAGAAAACGGATATTTGCAGAATTTTTTACAGCGTTTATAATTCCCTCATTCTGCGTATGTATCAGCTGCATAGTTGGTGCAAGCGTGCTGTTGTCCTCTCCGAAAAGGTCGTCTTTATATTCAAAGTCTGTCATAATGCCTACACGCTCAAACTCAATAGCTCCATAGCTGCCATTTGCAAACAGATACCGTAAATATAACTGCCCCTCACTTTCTACCACCTCACAGCGTTCAGCCCGCAGCGGATACCAGCCACACAAGCGCCCGTATTCGTCCTCGATAGGTATAATAAAAGCGGTGTGTTCCACCGCTACATACGTTGCCAGACGCTTTATAAATTTTGTTGTATCCATGAAGTAGTTGGGTTTATGCTGCAATGTCTTTTCCAGCGACTTAAGGGCGCTGCCCTCTATCTCCGGCTTTAGCTTGCTGCAATGTGTGGCAAAATTATTTATAGCCGTTCTGGTTAAATCCATTTCATACACGCCGCCGCTAAAGCTGGTAAACGTCGGGCTGTATCCGTTCAGCATTTTGAAATAATTACCTATGGCTTTTAATTCTTTGCCATGAAAAAGATAGTCTAAAAATTTCATGCCGTTTACACTCCTTTCTATGCGGCATTTTTAAGCAGCTCGCCGCACTCTTCCCAGTATTTCTGCCGCACGGTCATTGCATCTATGACAGATACAAAGCCGTCGATATGCGCCCGCTGCTCGATTTTTATAGGTCTGAATTTTCTTGTTTCCATGTTGTGCTTAAGCGCAACATTTAAGAAATGTGTCTTTAGTAAATTGTTGTCGGCAATCTTAAAATCGCCGTCTTTTATGATGCCCTCAAACTCCCGTATAACTGGTGTAAGATTTTCGCCTTGGTAAACGTCGTCCATGTGAAAACCATAATTTGCCATATCGGTAATAAGGTACTGGGCGCTGTATCTGTCGTAGCCGATTTTCAGAGGTCGTATGCCGTAATCTTCCAGCAGCATAGTAAACCAGCCGTAAACGTCGTGGTAGTCTACGTAATTCTCGCCACTTAAGGTTATCAGCCCCTTTTTAACAAATATGTCATACGGCACACCGTCCGTAGCCTGTAGGTATTCCAGCCTGCCCCGTGGCATAAAGAACTGCGTAAACGCATACAGCGTGCCGTCTTTCTGAATAACCACACTGGCTGCCGTTAAGTCCGTTGTCTGGCTTAAGTCAATACCGCCCACTGCGTAGCAGTCCCTAAAGTCCTCTAAGGTCTTTTCTACTCCGGCGTTCTCTACTGTCTGATATTCCAGCCATGCAATAGAGCTGTTCTGCTTAATATTGCAATACTTTGTAAGGAACTCTGCTTTTTTACTTAAGCTGCCCTCTGCTACGGCTATCTCGTCCATAAAGAAACTTTCTTTTACGGATACACCCATGTTAGGGTTAGCCTTTTTCAGTTCGTCTATGTCGTTCCACTTCTCCACATCATCAATCATGTAAAGGAATGGTAATAGCCTGCGCTCTTTGCTGTTTCCTTTCAAGAAACTTGTGCTACGTTTCATTAGTTCATCATAAATACTGTCGTTAATATATCCGGCAGTGCTTATGCTCAATATCATAGGTTGAGTACGTGCGCCTAAAGCGGATTTCATAACCTCATACTGTTTTAGTCCAGCGTCCCCGCTCCATGCTGCCATTTCATCACATACCACAAGCTGCGGGTTAAATCCGTCTGACTTCTTGGCATTAAAGGCAATCGGTTTTATTACCGTGTTGCTCTCCGCAATATAAATATCGCTGCGCCGTTTCTTTGCCAGCTCCGCTAACTCGTCCTCTGCCTGTACCATTTGATAAAATCCGTCATACACCAGCGCCGCTTGGTCTAATTTCGGCGCTAAGCAGTATATTTCTTGTCCGTACTCCGGCTCTAAGTACGCCATGTATGCAATAATCGCAGATGCAAATAAACTTTTTCCGTTTTTTCTGCCAATTACAATAAAAATTTCACGGAAAATACGTATTTTTTCTGCGTCTTGTATGCCAAAAATAACAGAAACTATGGCTTTCTGCCATAGCTCCAACTTGATTAAATCATTACGTCCCTTGCTGTGGTGGCAAAAGTTCTCTATGAACCGTATAGCCTTATTCGCAGCCTTTGCATTAAAAAAATACTCCTGCTTTTGCAGCCCGTTTATAATGATTTCGTATATTTTCTTTATCCATTTTCCCGCTATGATTTCGCCGCTTGTAATCTTTGCGTGGTACTCATAGATATAATTTCGATAAGGCGGCAATATTGCTTACTCTTCCCGCAAAGCCGCCAGCCTGCTTGTCTTTCGTTTCGCAGCTGGTACTAATTCCGTAAGCTGCTTAATCACTGCTGCATAGTTCTTACTAAGCGCTATGTAGGTTTCTGCCTCTGGGCTTTTCTTTGTTCCCCACTGGTTCTGCCCGTTCTGGTACTCACTCGTCCAGCCGTCTTTTTCAAGTTTCGCCTGCAAGTCGTCCAGCTCAACGCTCATAAATGCAGCCTTTTCTATCAGCGGCGTTACTAATTTTCTTTTGTTTTCGTCTAAGTCCTTGAAAATTCCCTTAAGTCTGGTCTTTTCGCTCTTTATCCTCTGTTCTTTGGTTTTCTCTTTCTTTGTTGCCATTCCTTTACCCCGCTTTCCATTCCTGCGCCGCACCACACCCCCCTACACCACCCGTGCGCACGCCCGTAGGGTAATTTTAGGGTATCCCCCTCGGTATTCGCCCCCTTTAATTATTTTTCTGATATGGGGGGAGTATGCCGCCGTTCTCGTCGAACCGATACCGCTTATGCCTCTCCTGTTTGTGGTGTTCCTTGTTGTGGCAGTCTTGGCACAACGCCTCTAAGTTATCCCAGCACAACGTAACGCTTATGTCGTTTATGTTCTCTCTGTTAAGCCAGCGCTTATGATGCACTATCTTTGCGGGCTGCCCGCAGCGTTCACAAATATAATCTTGTGACATTAAATAAGCGGCTCTGGTTTTTTCCCATGCCGCTGATAAATAAAAACTCTTAGCCCATGCTTTCATACTGTCCCCTCTCTTTCTTCATTCCCCAGCGCCCTAAGTTTCATGCGCTGGGTGGAGGCTAAAGAATGAATAGAAAAAGAGTAGGCAACTGCTGCCGCACATGGCTTAAGCTATCGCCTACTCATTTCATGCTACCATTGTATCTCTTTTGTTTTTCCATGTAAACACCACGTTTTTACCACGATATTACCCGCTGCTGCACTGTTATCATTTCTCTTACTGGCACGCCTGCTGTTCTTAGCTGCTCGTATATACTCCTTATCTCATGCCTAAACCATCCTGCATACTGCATTGGTACTGGCTGATATTGCCGCCCCATAAATGGGTTATCTGCATACGCTGCCACCTGTGAAAACTCATACAGCAGCAGCGGCTTACTCTGGTCTAATAATAGCCGTAATATATATGCTGTCGTTCTTCCGTGCAGCCGTCCCTCTGGCGGCTGCCATATCCCAGTTATTATATATAACCTCTGCCACTCGTAAAGCTCAAATCCTAACGCCTGCTCTATATGCTTTATCAGTCTGTCTGCCGCCTGCTGTTCTCTCGCTGTTTCCCGCTTTCTTTTTATCCATGCCTTTATTTTTTCAAACACTTACTTTACCCTCTCTTCGTCAATGCCCCACAATAATACTGACAGCTCATTTATGATACCCGTTACCCAGCGCCTCGGTGTATTCTTTCCTGTGTCCAGCTGCTCTGCAATTTCCGCATAGTCCATACCCTGCATAAAATACATTTCAAAAGCCTTGTACTCTACGCCTCTGCCCGCTGCCTCTCTGCGGCGCTCTATCTCTTCTACCGCTTTGTCTATATGCGCTGTCATTATCAATGTCTTAAAGCGTGTGCGTCTGATACTCTCTAAGTATGTACGCTGCTGCTCGTCCGTCATGCCCTTAAGCTCTAACTGCTGCCCGTCGCTTATGGCGTTCTCGATATGAAAAACTGCATCACGGTAACATTTCATAAGCGTAAAAGTGTTGTGGTATTTCTCTTTCTTCTGCTCCTGCTTTTCCTGTCTTTTCAGTTCCGTTATTGCAGCCTTTGCCTGTTTCTGCATCAGCTCCGTCAATTCGCTTTCGTGCAGCTGTACCCAGCTTTCAGCCTCTGGCGGCATTTCTGCCCCTACCGCCGCTGTTGTCTTTGTTTCTTCCTGCTCCATGTTCTGTACCTCGCTTTCTGTTAATTAAATGGCAGCTCTTCGTCTGCTCCCTCTGGTATGTTCATAAACCCGTCACTCTCCGGCAGCTGTTGCCCTCTCGCCTCTGCCTCTGCTTTACTCTCTCCAAAACCTACGCTATTTGCTACAACCTCTGTGTAATATACCTTGCTGCCCGTGCGCTGGCTCTCGTAGCTGCCTGTTTTAATCTTGCCCGTAACCTCTGCCCTGCTGCCTTTACTTAACCATTTCTGCGCCCATTCCGCAGTACGCCCGAAACACTTAATATTTATAAAATCTGTGTCTTTCCCGTCGTCTACCGCAAGCGTAAAGCGGGTAATAGCTGTGCTATTGTCCTGCCCGCCATATCTAAGCTCTGGCTCTCTTGTAAGCCGCCCTGTAAGTGATACATTATTCATTCTCTCTGCCCCTCTCTTCCAGCTTGTCCAGCTTTGAAAATATCGCCAGCAATTCCAGCGCAATTATTCCCAGTAATATACTTGTCATTTTCTACCGCCTCGCTTTCTTCTCTCAATCCTGCCGCCACATTGCTAAACGCCGCCGCTACGCTCTCGCAGAATGTCGCCAGCACTGGCTTTATGCTCTGTACCCAGCGGTTAATAGCTACCGTCAATGTTTCTGCTGCTGTTGGCAATGTTTTATTTATCTGTCTTGCCATTTTTCTTGCAAGCCTGCGCTGTTTTCGCTTATCCAGCTCTAACGGCGGGTTTACTCCGTGCTTTTTCTTGTAGTTCTTTTTCCACTGTCTGTATTTCACTGCTTATGCCCCTTTCTCCATATCGCATACGGCAGCGCCCATACTGGCGCTGTTATTATCAACGCCAGTTTGACTACGCATATCAGGCAATATACCGCCCCGTCTACTGCTGCCTGTCCCAATTCTTCCAGCGCATCTACTACGCCGTCCATAAACTCAAACATTTACTGCCCCGCTTTCCTGCTTAATCTCAATATTTCTGCCGCCTCGCTGCTTTATAATTGCCTCTACGTGCAAGTATGCAGGCAGCATAACCACGCTGCCTGTTCGTAACTGATATTCTACGCTTTTCCGCATCTTCTCGTATTGCTCTGCCTTACAAAACGCCGTACAGCCCAGAATAATTGTAAATACCTGCGCTTTCTTCTTTTTCCGTTGCCGTCTATTCATGCTCTGCCCCGCTTTCTGGTAAAGCCTCTGGAAAGTCTTTAATATTCATTTGTCCTTTTACCTGTCCGTCGCTCTCTACTAAAATTTCTTGCAATTTATATAAATTGTCCTCGCTTACGTCCTCTGCCTTTTCCATTAAGCAGCATAACGTATAACGTACCCATTCAAGCACGCCCCAGCTGTCCTGTGGCTGTTCTTCGGTGTCCGTTTCGGACACTTTGGAAATGGCGGCAACGGCTGCGGTCGCTGCTTTACTGGCGTTTTCCATAGCCTTACCCATGTTATCTACATATCGCTTAAGCTGCCTTGCGTTTTCTGCCTCTATTTGTGCCTTTTCCGCACTCTCTGCCGCTTTATCTGCTTTTTCCTGTGCTTTTGCTGCTACCTGCTCGGCTACTCTTTGGGCTATTTCCTTTGCCCTTACGTCCTCGCCTGCGCCTGCCGCCGCTGCTATGGCTTTTTGGTCGTCTGCTGATAGCTTGGCTGCCTCATACGCAGCCGTGATACCTATATTGCCCTCTTTCAGCTGCTCTTTAATCTCCGGCGTGGCATTGTTGTTGATTGCGTCCATTCTGGCTACGTTTGTGCTGCTCTCGTTTAACATAGCTGCCACCAAATCACGCATTTTGCCCTGTATCTCTAAGCCGTCCTCTTCCTTGGCTCTGATAAGCGCCGCTTTGGTACGCTCTACTAATCTGGTTTTTTCATAGGCGGTAAGCTCCTGCGTGTATCCATTGCCAGCCAATAAGCGCAGCTCATACATTGCCTCGCTCATATCCATAAAGCGGTAAAGCACTTTCTCATACTCCTTATGCCCCCGCTCCAAATTCAAAATATTTGCCGCATTACGTCTGTGTCCGTCGATTATACGGTATTCTCCGTTTACTCTCGCCAATACTGTAGGCTGCTCCTGTCCTACGTGTAAAAAGCTGTCTGCCAGCTCTTCTATGTTCTCTAATTTCTGGTGTGTATTCTCCGGTGCTGCCTTTACCTCGTAAGGGCTTAAATAAATCTCTTTGTATCCCTCTGTCTGCGCCTGCTGCGCCGCCGCTTTCGTCTTTGCGCTCAAAATATCGTTAATGCCAAACTTTGCCATATTCTCTACCTCGCTTTCTTCTCTGTTTCCGTTCCCAGTCTTAAGCAGCCGCCGTTTTTATATGCCATGCACTTACTGCCGCTGCATCTTACAAACAAATTGCGCACATTCCTTGCGCCGTTCCTGTAATCTACCTGCATACTGCTTTTGAACGGGCAAAACCGTTTTTCTTTATCCATACCCGCTACCTCTCTTTCCCTGTATACGCTGTTACAAATTTCTTGTACCCCTGCGCCGCTCCGCAGCATGGGCTATACTCATAAATCGGCTTACGCATGAAAGTATTTTCTGCTACTTTCTTGGAATACCGAATAATACCCAAAATATTAAAATCCGTCTTTTGTTCCAGCCATTCTACGCCTGCTGCCTCGCCGTCTGTGTTCTGGTATGACGTAATCAGTACGCCTGCCAGCTTTAATGCTGGGTTAAATGCTTTTGCGTCCTCTATCTGCTCTGTCACAATGTCCAGCCCCTCTAAAGCGTCCTCGTCCACCTTTACGGGTACTATTACCTCGTCCGTGATTGCCAGCGCATTTACAACATTAAGCCCAATATCCGGCGGGTTATCAATGATGCAGTAATCATACTTGCCGTATATGGTGCAATCTCCGTAATACTGCACCTTTGCATATACCAGCGCTTTGTATCTCTCTATCTGGTTTTCGCTGTCCTCTTTGGTTAAATTCCACGTAGCCCCGAATAGTGACATATTCGCCGTTACAATGTCGATACCCTCATACTCTGTATGCTGTATCAGTTCGTCTGCGCTTTCCCAGTCCCCAGCCAGCAGCCTTGTAACTGGCGCTACGTTCTCTGCATCATATCTGCTGTACGCCTTGCTTAAATTTCCCTGCTTGTCGTTGTCAATCAGCAGCACCTTATAGCCTCGCCTGTAAAGCTCATACGCCATGTTTGCCGCTGTAAAGGTCTTGGCTACGCCTCCCTTTAAGTTCAAAATGCTTATTGTTTTCATTCTTTGCCTCTCTTTCCTGCGTCGCCCCTAACGCATGGTTACTGTTTCCTGCTCTTTTGTAAGCTCGTCTGAATGTAATAAATACTGCTCTATCAGCTGCGCTGCTGGCTGCCAGCCGTAGCAGACAGCGGTATAATAGCCCTGCTGCCGCAGATACTCTAACCACTCTTTCTGTTTCTTGGTCGTCGTATTCTTGCCTGCCTTAAGCTCTATGTAAAGCCCATGATACCCAGCCCTTGCAGCTGGTAGCATAATATCCGGCACGCCAGCCTTTACGCCCTGCCTCTTAAGTGCCACTGCTGTTGCTGCATCACGTTTGCCGCCGTTTGGCACATGATACATATATTGCAGTTCCGGCATAAGCCCTGTTCTGTATGCAGCCCAGTTAAATAATGCCTCTTGATGCCCGCTTTCGTCGTCCAGTCTAAAGTTTCTCATTTTCTCGCCTCGCTTTCTGCTTAAATTCTACATACTGGCAAATTCTGAAAAGCAGCCCGTCCTTATGCGGCTTGCTGTTCTCTATCGCCAAAAGCGTTATTGTTTCCTCGCTTTGTAGTCCTGCATTTCCCAGTACGTCCCAGCGGCATATATCGTAATATCTGCACCGCAGACAGCAGCGCCTACAGTCCTTGCCTTTCTGGAATAACCAGTATTTAATTTTTTCTATCATGTTTTCTGCCCTTTCTGCTGCCGTTGTCTTTCCAGCTCTCCTGCTGCTCAAAAATAGCCGCCGCAATTCTAAGCGCCAGATACGCTGCCACAATCAGCGCCAGCAGTCCGGCTATTATCAATGCTGCTGCAATGGCAATGCCCTTGATTATCTGCATTTCATCCCCCCCTATCCGTTATTTTTACTAAGGTGTATCTTAAATACCCATAGCCGTAATACTCTGGGCTATGTACGCCCATGCTCACGCTGTTCTTATCCACGTAATAGCCTTTTATTGCCTTTGGCTCTTTCTTGAAATACTCACGGTCTGAAATTATGTGGTACTCTGGCTCTGGTCTTACTAAATTCTTGCTGCAATTCCAGCGCTTGCCCTGTAATGCTCCGTCAGTACCCTTTTTGTGCGTTCCTGTGTATTTGATTAAATAATTTGCCAGCTCTGCATAGTTGCCGCTGTCGTCCAGCGGAAATACCTTTACCCTGTTATGCCCCTCGTATGCCTTATACCAGCAGCGCTGTAAAATCTCTGTGTCAATTTTATTTACTACAAGGTGGTGATGCCTCGCACCTTTCTTGCCTATCTCCATAACGTGTATGTATTTGAACTCTAACCCTGCTTTTCTGTACTCCTTTCTGCACTCCCTCAAAAATACGTCTATGTCGTGCCGCATCTGTTCCGGCGTTCTGTCTGGCTGCCCTTTCCTGCGGATATAATCAAGCACTAAATGGTAGTCCCCATAACCATAGTTCGCATTTATGAGTATCCTTAACTTTCTCTCTGCCTGTCTGGTGTTTACTTTCTCCTGCTCTTCTTTTGTTGGCTTTACCTTATCCCCTCTGCTGATACCTTTCTTTTTGTATCTGCTGGTAAAGTACCTCTCTATCTCTATCGTATTCCCCGCTTTTGTTACCCTCTCTACGTATGGCATATATCTACCTCTCTGTCGGTTCGTTAATACTTTTATCAAGTGTTAAAACGGGCTGCCCTCCCGTTAATTTTCTTGACTTTGCGCCATACATAGCTTATAATTTTTATAGTATTTCAAAGCTGTATAGCTTAGCGCCTATGGTGTTTCCCCACCGTAGGCGCTTTTATTTTTCATGTTTCCTGCCGCTCTCTTACGCTGCCTAACGCACACATATAAGCCAATTTATATGCTGCCGTGCAACCGCAGGCGGTGCAGTATTTCTCATAGCCCATAACGCTATATAATCTGCGTTCAT
>OFMF01000935.1_pt1 | contig 25362 bp, 19 predicted proteins | sample 1541771 | NCBI WGS metagenome assembly OFMF01 (sample SAMN04209235, study PRJEB22552) | human gut metagenome | biome: gut; material: feces | host: Homo sapiens | place: USA: Oklahoma
TGCTACAGCTCTTCCTCTACCATGCTCTTCTCTCTGTTGAACGCATCATAGATACATGGAATTACTATAAGCGTAAGGATGGTTCCGTATACGAGACCTCCTATTATTGCGATTGCCATCGGCTTTATCATATCTGAGCCATCTCCGATACCTATCGCCGATGTAAACATTGCGAGTATGGTGGTCATCGCTGTCATCAGTATTGGACGAAGCCTTGTACGGCCTGCGTCTATGATTGCCTCATGCTTGCTCATGCCCTCTCTCCTGGCCTGATTGATGTAATCAATGAGCACGATTCCATTATTTACAATGAGACCTGCCAGCATGATAAAGCCAAGCATTGATATGATTCCAAGCTCATTTCCCGTGATGAAAAGAGCTATAAAGCCTCCTGTAAACGCAAGAGGTATACAGAACATGATAATAAACGGTGAAAGCAATGACTGGAACTGCGCCACCATGATAAGATAGATAAATATCACTGCAAGCACAAGCATAAGTCCAAGCTGACTCATTGACTCATTTATTGTCTCATCCTCGCCCTCCATATCTATTGAATAGCCATCAGGAATACTAAGTTTATTAATTTTTGATTTAATTTTATCGCTTAGTAATGTTACATTATGGTTTTCATCAACCGCACCTGATACTGTAATATATCTTGTCTGAGCATCTCGATGAATGGTACTCAGTGTCTGTTCCTGCGAAATAGTGCAGATATCACTGAGCGGAATCTCCTTTTCACTGCCATCATTATCCTTATAGGTAAATGTAAGGTTTTTGATGTCGTCCACAGTCACATCAGACTGCTCTGCAGATTGTAAGTATACCTCATAGTCCTTTATGTCGGTCGTAATGGTTGTTGCGCTCTTTTGAGATGATATCTCACCGGATACGAGCTGGTATACCTGAGCCACCGTATAGCCATACTTTGCTGCTTTTTCCTTATCCACAGTTATCTTAAGCTCATTGATTGTATCTCCAAGACCGTCATCTATATCTGTCACTCCATTTGTGTCCTTAAGGATATCTGCCACATCACCTGCAAGCTTCTGCAGCTTGTCTATATCATTACCCTTAATCCTGACAGAGAGACCACTTCCGAAAAACTCTGATGAGTCCATAGCCTGCGAAGATGCTGTTACCTTGCAGTCCAGATTCTTTGTGCGTTTTTCAATTTCATCTATTACCTTATCCGATGAAACATCCGACTTCTCATCAAGCAATATATACATGCTCACGCTGTCGCTTCCTGAGCTCATCAGGTTCATGGTCGAGCTGCCGCCTGCTGTAGCTCCTATTGTGTCTATGCCCTTTATATCAGATATTTTGTCCATGACCTTATCAGACAGCTCTGTAAGCTGCTTGAAGTCAAGCTTTTCGTCATCCTTTGCCTCTATGGTAAGTGAAATCTGATTTGACTCCATGTCCATATCCATAAATGTCATTCCCCTTGACATGCAAAGTGCGCCACTGCCGACTAAAAGCACTACTGCCGCAATAAATACCACCGGCTTAAATCTAAGACATGTGCCGAGCACATTTCCATACCAGTCCTTAAAACGGTCAAACCATGGATGCTTTATATCCTTCGTCTTTTTGAGCATACCTGAAGCAATTGCCGGTACAAACGTGAGTGCCACTACAAGAGATGCCATAAGAGTAAACGCTACCGTAAGTGCCAGGTCTACAAAGAGCTGTCTCGTGATTCCATCAGTAAAAATGATTGGCGCGTACACACTTACCGTGGTAAGTGTAGAGGCAAAAATGGCTCCTGCCACCTGATTTGCACCCTCAACAGCTGCCTTCTTTACCGAATATCCCTCTCCCCTTAATCTGTAGATATTCTCGATTACTACTATTGAATTATCCACCAGCATTCCTATTCCAAGCACAAGTCCCGACATTGAAATGATATTTAAGGTGATATCCGTAAAATACATAAGCACCACTGCCACAATAACCGATAGTGGTATAGATGCTGCGATAACAAGTGTTGGCTTTATATCCTTTAAGAACAAAAGCAATACGAAAATGGCAAGTATTGCTCCCACTATCATATTCTGCATCACACTTTTTACAACCATGTCGATGTATACGCCCTGGTTCATAAGCACTGTGGCGTGTAATCCGTCATTTTCCTTTTCCAGCGAATCAAGCTTGTCCAAAAGACGGTCTGTGACATCTCCTGTAGAGTAGCCGGTCTGCTTCTCCATGGAGAGTATTATTCCGGGATTACCGTTGACTATCGCATATGTCTCATCCGAGTTGTCAGTCATCTCAACATCTGCCACATCACCGACATGAATAGGAGCTATTCCATCAAGCTTCATATCCATAAGCACAAGATTTGTTAAATCATCAATTGATTTTATCTCTTCTCCCACCTGTACTATGTACTGCGTGCCATTTGAATCATTTACATAGCCTGCAGGCATATCAAAATTCTGAGCGACGAGCAGCTGCGAAAGCGAGTCAATTGTTAAAACTGCATTTAAGTTTGACTTGTCAAGTGCATCATCCTTACTCTTTTCAAGCTCCTTTTTTGAGCTGTCAAGAGATGCCGCTGCTGTTGCAAGCTGTGCCGACTGCTGTCCTATGCTTATCGAGCTTATAGCTGCCTGACTGTTTAGATTATCATAGGCATCTAAAAGCGCTGTCTCTCCTTGTGCTATCTGGTCAAGCCCGCTTTGGCACTGCTCTATACCTGTATTCACCTGAATGAGAGTCTGTGCTATCGCTGACGCTGCCGCAGGCAGATCATCTGCTGTGTTTACGGTGATTCCAAGCGCCGAGAGACCTGAAAACTGTGTTGCAATCTGCTTATCAACCTGCTCAAGCTTCGCTTTGAGTGCTGCGCCCGCTTCACCCGGTGCATTTGCACCCTCTTTGAGTGACGGAATTGTCTTTGTATATGTATCACTATTCATGAAGTCTGAAAGAGCTGACTGAATTGTTTCAAGCTGGCTCTTCTGCTCATTTAAGCTTGCAAGAGTACTCTCCAGCTGAGTCTTCTGCTCTGCAAGCTTTGCCTTTTGCTCCTTTAGCGTATCCACTCCCGCGCTCATCTGATCCGATGCAGATGTGATTGCGTTTTGTCCGCTCTCTATCTTTGCGCTAGCATCATCCATCTGACTTTTTGCATCGTCAAATTTCTTTGAAACGGCATTATTTATTTTCTCATTGAGCGCATCTATCTTGGCCTGATTCATCGTGACCTGTATCTGCTCGGTGAGCTCACCTGTTGCAGTCACTGATGCGACTCCCTCTGTACTCTCAATTGCAGGCTTTAGTGTGTTTTCCACAAAGTCTGTGATTTCCGACTTGCTTTTCCCATCCATATCCACAGCAGTCATCATGATTGGAAGCATGTCCGGATTTATCTTCATAATGGTCGGAGTACCCACTCCATCCTTCCAGCCAGCCTTGACCTGATCTATTTTCTGCTGCATCTCTATCACTACAGAATCCATGTTGGCATTCTGCTCATACTCGCATGTCACCAGAGAATAGCTGTTATATGACATTGAGCTTACGTTTTTGATATTGGACGTAGTTGCCATAGCTGCTTCAAGCGGCGCGGTGACATCGCTCTCCACCTCCTGTGGACTTGCTCCCATATCTGTTGTCACGATAAGTGCATACTGAAAGCTCATATCCGGCAGCAGATCTGTCGTCATCCTGCCGAGCGATACAACACCGAGTACTATTACCAGCAGTACTCCTACAAGTACAGTAAAAGGCTTTTTTACACTATATCTTGATATCATCTGACCCCTCCTTTTTCTTTTCTTTGATAATGTCCTGCATTGGTTTAATAGACAATGTGATTACTGCGATTTTCACAATAAATTTAATTCGCTGTTATACTTTTATTATACAATGTGGCGGATTGCAACTCAATTGTTTTATGCTTTTTTAAGAGTTTTTGACAATAAAAAAGACACCCAATTATACGATTAATATAATTCGATGTCTTTAAATGTCTTTAAATATCTTTTAATATCTTTTATTTATTTCAGCTTCAGATGCCCTCTTCCTCAATCTCATCCTCATCATCATTGATACCTGCAACAGCACTTGTAACGGCTCCGATTACAGCGACAAGCGCAAAGATGATAACTAAAAAAATAACTATAAAGAATGCTACTAAAAAACCTGTATCTGTCATATAATTTACCCCCATAGCTGTCTCACAGCTTCTTTAAAATATAGTTTTAGTTTAACACACTTGTCTGTAAATAACAATATCGTAAAGGGCTAAATTATTGACTAAATATTGACTAAAATATTGATTTATGAAATTGATCAGTCCTTGATCTGCATACCGTTTGCATCCATATGATAGCCTTCTGTCATGATCAGCTTTGATACCGGAACTATCTCATAGCCCATGTCCTGCAGCTTTGTGAGCATCTCATCGAGTGCCTGCGATGTGTATTTGGCGCCTAGATGGCAGAGTATTATCGAGCCACAATCCAGGCTTTTGTGATTGCACACTGTATCTATAATGTTTTGCACACCATAGTTTTTCCAGTCGAGCGAATCCACATCCCACTGAATTGGATAATAGTCACAGCCATACACTGTATCAATCAGTTCATTGTTGTACGAGCCGTATGGCGGTCTGAATACCTTCATATCCTTTCCGGTCAGCTCCTTGACCTTTTTGTGCACATCCATTATCTCTGTCTTCATCTCGCCTGCCGTGATTGTTGCCATATCATAGTGGTGCTCACTGTGATTTCCGGGCTCATGTCCTTTTTCAACCAGCGTCTTTACGCATTCAGGATTATCACTCACAAACCCTCCTGTCATAAAAAATGTAGCCTTTACGTTGTGCTTGTCAAGTGTCTCCATCATACTGTCAAAATCCTCTGCTCCCCAGGCACAGTCAAATGAAAGGGCTATCTTTTTTTCTGTTGTCTGAACCGAATATACAGGCAGCTTTCTGTCCCCGAACTGACTCACAGCACTGCTAAGTGTCTCCATCACCTCTATATTTTTCAGCTGTGATATGTCATACTCTCTGCCATATAAAGCGCCTGTAATAAGAAGCGCCGACAGCAGCACTCCAAAAAGGAATCTGTGTCGGCGTTTCTTTCGTTTTGTCCCATTATGTAGTTTTGTATTTTGCATGTATGCTCTGTATTCACTCATGCTATATACTATTCTTTATTATCACAAATTATGAATAATGAAATAACTCTATTTCAGTTCTTCTGCCCTTCCGATAAACTCAAGCACTACCTCAATCGACTGATGCGCAGCCTTCTCCGCAAATGTCTGGTAGTCTGTCTCGCCGCCATCGCCGTCTGATATTGAACGAAGAATGGCAAATGGCACATTGTTCACATAGCACACATGACCGATGCTGCCGCCCTCCATCTCTGCTGCGATTGCATCAAAGGTATTCGAAATATAATCCTTCTGCTCCTTTGTGGCAATAAACTGATCTCCTGTTGCGATATTGCCCTTTTTGTAGTGGATATTCCTGTCAGCTAAGCATGAGCACATGAGCTCCACCATTTTTGTATCTGCCGGAAGCAGAATCATATTGATGCCTGAAAGAAGTCCCTTCGGGTCTCCGATTGGCGATGTATCCATATCGTGCTGCAGCACGTTTGTGGCTACTGCCACGTCAAGCACATTTAAGTCCTTTGTCAAAGTTCCTGCCACTCCGATATTGACAATCATATCTACATCATATTTCAAAATCATGGCCTCTGCACATATTGCCGCAAATACCTTTCCTATTCCGCATTTTGCCGCAACAACATACTGATCACCGATTTTGCCCTCAACAAACTCCACTCCGCTGTAAACCTCTGTCTGTGTGTCTGTCATCTGAGCCTTTAAGTCATCGACCTCCATCTGCATTGCACCAATTACACCTATTGTCATTTTATTTCTCCATTCCTGCTATCTTGCTATTATATTTTTAGTCCTCGTTTACTGTGGATAAGTAAACTCCATATTTGTCTGGCTCTCAAGCACCTTAAGATATGCACGGCACTCCTTCTTCGCCTCGTCAAGTGACAGATTCTCGTAATGTCCGCACTCTATGGCTGATGCACCAAACACCGGTCCATCATACTCAAGTATCTGCTTTAAGACCTCTTTGGTGATTTCAAAAACCTTCCCCGGCTCGACATTCCTCACAACGAGATAGAAGCCTGTCTGACAGCCCATCGGTCCAAAATATACCACATCATCTGCAATCTCAGAGTTTCTCACACATGTTGCAAACATATGCTCCACTGAGTGCATAGCTGAATTGGACATATAATCGCCTGCATTAGGTTTTCTTGTACGAAGGTCGTATGTAACGATTTCTCCGTCTTTTCTTGAAATATAAAATCCAGGTTTAAGAATATTATGATTGATTGTAAAGCTTTTAATTCTTTCCATAAAAATGTTTCTCCTTACTTAGTTGCTGCCTCAAACTGCTTCAGATAATCCTCAAATACATTAAGTGCATCATCCACAGGCTTTGGTGTGCTCATATCGACACCGGCACTCTTTAGCAGCTCGATTGGATTCTTCGAGCATCCACCGCACAGGAAATTTCCTATATACTTATCCACAGCAGGCTTTCCCTCCTCAAGTATCTTTTTTGAAAAAGCAACTGCTGCCGAATAGCCTGTCGAGTACTGATATACATAGTACGGTGTGTAAAAATGCGGTATGCGCATCCACTCATATGATATCTCATCATCCACGCGCATATCCGGTCCGTAGTACTGCACATTCAGCTCATGCCATAGCTCATTTAGCACATCCCTGGTAACCGGCTCGCCCTTTTGCATTTTCCGGTGAGCTATATGCTCAAACTCTGCAAACTGCGCCTGCCTGAAAAGTGTCGTCCTGAAGCCGTCCAGAAAATGTGTCATGAGATATTTTCTCTCATTCTCATCCTCACAATGCTCAAGCATATAGTGCATTAGAAGCGACTCATTGCAGGTGGATGCAACCTCTGCCACAAAAATCAGGTATCCTGCGTAGGTGATGCTCTGATGCTCATTTGAATAGTATGTATGCATCGCATGTCCCATCTCATGAGCCAGAGTAAACACACTGTCCAGATTGTCGGCATAGTTCAAAAGCACATACGGATGAGTGCCGTAAGCGCCCCATGAATACGCACCGCTTCTCTTGTTCTCATTCTCATATACATCTATCCAGCCACTCTCCATGCCAGCCTTAAGTGTGCTGACATACTCATCTCCCATAGGCTCAAGCGCCTTTGCCACAAGCTTTTTCGCCTCATCATAGGTGTATGTGGTCTGTACATTGTCCACAATCGGTGCAAACAAATCATACATATGCAGATGCTCCACACCTAAAAGCTTCTTCCTAAGCGCCATGTACCTGTGCAGAGCCGGCAGATGTGCGTGAACCGTCTCAATCAGATTGTCATATACGCTCTCAGGAATATCGCCATCGGATAAATACATGGCCCTTGCACTGTCATATTTTCTGACCCTTGCATAAAAAGTGTCATTTTTCAGCTTGCTGATGTACATCATGGAAACAGTATTGCTCCACTTCTTGTACGAATCATACACTCCGCGGAACACCTGCTTGCGCAGGCTTCTGTCCTTGCTGCTTAAAAAATCTATGAAATTGCCGTGCGTGATACGGATTTTATTTCCCTCGACATCAGTGATATACGGGAATTTGATATCCGCGTTGTTGAACATGCTGAATATATTCTCCGGTGCTGCAGCCATCTCACCGCACTGCGCCAGGATATTCTCCTCTGCAGCCGATAAAGTATGCGCTTTCTGACGCATTATCTCATCAATCGCACGCTTATAGTGCATAAGCTCATTGCTCTCACTGTAAAAGCTCTCAAGCCTTTTATCATCTATCTGCAAAATCTCCGGACTCGCAAATGCCAGCGCACCTGATGCCTGAACAGTCAGTGTCTCAGCCTTTGACACATATGCCTGATATTTCGACACAGCAGTGTCCTGATGTGAGCGCTCATTCGCATAGACCACTATACGCTCCAAATAATAAGACAGCTCATCCTGCTTCTTAAAAAAATCAAGCAGCGTTGCTGCACTGTCAGCCAGATGTCCCTTAAAGCCCGAGAGCTTTTCTGCAAGCTGTGACGCTTTTTCACACTCAGCCTCCCACAGCTCATCTGTCTCATACATATCCTCAAGCTTCCATTTGTACTCGTCTGAGATTTCATCTCTCTTTTGAAGCCTTTTCTCACTCATTTTGTGTTACCTTCTATCTTACTTTTCTTGTTCTCGGGGGTTCTGAATAGTCGCCTTGTTTTCAACTCTTCAGAACCCCCACGCACATTCGCAAAACCGCACGATGTTTTTATAAAACTACCCACACATCTGCTCTGCAAAATGCATATAGACGTGTGGGATATATGTGAATTATAACAATTAAGCTCTACTTTGTAATTAAAGTGCCCATACCACCTGAAACTGTCTTGCCCTCTTTATTGAGCTTTGTGATAAGCACTGAACGGATGGCAGAGTCACCGATAAAGTCGATAGCCGCCTCAATCTTTGGAGCCATGGTACCTTCATCAAACTCGCCTGCTGCAAGGTACTTCTTTGCCTCATCGACAGTCATGGTATCAAGCGGCTTCTCATCCTCCTTGCCATAGTTCAGGCAGACCTTGTCAACGCTTGTAAGTATAACAAGTCTGTCAGCATCAAGAGTATCTGCAAGCTTTCCGGCTGCAAGATCCTTCTCGATAACAGCGCTTGCGCCCTGAAGCTTATTGTCCTGTGCTAAAACAGGAATTCCGCCGCCACCACATGCGATAACAACCTGATCCGCATCAACAAGAGCCTTAATAGCATCCTTTTCCACTATATCAACAGGCTTTGGAGCTGCCACAACTCTTCTGTAGCCTCCCTCAACCTGTGTCACATGGTTGCCCTTCTTCTCCTCTTCCTCAGCCTCAGCCTCTGTCATAACACGGCCAATGATCTTTGTCGGATGATAAAAAGCCTCATCATATGGGTCAACAACCACCTGTGTAAGTATTGTTGAAACGGTCTTGTAAATTCCTCTGCCAAGAAGCTCTGTACGGATAGCATTCTGTAAATCATATCCTATATAGCCCTGGCTCATTGCAGAGCAGACTGCTGTAGGTGTAGCTGTATACTCAGGATAAATCCTGCAAAACTCAGACATAGCGGTGTGAATCATGCCCACCTGCGGTCCGTTGCTGTGTGTGATAACAACCTCATAATCGTCCCTGATAAAATCTGCAACTGCCTTTGCTGTATGCTTTGTAGCCTCGTGCTGCTCCGGAAGAGTTGTTCCAAGAGCATCATGTCCGAGTGCAATAACTATTTTTTTCTTCTTCATGCCGACCTCCTATGCAAAATGAAAACTAATTTGCTTCTATTATCTAATATTTTGTGGAATTTGTCTAGTACTTTGAACTGATTTGAACAACATTTCCGCCACAGCGTAAGGGACGTAAGCCCCGGGTACCGGTGGTGCACACGTACTCTTGCAGGAGCGAATAGCGAAGTGGCTTAGATACTGTAGAAATTATGCCCATGAAATGCAGAAACACCCCTGCATGGACGCAGGGGTGAGGAGAAAACGCGCCACGGACGGCGCGTTTCGACGGTTTCGTCAAACATAGAAACCCTTCAAGCATAATTTCGTACAGTATCTTAGCCACGTAGCGTAGCGACCGCAAGAGTACGTGTGCGTCGCCGGTACCCGGGGCTTACGTCCCGACCTCCCGCCAATACACTGCGCCGGAATTACTGCTGGATATCCTTTGCAGAGCTTAAGGTTACTTCAACCTTGCTCTCTTCATACTGTCTGCCACTCTGACGGGCAACAGTAAGAGTAACCTTATCTCCGGCCTTGTAGCTCTTTAACGCTGACTGCAGCTCTGTCATAGAAGAAATCTTTGTGCTGTCAACAGCAGTGATGATATCTCCCTCCTGTAAGCCTGCATTTGCAGCACCTGAACCAGCTGAAACAGATGAAACATACACACCCTGTGGGAAGCCGTAGGCTACCATCTCAGATGAAACATCGCCACCCTTTATTCCAAGGTATGCCTGATTCTCGTTTGTATACTTTCCATCCTGGATGAGACTCTCAATAATAGGCTTTGCAACCGACATAGGAATTGCATATCCGATACCCTCAACCTCAGTTGAAGAATATTTTACAGAGTTTATACCGATAACCTCGCCATTTTCATTCAAGAGTGCTCCACCACTGTTTCCAGGGTTTATTGCTGCATCTGTCTGGATAAGCTTGTTGTTGGTAACAGTCTCACCTGTCTGTGAATCCTGTGTAGTAACAGTTCTGTTAAGCGCACTTACTATACCTGTTGTGACAGACTGTCCGTATCCAAGTGCATTACCGATAGCAATTGCAGGACTTCCAACAGCTACACTTTCAGAATCTCCGATTGTAGCAATCTTGATATTTGAGTAAGTATCTTTTCCAAGGTCTGCTTTCTTTACACGTACAACTGCAAGATCATCGTCAGGATCCGTTCCTCTGATTTCCGCCTTTACCACAGAATCATCATCAAACTGTACTGTAAGCTCCTCTGAATCTGCCACAACATGGTTGTTTGTAGCAATGTAGAGATAATCATCATCCTCACTCACAATGATACCTGAGCCACAGCTCTGTGACTGCTGTGACTGCTTTCCGAAAAAGCTGTTGTAGGTGACTGTTCCTGTATTTGTGATAGCAACGATGCTAGGCATTACCTCATCGACAACTGATGATACATCTGTCAGATCCTTTGCATTCCCTGAGGATGTCTGCTTAGTCCCACCGGATGTTGTAGTGGTAAGCTTTGCACTTGCAGTAGAAGAATTTGAAATAGCTCTCGTGCCAATATAGCTTACTCCTGTGAAAACGCCGCCTCCGACGAGCCCGAAGATAAGAGCTGCCGCTACTGTCTTTGCTGCAAATGGTCCAAACGCACCAGGTTTTCTAGGTGCTCTCTGCTTCTTAGGCTTTGCAGCCTGCTGGTATGCCTGACCATTCATATTCATCCGGCTATATGAGTTGTCTGTCGAACCGGCTGATGCGCCGCCATATGCATTATTATTTGTGCCTGAATTATACGACTGATTAGAATAAGGCTGGTTTGCATATGACTGATTTGCATATGACTGGTTTGTATTTGGCTGTCCTGCTGCAGAAGCCTGCGAATATGGATTGTAGCTCTGTGAATAGCTTTCAGCTGATGTATTATTAGTCTGTGCAGCCTTCTGTGACTCATCCGGATTGTAAGGATTACCCGACATTGTGAAATTTACATTGTTTGTATTGTTATTTGTACTGTTAGTATTATTTGTATTATTTGTGTCATTCATATTTCCATAATTGTTATCCATAATAATTTCTCCTTTCGTTTATATTTAGAAGTATACTGTCAATCTGTGTTTAATTTGTGACGGGATTATTTATTTTTTCATAAATCAGTTAACTATTTATAGTCTATGTTCCCCATTGCAGGCCACTATGCGATTATAAAAATAACTGCTCATCGGCAGATGCACCTCTAAGTCTGCGATAAATAGAAATTGCAGAATATCAATACATCCCTGCCAATGAACAGTTACCATAAATCATATATTAAATTTCAATTCCGTTCTTCTCAAGAAGAGCTCTCGCTGTTTCAACCGAATCTGTACCTGTCGCATTCTTTACAGGTGCAAACTCCTTCTCTCTGTCTACCTCAAATGGAAGGCTATTGTCCATCATGTATACCATATCGAGGATGAGTGTCTCGAACTTGTATGCATTCGGAGTCTCAGGCTTGTGCTCTGTACCGTTCTCATCAATGTAAGGCACCTTCTTCTCTACTACATGGAGCGGAAGGCTCTTCTCTGCGATAGCCATGAGCTTGTCCACGCGGAATAAATAGTTTAAGATAACACCAAAGCCATACTGCAATGAACCATTCTCGTTCTTTGCCTCTGCCATCTCAGGAGTAAGCTCGTAATACTCAACAATCGAAGGCTTGCCATTCTCAAGACACATAGCACCGACTCTCTCATATGGATCACATTTTCTGACCACCTTAGAGCCGCTGACACAGCCGGACTCGATTGTAGCACCTACAAATACAGGATCCGCAATCTGCTGAAGCACATTGTCCACAGCAAATACATTGAGCCACTCAACACCCTTGTCCTTCAAATCCTTGTCAAGACCGGCATTGATGAGTGACTTGAACCATCCACCGTTTCCGTTTGGTGACATAGCAAGTGAATCCTCAGATTTCATGAGCAGATTTCCATCAAAATCAACTGCCGGAACCATCTCCTGCACGAAAAACTTCACATAGTCCTTGTTGTATCCAAAATAGTCGTGCTCCTCAAAGAACGCTCTTGTCATGCTATCATTTATCTCACTTGTCATAACATACAGAGGCACCCATGTACCGGTCTGATTTGTAACCTTCATGAGGTTTGCGACAAGCTGCTCAAAGATGTAGAGTTCCTTTGTCTTTCCAATATTGAACATGCCCTTAGCCTTGTCAAAGCCAAGACGTGTACCCTGTCCACCGGCAAGAAGAATTGCACCAACCTTGCCATTCTTTACAGCATCAAGACCTGTTGCAAGGTATTTGTCCTTATTTGCCTCTATCTCTGAAAGCTCCATAGCAGCAAGCGGTGAAAATGTACCTCTCTGCTGCTCCTTGTTGTGAATCATATCAAGGTATGACCAGTCCATGTGCTCAAGCTGGCTCTCAAGCTTAGCCGGAACTTCCTCTGTTAAGAATTTCTTTAAGTATTTCTGGTTTGTTGCCGTGATTTTTTCTTTGATTTCCGGTTTCATAATAAATAATCTCCCTAATAGCTAACTTTAATTATTTAATCATCTGATGATGATTTTTTTTCTGAACCAGTTTCAGATTCTGACTGGCTCTTTTTCAGGGCATCCTGCTTGTCCTTATTTTTTTTCTTTGCCCCTTCGGTTCCATCAGAGCCAACAGTATCATTGTACTGCGTGAGATCAAATGCTGAAGTCTTAGATGTAACACCTGTCTTTTTAGCAATCTTGTCACTTACTGTCTGAACGGTATCTGTCGGCTGGTAATCAGTCTCATTAAACAGGAACTGATGAAGCTCAGAAACATTCTGTGCCAAGTCTATAGGAATTACGGTATCGCCAGTAGTTGACAGATTCATTGTAGTCAGCTCAAATGGGAAGCCTGTTGTCTCCTTCATCTGAAACTTTGTAACATAAGAAGCATACTGTAATATCTCGGCAGCTGTAAAGTTTGTACTTATCTGACTCATGATATCCTTACACATCTCTGTGAGCGAGCCTAAATCTGACTGTTTAGCCTTGTCAAGCATAGCCTGAAGCACAATTCTCTGACGGGATGCCCTTAAGAAATCATCACCGGAGGTGCTTCTGATACGTGCATAGCATGTAGCCTGAGTTCCATCAAGATGCTGCATACCATCCCCCTCAAGATAAGGAGTATTATATCCTGTAGTATAATCAACCTCAGGAATCAGATAATTGATTTCCTTCATCTCCGCCTTAGTAATCTCAAGATCAAGACCTCCGATATCATCTATAGCATCTACGAGAGCCTTCCAGTCAACACAAACATACTTCGTAATATTCAAATCCAAATTTGAATTAAGCATAGCTACTGCTCTCTTTGCCCCACCATTAGCATATGCTGCATTTGCCTTTGCAAACTTTCCATTGCCTATAGGCAGATACGTATCTCTGTAGACAGAAACAATCTGAACCTCCTTAGTATCATAATTCAGACTAGCGATCATGATACAATCGGAATGCCCCTCATCGTATGAACCATTACTTCTGTTGTCCAGACCAAACAACGCTACATTGAGATATCCATGCATATTGGCAAGAGCATCATCATCAATATCCTCATTGATTCCGGCCTCACTATTTGTCAGCGCATCCTCATATTTAACCTGTCCGAGTGTCTTATTATAAGCCCAAACCACTAACAGAACAATTAACAGCAGCAGGATTTCAAATACAAAAAGTATAATCTTCTTACGTCCATTTCTTCTCTTTTTTCTTCTTCTCTTCTTTGCCATGTTATTTTTCCTTTTTCCTATGAATGTAAAGCCACGCGTCTGCGTAGTCCTGACGCTCCTTCTCTGACATATTGGTATACTTTCCAAACTCCAGATTCGTCAGACGCATCTGCGGCCTGCCACACTTGAAGCATTCAACTTCTTTCCTTCTTGAAACCATCCGTATCCAGCCACAATCCGGACAAATGTATATTTTCATCATAGTCTTTATTCAAACTGTCCGAGAACCTCAGCTGACAAAGCATCAAGCTTAGCCTGTGAATCTTCAAGAGACACTCCTTTAACTCCGAAATAGAATTTAATCTTAGGCTCTGTACCAGAAGGGCGTACACAGCACCAAGCGTTATCGTTAAGTTCGTAGTAAAGTACATTAGAAGAAGGAAGACCTGTCGGCTCAACCTTTCCTGTTGTCATATCTTTTCTTGTGTCATTCTTGTAATCACGAATAGCAAGCACCTGATAATCACCAAACTTCTTTGGCTCAACGGCACGTGCCTTTGTCATAATCTCATTTATCTGTGCAGCACCATCAATGCCCTTTAAGGTCATTGTGGAAATGCCCTCTCTGTAGTAGCCGTACTTCTCGTACATGTCAATCATGCCATCCCAGAGTGTCTTGCCCTGTGACTTGTAGAAGGCAGCTACCTCACACAGCATACAAACTGCTGCAGGAGCATCCTTATCCCTTGCATATGTGCCCGGCAGACATCCGTAGCTCTCCTCCATACCGAATACATAGTTGTTGCAGCCGGTCTTTTCAAATTTGAGCATCTGCTCTCCGATATACTTGAAACCTGTTAAAACCTCGATATGCTTTACGCCATATGCTGCCGCAATTGCCTTACCCATATCTGTAGAAACAATTGACTCAACAAATGCAGGATTCTCAGGCAGAGTACCATTGGCACTCTTCTGGCTTAAAATATACTCACCAATAAGCATAGCTGACATATTTCCTGTAAATGTCACATACTCACCTGTCTTTGTATCCTTGCAGTATACACCGAGTCTGTCGGCATCAGGGTCAGTTGCTAAAACGATATCAGCATCTTTTTCCTTTGCAAGCTCAAGTGCAAGCTTCCATGCATCAGGATTCTCAGGATTTGGATAAGGACATGTAGGGAAATTGCCGTCAGGTACTGCCTGGCTTGGCTCAATGTATACATTCTCAAAGCCCATATCCTTAAGTACTCTCTGTACAGGGCGAAGACCTGTGCCGTGGAGTGGTGTGTAAACAATCTTGATATCCTTTGCCATAGCCTTGATAATCTCCGGATGGATAGAAAGCTTGCGGAGTTCTCCGAAATATCCCTCCTCGACCTCATCAGAGATGACATTGTAAAGACCAGCCTCAATAGCAGCAGCCTTGTCCATAGTCTTTACCTGGTCAAACGATGTAACCTTTGCCACCTCAGCCATGATGCTTGTATCATGAGGTGGAGTAACCTGTGCACCATCCTCCCAGTATACCTTGTATCCATTGTACTCACGAGGATTGTGGCTTGCTGTGATAACAACACCGGCTATTGTACCGAGTGTCCTTACTGCGTATGACAGCTCCGGAACAGGTGCGAGCTGTGGGAATACATATGTCTTGATTCCGTTAGCTGCAAGACAGAGTGCTGTGGCATCTGTGAACTCATCATGCATATTACGTGAATCATGTGCGATTGCAACACCTCTCTTTACTGCGTCCTCTCCCTGTGAAAGTATGTAATTCGCCAGTCCCTGTGTAGCCTGACGGACTGTGTATATATTCATCCTGTTGGTGCCGGCTCCTATTACACCACGAAGACCTGCTGTACCAAACTCAAGTGTGCGATAGAATCTGTCCTCTATCTCCTTATCATCACCTGCGATAGCCTTAAGCTCTGCCTTTGTAGCCTCATCAAAATATGGATCTGTACACCATTTCTCGTACTCCGCTCTAAAATCCATTTATATTAACCTCCTGTGTCAGCTAGTAATAAGCCTATTAATGTTAACCATACCGATTTTACCACATTAACGTGCATTTGAAAAGTTTTAGTTCCTTAATATTTTTTTAAACACCAGGCTTCTCATCCAAAGTGGCATCATACAGACAACAAACTGTGCCGCAACTGTAACAAAATAATCGGCCGCACTTATGGTTCCTGTCTTTAAAATACGCTTTCTTCCTGCCTTGTATTTAAGGAAATAATCAAAGCCGCCACGCCTCTTCAGCATATCATCACCGGTTCTGGCATACACAAGAGTCTCACCTATATTTGCCATACGACAGTGATTTCTGATCATATTCGCCCAAAGAAGAGAATCCTCCATAAGCAGACAGTCCTGATAATTGCCTGCAGCAAGCACCGCAGACCTTTTGTACATCACAGTCATGTGATTGAACGCATCGCGCTTTCTCTGATACTGCTTTATCACATAATTTCCGAGAGGCACTGTCCTTTCTGATATAATATTATGCATATCATCGGAAAACTCACTGATGTAGCCGCCTATGATATCAAGCCCCGGATTTTCCGAAAAAGCATTCAGCTGTATCTCAAACCGGTCAGGCACACATATATCATCTGTATCCATTCTGGCCACAAGCTCATTAGAGCAATGCTTTATGCCTTCAGCAAGTGCCAAACCGAGCCCGCTGTTTTTTTCAAGCTTTACCGTAACAAAATTTATTTCCGAAGGCCTGCATTCATAATCACTGATTGCCTCATAAAGCTCCTCTGTCAGCCGGCCATCCTCCACCAGCACTATCTCATCCGGTAAAACAGTCTGTGAATATATGCTTTCCATACACTCCCTGAAATACTCAGGCTTTTCCTTGTAATAAATTGACAGTAATACTGAAAATTTGACTTTATTCATAAGTATCATCCTCCCAGACAAGCAGACTAATGTATTACCGCAAGCACAGTCTCTATGCACAGTCTGATATCATTTATCAGTGAAAATCTCTTAAGATACTTAAGATTGTACCTCATCTTGCCCGGCAGCACCTTGTGGATATATGTGTAATCCACATCATCTGCAGCCTCCAGAAGCCTGTCCTCATCCTTATACCTGATGCTTGCCTCACTTGTGATTCCGGCAGGCATCAGAAGCGTTGCCATCATCGCTGGTGTATATGCCATGACATACTTCTCCACCTCAGGTCTTGTGCCAACAAAGCTCATATCACCACATAGCACATTTATAAGCTGCGGAATCTCATCAAGCCTGTACTTTCTGATGACAGCACCGACTCTTGTGATTCTTGAATCCCCACCGACAGTCACGAGTGAACCCTTTTTGTCAGCATCATTCACCATAGTTCTGAACTTGAATATGCGAAACTTCCTGCCATACTGCGTGATACGCTCCTGTCTGAAAAAAACAGGTCCTCTGCTATCCACCTTTATCCAGACAGCAAGGACCAGTATAACAGGCGAAAGCAGCACAAGAAGAACAGCGGACATAATCACATCAAAAATGCGTTTGAATACCATGCTTGTCCTCTTTCTGCTCAGATGCCTGTAATATTTAAGTGTAAAATCATTTTTCATGAATGTAGGAATCTCTCCCCATGTTCTCCATCTACTCATGTAAAATCTCCAATAAATTATTAATTATATACTCCACATCCTCATCACTAAGCTTTGTGTTGAGAGGAAGTGTAATCTCATTCTCATACTGATGATAAGCGTTTGGAAAATCAGCTATGTCAAAGCCCATATTCTTATATGCTGTCATCATCGGAAGCGGCTTGAAATGCACATTTGTGGCGATACCTCGCTCCGCCATCTGCACTATAAGCGCATTGCGCCTGTCCACGCCGATGCCCGGTATGCGAAGCAGATACAGATGTCCGCTCGATGTATGCCTGTCTGTAAAATGAGGCACAGTCAAGAGACCAAGCGGCTTAAATGCCTCGTCATAGCGCTCTATAATATCACGGCGCCTCTTGAGAAGCCCCTCATATCTGTCAAGCTGTACCAGACCAATAGCAGCCTGGATATCAGTCATATTGCACTTATACGAAGGAGCCACAATATCATACTCCCAGTTGCCCAGACCATTCTTGTGGAGTGCATCCTTTGTCTGTCCGTGGAGTGAAAGCAACATAAACTGCTTGTAGATATACTCGTCATCAAAGCCCTCTATAGTTCTCCAGGTGAGCGCTCCTCCCTCTGCGGTGGTCAGATTCTTGACCGCATGGAATGAAAAGCTTGTAAAATCAGCTACATTGCCACACATAATCCGCTCACCTGCTCTCATGTAAGAAGCACCAAAAGCATGAGCTGAGTCAGCCGCCACAATCACACGTCCGATTGCCCTCTGCACATCATTTGACGGATGGAAAAGAGCCTTCTTTCTCTCCACAATATCAAAAATCCTGTCATAGTCACAAGGCACACCTGCAATATCAACCGGCACGATAACCTTTGTCTTTTCTGTAATAGCAGCTTCCAGGGCATCGTAATCCATCTCAAATGAATCAGGTGCTACGTCTATAAACTTAAGTGCTGCACCCACATGCACAGCAGGGCTTGCAGATGCAGTATATGTGTATGCGCTTGTGATGACCTCATCACCTGCACCTATCCCTAAGAATCTGAGTATCGACTCAAGACACGCAGTAGCAGAGCCAAGAGCTACAGCCTTATCCGTGCCGCATAGCTTAGCAATCCTCTTCTCAAACTCCTTGGTTCTTGGACCTGTTGTAATCCAACCGCTTCGCAGTGCATCAGCAACAGCTGACACCTCTGCCTCTGTTATATCAGGTGGTGAAAATGAAATCTGTCTCTTTTCCATAGTTATGTTCCTCGCTTCCGGCATAAAATATGCCAAACATCCGGCTTTTACAGTCTATATTATGAGCTTCAAAAGATATTTAGTCCTCCAGGTCAGGATGATATGTCTTTACCACAGAGGCCACTATCTGCTTGATATCCTTTGCTTCTGAGGTGCATGCCTTCTCGAGCATCACAAGCTGCTTCTCAAAGAGCTCATCATCCATCTCAATAGGCTCACCCACATGAATCAGCTTGTTCGGAGTCTCCTTAAGGCCTTCCTCGCTCATCAGCATCTCCTCGTATAGCTTCTCGCCCGGACGCAGGCCTGTGTATACAATCTGAATATCCACATCCGGCTCCAGGCCTGAAAGCCTGATAAGGTTCCTAGCCATATCATCAATCTTGACCGGCTCACCCATGTCGAGCACGAAAATCTCGCCTCCGTGAGCATAGAGCCCTGCCTGTAGCACAAGCGCCACAGCCTCCGGAATTGTCATAAAATATCTGATAATACGCTTGTCCGTCACAGTAACAGGACCGCCATCCTCTATCTGCTTCTTAAACAACGGTATAACACTACCATTGCTGCCAAGCACATTTCCAAAACGCACAGCAACAAAATCAGTCTCCGTCTGCCTGTTCATCATCTGTATAACCATCTCACACAGACGCTTTGACGCACCCATGATATTGGTCGGATTAACCGCCTTATCCGTAGATATAAGCACGAACTTCTTCACATGGTACTCAGCTGCAATCCTTGAGAGCTTTAATGTGCCAAGCACATTGTTTTTTATTGCCTCATTCGGGCTTTCCTCCATCAGCGGTACATGCTTATGTGCAGCCGCATGATAAATAATCTCAGGGTGATATGTCTGGAATACATAGTGCAGCCTGTTAGTATTGCGCACCGAGCCAATCAGCGTCTCCACCCTTACATAAGGATATTTGCGCTTCAGCTCCTGCTGTATATCGTATGCATTATTCTCGTAAATATCAAAAATGATAAGAAGCTTCGGATCCTCCCTGGCTATCTGACGGCAAAGCTCACTACCGATTGAGCCACCGCCACCTGTAACCATTACCACCTTGCCCTGTAAAAATGAATGAATACCGTCATTATCCACAACAACCGGATCTCTTCCAAGCAAATCCTCAATGCTTACCGGGCGCAGATTGGAAACCGATACTCTTCCGTCCACCATCTGATAGATTCCCGGAACCACAGACACATCACAGCCTGTGTCCTTACAAATATTGAGTATATCCTTCCTGTCCTTACCGGATGTAGAAGGTACAGCATACACAATTTTCGTGATATCATACTTCTCAACCATCTCCGGAATGTCATTTCGGTTGCCGACAATAGGCACGCCATCTATGAATCGTCCCAGCTTAGCCGGGTTGTCATCTATGATACAGCAAGCCTTCGTGTGCAGATGTGAGCTCATGATAAGCTCTCTGATAAGCATCCTGCCCGCATTTCCTGCTCCGATAATCATGACTCTCTCATCACCGTTTGCAGAGCCTCTCTGCTCCAGCATCTTCTGACCTGTCCTGATAAATCTGTACGCAAAACGGCACGCTGTGCACAGTGCAAAGCTGAGCATCAGCCCGATAATCCAGAAGGCATACGGCATCTTGATCTCATACACCTCATGAATGATAACACTCACAACTGTAAGCACCAGAAAGGCACCAATAATATGCATAAACTCGTTGATGCTCGCAAAACGCCATATACTGTGGTACAGCCTGAAAATATAAAACACCACAAGTGAAATCACCATAAACAATGGCACAATGTGCAGATAACCCTCCAAAAATGAGAGCGGAATATGCGAATATGAAAACTCAAACCTGATCATCAAAGCGAAAAAGAATGAGATTGCAATGATGCACATATCAATAAAAGCAAGCACCAATGCCCTGAAAACCCATTGCTTGTCATTGCCCATGTATGCGTCCGGCTTCTCCGGACCATCGTATTTTGTTTTGTCTTTTCGATTATTTGTATCTTTTTTCATGTCAAGTCTATTACTCATATAGGATTTTCTCCTTCTGTCCCACACTGCAAAAAGCAGCTTCTATATCCCTATGTAAATCAACTTCTCATAAACTGCGTTTAAATTTACGCTTTATTATACCATATACACACTATTATAGTTCTTATTATTTTATTAAATATACCACATTTAGCGATTTTTGAAAACAAACAGCTTGCTTATCACATAGTTGAGCACCACCACAACCACCTGCGCTGCCAGCTTCACCCACATGCTGGGATAGTCCAGAAGCGTGATAAAAATAAAGATAATAGTCTCTTCAATAACAAGCGTGATGAATCTGCCACTGAAAAAAGCAAACATCTGTACTAAAAATGCCGTCTTGGTGGGCGTTGCAGCCTTAAACACCCACTTCTTGTTGGTAACATATGAAAAAAGAACAGCAAACACCCATGCCAGTGCGTTCGCAATCAGCTCATTGATACCAAAGAATACATTAAAAATGGCATATGAGCCTATGCTGATCACAAAGGTCATATTGCCAAAAAACGTGTATAAAACAAGCTCCTTAAACTCCTCTTTCCTGTTTCGTATTATAATATTATCCATTTCTCCACCTATGTGACAGGCTTAAGCCCCTGTCGTAATTTATACGTGTAAGTTGATAGTAATGTTAATTTGCGATTTTTATATAATAACTGCATAGCCAAAATAAGTCAATATGTGATATGATATCTGCATGAAAAAGAAAACACAAAAAAACAAGAGTATAAAACTAAACTACATATATAATGTGAGTTACCAGATACTCACACTGATTACACCGCTTATCACAGCGCCGTACCTCTCGAGGGTGCTTAAGGCAGACGGAATAGGTGCATACAGCTATACCTACTCACTGGTATCATACTTTATCATGTTTGCCGCACTGGGCACTGTAAACTACGGAAACAGGGAAATATCATACCTGCAGGAGGACAGAGCAAAACGCACAAAAACCTTCTGGGAGATTGAGCTTCTATCCGTCATCAGCGTGATTGTGTGTCTGTGCGCATATATGGTATTCACACTTGCATTTGGGCACTCACCGCTCAAAAAGCACCTGCTATTGATTGAAGCCGTATACCTGATATCGGTTGCTTCTGATATCTCCTGGCTGTTTCAGGGACTTGAGGAATTTGGCAAAATAGTCGGTCGAAACGTGATTTTTAAAATCATAAACATTGCTTTTATCTTCATCGCCGTACGCTCAGAGAGTGATCTGCTCATATATGTGGCAGGAATATGTCTATTAGAGCTTTTTGCCAATATATCCATCTGGTTTTACCTGCCTCAATATGTTGACAGACCAAAGCTTAAGGAGCTTAAGCCATTCTCTCATCTAAGGGCTACTCTCACACTATTTGTACCTACTATAGCGACAACCATATACACAGCGCTTGACAAAACCATGCTCAACAACATAACCGGCAGCATGACAGAAAACGGCTACTATGAGCAAGCCAACAAGATATCCAAAATGGTTCTCATGCTCGTAACCTCACTCGGTACTGTGATGCTTCCAAGAATAGGAAGAGCCTTCAGTGAAAATAAAAAAGACGAAGTAAAAGCCCTCCTTTATAAGAGCTTTCAATTCGTCTGGTTTATAGGTCTTGCCCTGTGCTTTGGCCTGATAGGCATCGCACGCAATTTCTCGCCATGGTTTTTTGGTCCGGGATATGAAAAGGTGCCATATCTCATCATGATAATGGCTACACTGTTGCCGATTATAGGTTTAAGCAATGTAATCGGTATACAGTATCTGGTAACTACCAAGCGTGAAAGCCTGCTGACACGCTCAGTATGTATCGGAGCCGCAGCCAATTTTGTCATGAATATGATTCTCATACATCAGCTCTATTCATACGGTGCAGCCATAGCCTCTGTCATCTCGGAGGTAATAATAACTGCCGTACAGCTTTACTTCATACGAAATGAGCTTAGCATCCCAAAAATATTTTCTCTATCGTGGAAATATCTCATATCAGCAGTCTGTATGCTTATAGTACTGCTGCTCATGGATGCAAGGCTGTCAGTCAGCTTCATGCACACAATGATTATGATTGTGACCGGATTTATAGTCTATATGGTGCTGCTTGTACTGATGCGTGACGAGATGGTATGTGAAGGCATAAGGCTCATCAAAGCCAGAATCAAATGCCACTAAATAATACCATTCTGCAACGCTTAATTCCCCGGCAGCTTCACTTATTTGGCTGCCTCATACTCTCCAACCACCTGTGCCTCTCCTCTGTCAGTATATTCTCTTGCCATTTTCAGAGCTTTTTTAGTCCTCTTCACAGACTTTTTCCATCTTGAAAGCTCTGATTTTGCCGTATCAGACTTTATACCATATTGATTCACAGCCATATCGCCAATATATGCCGTAAGCTTTTTGGCACCATAAGCATTCAAGTGCTCAAAATCAGCGAAATCATGGGAATCATCTATCCCTACAGAGCTCTCATAATCAGTACTCAGATCAAGAAAATCGTATCCATACTCCTTCGTTATACTTTCAATCTGCTCAAGACCCGACTTATCAGCCGCCTGTGTCTCATGAGGTGGCTGCAGCAAAAGTACATGCTCTATGCCAAGCTTATTGCAGTACGAAAGCAGCTCATTAAGATATGCCCTGCACTCATCAGTCAGCACATATGCTTCTTTAGTAGGCTGTCCGATATTTGCCAGATTATCTCTTCCTCCGGTGATGCCTGTTTTTGAATAAAAGCCCTTCAGATAGCCTCCACCACTGAGCCTCATATAGGCACGAGTGACAAATGAGGTATACACCGCCTCAGGGTCCTTCCAGTTGCCATGATACTTCTTCAATGGAAAATAAAGGGTATCCGATATGTTATCCTTCACCTTTTCATCATCCTTATTGATATTTTTGGGAATAGTCTTTACTGTGTCAAGCTTGTTCTGTGACATAGGCATATTGTCAATCCACTTTCTCAGATAAACCTCATCAGTCAGATTCCAATTGCCCTGACTAAATGCAGAAGCATTGATTACAAGAAGCTTCGGCTTCTGTCTCTTCACAATCTCCGTGACGATGGACTTGTACATATTGCATGGCACAGCTCCTATTGAAAGATTGCACGACTTAAGGCCATACTCCTCCCACGCCAGAGCCGGCGCATAGCCCGTGTATACCTCACTCGGTCCAATCATGACCATATCAAGGCTGTTCTTTGGCTCTGCGTAAAAGCCATATATATTTTCGATATCGCTGCTGTCAATGGCAATAAATGCCTTTGATACTATTTGCATGAGCAATAGGAGGACTATTGCAAATGCAGGGATTTTAATAAATTTCATGGTGTTTCCTTTTCTATTAAAACGCTTTATTTTGATATTTTTTCAGTAAACACTATATAGTATAGCGGATTAGTATTAAAAAACAACACCCTGATTCATATTTATCATTTTCTGATATGAAGCTGTTTACCCGGGTAGAATATAAAATTGATAAGCCTGATTTTCTTTATGATACACTCATACAATATCCAGCATATAGCAGTGCTTCCTGCAAATCCACATATACACTGCAGCGCCATATTGGTTATACCGGCCCTGTTCAATATAATCCTGATTCCACCTACAAATATCACATTCATCGCATAAAACGGCATGCTGTCACGGCCGATAGTCTGTAACCATTTAGGGAAATCACAATACCCTGATAAAAAATAGTTTACTGCAAATATAAATACTGTTACTATACAGGCGGTAAGCCGCTCAAACAGACTGCTGAAAATGGGATTGCTGCTCATGTCATCCTGTAATACTATGCCGGACGCCTCTACAAGCGCACTCATAACGGCAAGGCTCAGCACAGCATATCTATTATCCAGTTTATCAAGCCACTTCTTAATCAGGCATCCCAGATAAAAGTACATCTGAAAGCCGGCTATGTAGTTAAAGCCCACATAGTGAAAGCTGCCATAGCATGTCAAAGCAATTATTAAAAACAGCACAAATAAAAGCTCCATTTTATAATTAAAATGTGGCAGAAGCCTCGCAAACACATAATCAGCCATATACGCCACACAATATATGAGAAATAGTGCGTATAAATACCATAAAAACTCTATCGGCTTCCACGGTATGCTTATCAGGCTGCTAACGGCAACCGGCTCCCTTATCAAATTTGAAAGGACAAATTTAATAATCCAGTAAATAACTGAAATCATCACGTAAGGCAGCAGGATATTAAATGCTTTATGACCTATCCGGCTAAAAATGCCTTGTGAAGCATTCCCTACATATTCACTGTATAAGAAGCCTGAAACTGCGATAAAGCAAGGCATGTGAAAGCTGTATATTACATTTGCAATACCATTCATTGTATCATCAAATGAATACATGTCTGTCAGGCCCAATGTAGTGTGACCTAAAATCACAAATAAAATAAGGATGCCCTTTATGAAATCAATTGTTTTATCTCGTGTGGTGTTGGTTTGCATGTTATGACCT
>OFMF01000956.1_pt1 | contig 24978 bp, 20 predicted proteins | sample 1541771 | NCBI WGS metagenome assembly OFMF01 (sample SAMN04209235, study PRJEB22552) | human gut metagenome | biome: gut; material: feces | host: Homo sapiens | place: USA: Oklahoma
CGTTGAAGTAGGAATGAAACATAAAGGTTTATAACTTTTTATAAGTTTTCAGTAATGGAAAGTATGATTACAGCAGTGATTTTTGATATGGACGGTGTGATCGCTGATTCAGAATATTTTAATGTCAAAGCAAAACATCTCATCTTAAAACGAGCAGGTATTGAAGTTGACTGGCATTACCATGATAAGTTCTTGGGTACAACACATGAATATATGTGGACAGAGATGAAGAAAGAATTTGAAAGTCTTGATAAAGAAGTTCTATATTATATAGATCAGTGGGTCAAAACCAGAAAAGAGTTGATCGACCAGGAAGGACTAAAGCCGATGCCGGGGGTTGTTGATCTGATCCGTACATTAAAGGAAAAAGGATTTCATCTGGCAGTAGCATCGTCTTCATTGAAAGAAGATATCATGACAAATATGAATACGTTTGGAATTACAGACTGCTTTGAAGCATTTATAAGCGGTTCCGAATGTGAAAACGGAAAGCCGGATCCAGAAATCTTTCAAAAGGCGGCTGAGGCAATTGGACAGAAGGCGGCAAACTGTATCGTGGTCGAAGATTCCGAAGCAGGAGTAAAGGCAGCCAAATCTGCCAAAATGAAATGCATTGGATATGCACCAGAAGGAGCGATCAAACAAGATCTCCATCAGGCAGATACAGTGGTGAAGGAATTTTCAGATAAACTTATAGAATATATTATGGAAAAATAAGTAAAATAAAAAATAGACAGCGTTCTTATGAAAAAGAGCACTGTCTATTTTTTTATAAAAACTTTCTCGTAAAAAGAGAAGATAGGACACAATATTCATTCATGCAATATAAACATCTGGACGACGTTCCGTCAACATTGTATAATAGTCATGCTTCATTTGTTTTGCTATATCGTAGTCATAAGGTTTCTCCCAGTTTGTACTATTAACTAAGAGATCCACTCCTTGAATAGCAAGACTTCTGGCAGCTTCTGGAAAGAATGCGTCATAACAGATAAACAAGCCGATACGACCAATCTTTGTATTAAATACTTTAAATTGATCTCCGGGTGTAAAATAATTTTTCTCGGAATCAAATAAATGAACTTTGCGATAAGTTCCAAGAAGAACACCAGTGTCATCAATGAAAAACTGAGAATTATAAAGGATATCTTCTTCTTTTTCAGCCATTCCATAGACGATATGAACATGAAATTCCTTAGCTAAGGCACTCATCTTTTTTACGGATGTAGAGTTGATCGTGGCAGTTTCTGCCAAGTCTTTAAAATTTTTACCACATTGATAACCAGTAACAGCAAGCTCAGGGAAAATAATGAGTTGAGTATCTGGATGAGATTCCATAGCTTTGCGAAGAAGCGTTTCCATATGAAAAAGATTTTCCTCTTTCTGATTCATTTTTGGATAAGTTTGTATACAAACAACATTACATTTCATAATTTTTTCTCGGTCCTTTCTGAATGCTTTGTGATATATGCTCGTTTGGAACCTTGAACCAGCTAAACAATTCTCGAATTGCAAATACACTGATCACTGCAATTCCAATGGCAAACCATACATAGACAATTAGAATAAATAATTTAATTGTTCAAAATCAAAATGTTCTTTCTCGAATAGAGAGCCGATCATGATAACAACGATCGGAACACAAAGAGAAAATACATTACCTACAAAATAGTTAATATTATCATCAGGAATCATAAAGTAAGCAATGAACCCACAGGATCATACCGATAAAGATAGATGAAACGGCAACTCTTGAGGATACTTTATCCCAGATCAATCCAGCAATAAATGCAGTACATGGGGCGGGCAAAAGTAGTTTGTTGTGTTTTAAAGTGATTCCCACGTTAAGATTTCCTTTCTTAATAAATGCAAAAGGCGCTATAAACATATATCTGTTTACAACGCCTTTGTTTATGACTAGTGTAACATACAAAATCTTTTTATTACAAGATAAGAGTGAAAAGAAGTGAAGAATTTAATGAAAAAGGCAGATGAGAAACATTTTCGGGTGCTTTTTTCATGTATTTAAAAATAGTTATTGACATGATAAATTCTATATGGTAATATAAGAAAATGTCTTAATGTGGGTTTGTCTGCCCACACTCTATGTAAAATTAAGAATAAGATTGTAAGAAAGATATAGTAAGATAGAGGGTTTCTTACAGTTGATGTAGTATATAAACCAGGTTTAGATCAAGAGGTGAAAAACGTCCATGGAAAAGAACAGAATACAGCCAATAAAATCAGGTACAGGGATGCGAATCAGCTATGCCAGACAGGATGACGTCCTTGAAGTACCAAATCTGATCGAAATTCAAAAGGATTCCTATGATTGGTTTTTAAGAGAAGGATTAGCAGAGGTATTTGAAGATATCTCCCCAATCGAAGATTACAGCGATCAGTTAAGCTTGGAATTTGTTGACTATCAATTATGTAAAGATGACGTCAAATATTCAATTGAAGAATGTAAAGAAAGAGATGCAACATACGCTGCACCTTTAAAAGTGAAAGTAAGACTTCATAATAAAGAGACTGATGAAATCAAGCAGCATGAGATTTTTATGGGCGATCTTCCTTTAATGACAGCAACAGGAACATTTATCATCAACGGAGCTGAACGTGTTATCGTCAGTCAGTTAGTGCGTTCTCCTGGAATTTATTATGGAATTGCTCATGACAAGATTGGTAAAGAGTTATACTCTTCCACAGTTATTCCAAACCGTGGTGCTTGGCTTGAATATGAAACAGATTCCAATGATGTATTCAATGTACGTGTAGACCGTACAAGAAAAGTGCCTATCACAGTTTTGATCCGTGCATTAGGTATCGGAACAAACGCAGAGATCAAAGAATTATTTGGTGAAGAACCAAAGATCCTTGCAAGTATTGAAAAAGACCCATCTGATAACTATGAAGATGGTCTGTTAGAATTATATAAGAAGATCCGTCCGGGAGAACCATTATCTGTAGATAGTGCGGAAAGCTTGATCAACAGCATGTTCTTCGATCCAAGAAGATATGATCTTGCGAAAGTTGGACGTTACAAATTCAATAAAAAATTAGCATTAAGAAATCGTATCAGTGGATTTATCTTAGCAGAAGATGTTTTAGATCCAACAACTGGAGAAGTATTAGCAGAAGTTGGAACGAATGTGGACATGGAACTTGCAGATAAGATTCAGAACGCAGCCGTAGCAAGTGTTATGATCCAGACAGAAGAAGGTGCTACAAAAGTACTTTCCAACATGGAAGTAAATCTTGCTGAATATGTAGATTTCAATCCAGAAGAGATCGGTGTTCATGAAGATGTTTTCTATCCTGTATTAGAGAAGATCTTAGAAGAAGGATATGAAGGAGAAGAATTAAAAGAAGCTCTGAAGAAGAATATTCATGAATTGATTCCAAAACATATTACAAAAGAAGATATCTTAGCATCCATCAACTATAATATCCATTTAGAGTATGGAATTGGACATGATGATGATATTGACCACTTAGGAAACCGTCGTATCCGTGCTGTAGGTGAACTGCTTCAGAACCAGTATCGTATCGGTCTTTCAAGATTGGAAAGAGTTGTTCGTGAAAGAATGACAACTCAGGATATTGAATCTATCTCACCACAGTCATTGATCAATATCAAACCAGTAACAGCAGCAGTGAAAGAGTTCTTTGGAAGTTCTCAGTTATCTCAGTTCATGGACCACAACAACCCACTGTCTGAGTTAACACATAAGAGACGTTTATCTGCATTAGGACCAGGTGGTCTGTCTCGTGATCGTGCCGGATTCGAAGTCCGTGACGTACATTATACACATTACGGAAGAATGTGTCCGATCGAGACACCTGAAGGACCTAACATCGGTCTGATCAACTCTCTTGCTACTTATGCGAGAATTAACGAGTATGGATTTATCGAAGCTCCATATCGTGTACTGGATAAATCAGATCCTGAGAATCCAGTTGTTACAGACAAAGTTGTTTATTTAACAGCTGATGAAGAAGATAATTATGTAGTAGCACAGGCGAACGAACCTGTTGACGAAGATGGACATTTCGTAAATACTCATGTATCCGGACGTTTCCGTGAGGATACATCAGAATTTGATAAAGTAAACCTTGACTTAATGGACGTATCTCCAAAGATGGTATTCTCAGTAGCTACATCCATGATTCCTTTCTTGGAGAACGATGATGCTAACCGTGCGCTGATGGGATCCAACATGCAGCGTCAGGCAGTACCACTTCTTTCTACAGAAGCTCCTGTTGTTGGAACAGGTATGGAATCCAAGGCTGCATATGACTCTGGAGTCTGCATCACAGCAAGAAATGGCGGAGTCGTAGAAAGATCTACAAGTACAAAGATCGTAGTTCGTAATGATGACGGTCAGAGAGATGAGTACAATGTTATCAAGTTTGCACGAAGCAACCAGGGTAACTGTATGAATCAGCGTCCGATCGTATTTGTAGGAGACAGAGTAGAAAAGGGAGACATCTTAGCAGACGGTGCTTCAACAAGCAACGGAGAGATGGCTCTTGGTAAGAACCCATTGATCGGTTTCATGACATGGGAAGGATATAACTACGAGGATGCGGTACTGTTAAGTGAGCGTCTGGTACAGGATGACGTTTACACATCTGTTCATATCGAAGAATATGAAGCAGAAGCCAGAGATACTAAGCTTGGTCAGGAAGAGATCACAAAAGATCTTGCAGGATTAAGTGAAGATGTCTTAAAAGACTTAGATGATAACGGTATCATCCGTATCGGTGCAGAAGTACGTGCCGGTGACATTCTGGTAGGAAAAGTTACTCCTAAGGGAGAAACAGAATTAACAGCTGAAGAGAGACTGTTACGTGCGATCTTCGGTGAGAAAGCAAGAGAAGTCCGTGATACATCTTTAAGAGTGCCACATGGTGCTTACGGAGTTGTTATGGATACAAAGATCTTCACAAGAGAGAATGGAGACGAACTTCCTCCTGGAGTAAACAAGAGCGTTCGTGTATACATTGCTCAGAAGAGAAAGATTTCTGTAGGAGATAAGATGGCTGGTCGACATGGTAACAAGGGTGTAATTTCCCGTATTCTGCCAGTAGAAGATATGCCATACTTACCAAACGGACGTCCATTAGATATCGTACTGAACCCATTAGGTGTGCCTTCACGTATGAATATCGGACAGGTGTTAGAGATCCATCTGTCCTTAGCAGCAAAAGTTCTTGGATTTAATGTTGCTACACCAGTATTCAATGGTGCAGACGAGAACGATATCGCAGATACATTAAGAATGGCAAATGACTATGCCAATACATCATGGGAAGAATTTGACGCGAAATGGCGTGATAAAGTTAACGATGATGTAATGGATTACTTATATGAAAACAGAGACCATAGAAAAGAATGGCAGGGTGTACCAATTGATACAACTGGTAAAGTAAGATTAAGAGACGGTCGTACAGGAGAAGAATTTGACAGCCCTGTAACAATCGGATTCATGCATTACCTGAAACTGCATCATCTGGTAGATGACAAGATCCATGCACGTTCTACTGGTCCTTACTCATTAGTAACTCAGCAGCCACTGGGTGGTAAAGCTCAGTTCGGTGGACAGCGTTTCGGAGAGATGGAGGTATGGGCACTGGAAGCTTATGGTGCAGCATACACACTTCAGGAGATCCTGACATTCAAGTCCGATGACGTTGTAGGTCGTGTGAAAGCATACGAAGCGATCATCAAAGGTGATAACATCCCTGAACCAGGTGTTCCAGAATCTTTCAAAGTATTATTAAAAGAATTCCAGTCACTGGCATTAGATGTTAAAATTCTTGACGAGAACGCTGAAGAAGTTGAATTAAGAGAAGATGTTGATGGTGGAGATGCAAATCAGGATCTTGCACCAATGATCGAAGGAGACGGTGTCTTCAACAATTATGAAGAAAGCGAATCTGAACTCGGTGCTTTAGGATATAAACACGGAGACTTATCAGAAGGTGAAGATAACACAATCATGTAGATTGGCGAGCAATTTAGGAAGGAGCAGCCTTAAATGATGGAATCAAGCAATGAATATCAAAGCAATAAAATTTCATTTGATGCAATTAAGATCGGGTTGGCTTCCCCAGAAAAGATCCGTGAGTGGTCTAGAGGAGAAGTAAAGAAACCTGAGACGATCAACTATCGAACATTAAAACCTGAAAAAGACGGGCTTTTCTGTGAGAAGATCTTCGGGCCTACAAAGGACTGGGAGTGTCACTGCGGAAAGTACAAAAAAGTTCGCTATAAAGGTGTTGTCTGCGACCGATGCGGTGTTGAAGTGACAAAAGCAAGTGTCCGTCGTGAAAGAATGGGACATATCGAATTAGCAGCTCCAGTATCTCATATCTGGTATTTTAAAGGAATTCCTAGCCGTATGGGTCTGATTCTTGATATTTCACCAAGAACACTGGAAAAGGTTTTATATTTCGCATGCTATATCGTTTTAGATGCTGGAGATACAGATCTTGCATATAAACAAGTATTAACAGAAAAAGAATATAGAGAAGCGTATGAAAAATACGGAGATACATTCCGCGTAGGAATGGGTGCTGAAGCAGTGAAAGAACTGCTTCAGGCCATTGATCTTGAGGCAGAAGCAAAATCCTTACAGGATGAATTCAAAACTGCTACAGGTCAGAAGAGAGCCAGAATCGTTAAGAGACTGGAAGTTGTAGAGGCATTTTTAAACTCAGACAACAAACCAGAATGGATGATCCTGGATGCAGTTCCAGTTATTCCACCAGATATCCGTCCAATGGTGCAGTTAGATGGTGGACGTTTTGCCACATCTGACTTAAATGACCTTTACAGACGTATCATTAACAGAAATAACCGTCTGAAGAGATTATTAGAGCTTGGAGCTCCAGATATCATCGTAAGAAACGAAAAGAGAATGTTACAGGAAGCAGTTGATGCCCTGATCGATAATGGTAGACGTGGACGTCCAGTCACAGGACCAGGAAACCGTGCATTAAAATCATTATCAGATATGTTAAAAGGTAAACAGGGACGTTTCCGTCAGAACCTGTTAGGAAAACGTGTAGACTATTCTGGACGTTCCGTTATCGTAGTAGGACCAGACTTAAAGATTTATCAGTGTGGTCTTCCAAAAGAAATGGCGATCGAATTATTCAAGCCATTCGTTATGAAAGAATTAGTAGAGCGTAAATTAGCTCACAACATTAAATCAGCTAAGAAAATGGTTGAAAAACTTCAGCCAGAAGTATGGGATGTCTTAGAAGACGTCATTAAAGAACATCCTGTTATGTTAAACCGTGCACCGACACTGCATAGACTGGGAATTCAGGCATTCGAGCCTATCCTGGTAGAGGGTAAAGCGATTCGTCTGCACCCATTGGTATGTACAGCGTATAATGCCGACTTCGACGGTGACCAGATGGCTGTCCATCTTCCATTATCTGTGGAAGCACAGGCAGAGTGTAGATTCCTTCTGTTATCACCAAACAACCTGTTAAAACCATCTGATGGTGGTCCAGTAGCTGTTCCTTCTCAGGATATGGTACTTGGTATCTACTATCTGACATTAGAGAAAGATGGAGACAAAGGTGAAGGTAAATACTTCAAATCTGAGAACGAAGCATACTTAGCTTATGAAAATAAGGTAATCACACTTCATTCTAAGATCAAAGTAAGACGTACAGGTGTGGACAAAGATGGAAATCCTATTTCCCAGATCGTAGATTGTACACTTGGACGTATTCTGTTTAATGAGATCATCTTACAGGATTTAGGATTTGTAGACAGAAGCAAACCAGAAAATGCCTTAGCATATGAGATTGATTTCCATGTAGGAAAGAAACAGTTAAAACAGATCCTTGACAGATGTATCAATATTCATGGAGCAACAAAGACTGCAGAAGTCTTAGATGATATTAAAGCAATCGGATACAAATTCTCTACAAGAGGAGCTTTAACAGTATCCATTTCTGATATGACAGTGCCACCTGAGAAACCTCAGATCTTAGGAGATGCACAGAAACAGGTAGAATTTATCACAGAACAGTATAAACGTGGTCTGATGACTGAAGAAGAGCGTTATAAAGCTGTTGTTAAGACATGGTTCGATGCCGATGACGTTTTAACAGATAAACTGATCAGCGGATTAGACCGATTAAACAACATCTTCATGATGGCCGATTCCGGAGCCCGTGGTTCTAACCAGCAGATCAAACAGTTAGCAGGTATGCGTGGACTGATGGCCGATACATCAGGACGTACAATTGAATTACCAATCAAGTCTAACTTCCGTGAAGGTCTTGACGTACTGGAATACTTTATTTCAGCACATGGTGCTCGTAAAGGTCTGTCTGATACAGCCCTTCGTACAGCCGATTCAGGATACTTAACACGTCGTCTGGTAGACGTATCACAGGATCTGATCATTCGTGAACAGGACTGCTGTGAAGGTACAGGAGAAGAAATTCCAGGAATGTATGTAGAAGCATTCATGGATGGACAGGAAGTTATCGAAAGCTTAGAAGAACGTATCACAGGAAGATACGCAGCAGAAGAGCTTGTGAATAAAGAAACTGGAGAAGTCATTGTAAAAGCAAACCACATGATCACACCAAAACGTGCGAAAGCCGTTTGTGATGCAGGATATACATCTGTTAAGATCCGTACGATGTTAACATGTAAATCCGGAGTTGGAGCTTGTGCGAAGTGTTATGGATCTAACATGGCAACAGGTCAGGCCGTACAGGTTGGAGAAGCTGTCGGAATCATCGCAGCACAGTCAATCGGTGAGCCAGGTACACAGCTTACAATGAGAACATTCCATGCCGGTGGAGTAGCCGGTGATGATATCACACAGGGTCTTCCTCGTGTCGAAGAGTTATTTGAAGCACGTAAACCAAAAGGACTTGCGATCATCGCAGAATTTGGTGGAGAAGTGCAGTTAAAAGATACAAAGAAGAAACGTGAAGTTATCATCACAAACAGAGAAACTGGCGATGTGAAGACATATCTGATCCCTTACGGATCTCGTCTGAAAGTACAGGAAGGACAGATCCTTGAAGCCGGAGATGAACTTACAGAAGGTTCTATCAACCCTCACGATTTATTAAGAATCAAGGGAATCCGTGCAGTACAGGATTACATGATCCGCGAAGTACAGAGAGTATACCGTTTACAGGGTGTAGATATCAACGACAAGCACGTTGAGGTTATCGTACGTCAGATGCTTAAGAAAGTACGTATCGAAGACGGTGGAGACACAGGATACTTACCAGGAGCAATGGTTGATGTATTAGAACTTGAGAAGAGAAACAAAGAGATGGAAGAACAGGGTCTTCAGACTGCAATAGCAGATCAGATCATGCTTGGTATCACAAAAGCATCTCTGGCAACAGATTCCTTCTTATCAGCAGCTTCCTTCCAGGAGACAACAAAAGTTCTTACAGATGCAGCAATCAAAGGAAAAGTCGATCCATTAGTAGGATTAAAAGAAAACGTAATCCTTGGTAAATTGATCCCAGCTGGAACAGGTATGAGACGTTACAGAGATGTCAAGATCAGCACAGATGAAAATGATTTCACGATCGGAGATGAAATCGATTTCGAGGATGAAGAATTTGATATCGAAGAATAATTTGAATTTGTAGTTGGCCAACTGTAGGCTTTGAGTATATGATAAAAAATAAATAAAAAACCACAAACGCAGCGGTGGAATTTTTGCTCATATTTTGAACAAATCGCTTATCCGCCCAATTTCCTACGATAACTCGCTCTGAAGTTTATCTAAGACAAGAGTCTCTGAAGCTCAGACAATCGTCCAATTGGGCTGCGAATTTATTCAAAATATGGCAAAATTCCAATGCTGCGTTTGTGGTTTTTTATTTATTTTTTATCATATACCAGAAGACTATAGTGTGGACAATTACAGTATTTGGTGCATACGTAAAATATTTTATCTTCATTTATCGATACCCAGAGCGAAAGCGCGTCGCAGACAGATAACCATTTTTATAATATTCCACCAACTTCAGTCTATCAAACTATAATCTGTTTATTGTATGTAAAATCCTTAAGAAATCTGAAAAAACTATTTAATTGACAAAGTAAACAGATATTGATATAATAAAATCAACAAATAAAAGATAAGTTTTAAAAGAAAGGAGAATCGCCCAAGTTGCTCCATAAGGCTAACGGAAAGGCTTTTAAAACCGGCAGCTGATGGATCAGAAGTATTAAGATGATTGGGAATCATGAGACTGACTCAACAGGATATTATGATCTCGGGAGAGAACATAAGAGTCCTAGAAGCGGATAGAACGGTAAAGGAGTCAACCTCATAAAAATAATACGAAGAATAGAGAGAATGAACAAGATCTTAAGATAAGATCAGAAGATGATCAAAGAAAAAGAATCCAAACAAGAAAGATTCCAAGAGACGAGGAATCAAAACAAGAAAGATTCAGATAAGAGATCAACAAACATTCGATCAGCTGACCGGTGGAGCATTTAAAAAATTTGTAACTGGTAACTAAAGCAAAGTGTAACCCGTTAACAAAATAATTTGGAACTTATTAACTGAATATTTTCTCAAGAATAAGAGATTGATTTTTATATATTAAGAAAATGGCGTAAAGAAGCCATATAACAAAGAAATCGAAACATTGAGATCAAGAAAAGAAATCAGAATAGAAGCTGTCAGGGTCGATATCAGAGATGTGACGAGAAAGCATTTCTGAAGACAGTGGGATAAGAAAAGATTTCGAATAAGATCCATAGAATGAAATTTCCAAAAAGATAAAAATATATAGAAATTAATAAAAATCTTGGGAAAAGGTCTTGACAAAGGCATGCAGGCATTTTATAATAGCCTAGCATGCCTTTTTGGGGAGCAAAACCAAGAAGTGCATGTATAGTCACAAGGTGAATTTAAGTAACCACAGTAGAAAACATGTATGGAGGTGAAATCAATGCCAACTTTTAACCAATTAGTTAGAAAAGGGAGAAAAACATCTGTAAAGAAATCTACAGCACCAGCACTTCAGAAAGGATTTAACTCTTTAAAGAAGAAAGCTACAGACACAAGCTCACCACAGAAGAGAGGTGTATGTACAGCTGTTAAAACTGCAACTCCTAAAAAGCCTAACTCTGCTTTACGTAAGATCGCCAGAGTTCGTCTTTCTAACGGAATCGAAGTAACAAGTTATATCCCAGGTGAAGGACATAACTTACAGGAACATAGTGTTGTTCTGATTCGTGGTGGTCGTGTTAAGGACTTACCAGGTACTCGTTACCATATCGTTAGAGGTACACTTGATACAGCAGGTGTAGCTAACAGAATGCAGGCTCGTTCCAAATATGGAGCTAAAAGACCTAAGAAAAAATAAAACAAAACTAAATTGGTACAAAGCAGCGTAATTAAACGCTACCTTGTATAGTTGTGCCGGAACTTTATTGTTTCCTACAAAGGTTACAGGAGATATAAAAGTCCTGCACGAACATGCAATAACTAAGTATGAGTACCGATGAATTAATGATTATTAAGGAGGGAAGAACCGTGCCACGTAAAGGACATATTGCGAAAAGAGACGTATTAGCAGATCCTATTTACAACAATAAGGTTGTGACAAAATTAATCAACAACATTATGTTAGATGGTAAAAAAGGAGTTGCTCAGAAAATCGTATACGGAGCATTTGCCCGTATCGAAGAAGAAGCTGGAAAACCAGCTTTAGAAGTATTCGAAGAAGCTATGAACAACATCATGCCAGTTCTTGAAGTAAAAGCTAGACGTATCGGTGGAGCAACATATCAGGTGCCTATCGACGTTAGACCAGATAGAAGACAGGCATTAGCGCTTCGTTGGATCACAACTTTCTCACGTAAAAGAGGAGAAAGAACAATGGAAGAACGTCTTGCAAAAGAACTTCTTGACGCTTCCAACAATACAGGAGCATCTGTAAAGAAAAAAGAAGATATGCACAAGATGGCAGAAGCAAACAAAGCATTCGCACATTACAGATTCTAATTTCAAGAATCTGTTCTGGCGCTTTGCCAGATATGCTTCTATGTTAAAACTTATAGGAGGAAAAAATCTTGGCTGGAAGAGAATATCCATTAGAGAGAACCAGAAATATCGGAATCATGGCTCATATTGATGCTGGTAAAACAACAACAACAGAGCGTATCCTTTATTACACTGGTGTAAACTATAAAATCGGTGATACTCATGATGGTACTGCTACTATGGACTGGATGGAGCAGGAACAGGAAAGAGGTATCACAATCACTTCTGCGGCTACAACATGTCATTGGACACTGCAGGATCATTGCAAGCCTAAAAAAGGTGCTTTAGAGCATCGTATCAATATCATTGATACTCCAGGGCACGTTGACTTCACAGTTGAAGTAGAACGTTCTCTGCGTGTACTTGATGGTGCAGTAGCAGTCTTCTGTGCAAAAGGTGGAGTAGAGCCTCAGTCTGAAAACGTATGGAGACAGGCTGATACTTATAACGTACCTAGAATGGCATTCATCAATAAGATGGATATCTTAGGTGCTAACTTCTACGGAGCAGTTGATCAGATGAAAGATCGTCTGGGAGCTAACGTAGCAGTACTTCAGTTACCTATCGGTAAAGAAGACGACTTCAAAGGAATCATCGACTTATTCGAGATGGAAGCCTACATCTACAATGATGAAAAAGGTGAAGACATCTCTATCGTTGAAATCCCAGAAGATATGAAAGAAGAAGCAGAACTTTATCACACAGAATTGATTGAAAAGATCTGTGAATTAGACGACGATCTGATGATGCAGTATCTTGAAGGTGAAGAACCAAGTGTTGATGATTTAAAAGCTGCATTAAGAAAAGGAACATGCGAATGTAAAGCAGTTCCAGTATGCTGTGGTACAGCATATAGAAATAAAGGTGTTCAGAAATTACTGGATGCTATTATCGAATTTATGCCAGCTCCAACAGACATCCCAGCTATCAAAGGTGTCGATGAAGATGGTAACGAAGTTGAAAGACATTCATCTGATGATGAACCATTCTCAGCTTTAGCATTTAAGATCATGACAGACCCATTCGTGGGTAAACTTGCATTCTTCCGTGTTTACTCTGGAACATGCAAATCAGGATCTTACGTATTAAATGCAACAAAGAACAAAAAAGAGCGTGTTGGACGTATCTTACAGATGCATGCTAACAAGCGTGAAGAATTAGATATCGTATATTCAGGAGATATCGCAGCTGCAGTAGGTTTCAAATCTACAACAACTGGTGATACAATCTGTGATGAACAGCATCCTGTAATTCTGGAATCCATGGAATTCCCAGAACCAGTTATCGACGTAGCGATCGAACCTAAAACTAAAGGTGATCAGGGTAAAATGGCTGAAGCACTTGCTAAGCTTGCTGAAGAAGATCCTACATTCAGAGCTCATACAGATCATGAAACAGGACAGACAATCATTTCCGGAATGGGTGAACTTCATCTGGAAATCATCGTTGACCGTCTGCTTCGTGAATTCAAAGTAGAAGCTAACGTTGGTGCTCCTCAGGTAGCATACAAAGAAACATTTACAAAAGCCGTTGACGTTGACAGCAAATATGCTAAACAGTCTGGTGGTCGTGGTCAGTATGGTCACTGTAAAGTTCACTTTGAGCCAATGGATGCCAATGGAGAAGAACTGTTCAAATTCGAATCTACAGTTGTTGGTGGATCTATTCCTAAAGAATATATCCCAGCAGTTGGAGAAGGTATCGAAGAAGCAGCTCAGTCTGGTATCTTAGGAGGATTCCCAGTACTTGGTGTTAAAGCTACAGTATATGATGGATCTTACCATGATGTCGATTCTAGTGAAATGGCCTTCCACATTGCCGGATCTATGGCATTTAAAGAGGCTATGCAGAAAGCCGGAGCTATCCTGCTTGAGCCAATCATGAGAGTCGAAGTTACAATGCCTGAAGAATACATGGGAGACGTTATCGGTGATATCAACTCTCGTCGTGGACGTATCGAAGGTATGGATGATATCGCAAGCGGTAAGATGGTTCGTGCATTCGTTCCATTATCTGAAATGTTCGGATATTCTACAGACTTACGTTCTAGAACTCAGGGACGTGGTAACTACTCTATGTTCTTTGAAAAATACGAACCAGTACCAAAGAACGTACAGGAAAAAGTACTTGCTGATAAGTAAGAAAATTAATATATAAATATTTCGGGGCTATTTTGTCAAAATAGTCTTGAAATATTTGTTTAAATGAAATATAATCAAATTTAGGACGGCCCTTTGCTGGGCAACTATATTGAAGTTTGAAACATTATTGTAATTGCCCATAGGGCGAATAAGGAGGACAATTAAAATGGCAAAAGAAAAGTTTGAGAGAACTAAACCTCATTGCAACATTGGTACTATTGGACACGTTGACCATGGTAAAACAACTTTAACAGCAGCAATCACTAAAGTTTTAGCTGAAAGAGTAGAAGGAAACACAGCTGAGAACTTTGAAGATATCGATAAAGCTCCAGAAGAAAGAGAACGTGGTATCACAATCTCTACAGCTCATGTTGAGTATGAAACAGAAAAACGTCACTACGCTCACGTTGACTGCCCAGGCCATGCCGATTATGTAAAGAACATGATCACTGGTGCAGCTCAGATGGACGGAGCTATCTTAGTAGTAGCTGCTACTGATGGTGTAATGGCTCAGACAAAAGAACATATCCTGTTATCTCGTCAGGTAGGTGTTCCTTACATCGTAGTATTCATGAACAAATGTGATATGGTAGACGATGAAGAATTATTAGAATTAGTAGAAATGGAAATTCGTGAATTATTAAATGAATACGAATTCCCAGGAGACGACATTCCTATCATCCAGGGATCTGCTTTAAAAGCTATCGAAGATCCAGCTGGACCATGGGGAGATAAGATCATGGAATTAATGGATGCTGTTGACAGCTACATTCCAGATCCACAGCGTGATACAGACAAACCTTTCTTAATGCCAGTCGAAGACGTATTCTCTATCACAGGACGTGGTACAGTAGCAACTGGTAGAGTAGAAAGTGGTGTTCTTCACGTATCTGACGAAGTTGAAATCGTTGGTATCAAAGAAGAAACAAGAAAAGTTGTTGTAACTGGTGTAGAAATGTTCCGTAAACTGTTAGACGAAGCTCAGGCTGGAGATAACATTGGTGCATTATTACGTGGTGTTCAGAGAGACGAAATCGAAAGAGGACAGGTTCTTTGCCAGCCAGGTTCAATCACATGCCATACAAAATTCACAGCTCAGGTATACGTTTTAACAAAAGATGAAGGTGGACGTCATACTCCATTCTTCAACAACTATCGTCCACAGTTCTACTTCAGAACAACAGACGTTACAGGTGTTTGTGATTTACCAGATGGTGTTGAAATGTGTATGCCAGGTGATAACATCGAAATGACTATCGAATTAATTCACCCAGTAGCTATGGAGCAGGGTCTTACATTCGCTATCCGTGAGGGTGGACGTACTGTAGGATCAGGACGTGTTGCTACAGTTATCGAGTAATTAAATATTATTCAGTAAATTCAAGGGTTTCGGAGATTTCTCCGGAACCCTTTTTACATGCGATAATAATGAAGATGGGTGTGAGCGGTGCCAAAACGGTGCCAAAAAGAAAAACTCCGTTGAATTTTGCTATTCAACGGAGCTTTTTTCTTACCATCCCTTAATCTGTTTTACCTGTTCTGCCCGTTCGGGATCTCTGTGATATTGTAGTTTGAATTGTATCGTTTCAACCACTTCTTTCCTAGCTTCATCATCCAACTGATAAAAAGAAGTCAGAAGATTATCCACATCCGGCATACTATTTTTACCGAATAGGTACATAAGTGGATAGAGAGAGTTTTTCAAGTAGGTTTTGACTCTGCTTGCATCCAAGGCTCCATTCAATCCATCTGGGAGAGTGGGATATATTTCTTCTTCGGTAATAGCTCCAGAGAAAGGACTTGCAGAGCATATCTCATTCACATCAATATCTAAAGCATTGGCAAGACGAAGTGCAAAGTCAAAGCGGATATTGGAATCTTTTTGAATAATCGTGTATAACGTGGTGGCACTAATGCCGGTTTCTTTTGCAATTCTGCGTACATTTGTACCTTTTTCATCAAGGTACTCTTTTAATTTCTTTCCATCGCCCATAAGTAACCTCCTATTTTCATAGACAAAGTAATTACGAAAAACATAAATCCAATTGTTATCATATCACATTTACGAAAAACATAAAAGTGAAAATTACATAATTTTAGAATTACGAAAACCGTAAAATATTATTTACGAAGTATTGACATTATTTACGGACAGTGATAATATAAATTTACGAAAATCGTACACAACAAAAATACAAGAGTTGTAACGGAATTGTAGAATGAGAAGGGAGGATGAATATATGGCGAACTATCAATATATGATGAGTGCGGATGATGTGGCTAAGGAACTGGATTGTTCCAAGTCCTATGCTTACAAGTTGGTTAAGGCAATGAATAAGGAACTTGCGGAGCAGGGATATATCACAATGGCAGGACGGATTCCAAGAGCATATTGGGCAAAAAAGATGTTCGGATACGAGCTGGCTGCGAACTAAGAGAGGAGAAGAAAGGAATGGCTTACAAAGAAAAAGACACGAAGAAATGGACTGCCCAGTGGTTTGAAACGAATGCAAAGGGCGAAAAGAAAAAACGAAGAAAGAGAGGATTTTCCACAAAAAAGGAAGCTCTGGAATATGAGCGACAGAAAAAACTCAATAGCAGTCGAAGTATGGATATGAAATTGAGTGAATTTATGGAGGTATATTTTGAGGACAAACAGAATGAACTCAAAGAACGTACCATGAAAAACAAACGTTATATGATGGAACAGCATATTATTCCGTATTTTGGAAATCAAATGATGAGTGAAATATCAGCTTCGCAGATTATTCAGTGGCAGAATGAAATGCAGACAAAAGGCTTTTCGGAATCATATCTGCGAATGATACAAAATCAGCTAACCAGCTTGTTTACTCATGCTTCAAGGATTTACGATTTGCATACGAATCCATGCAAGAAGGTAAAGCGGATGGGAAACTCGGACAGCAGAAGCTTGGATTTCTGGACAACAGAGGAGTATCAGCAGTTTATTCAGACTATAGAACCGGGAACAAGATATTATCTCATCTTTGAAATTCTTTTCTGGACTGGATGCAGAATTGGAGAACTACTTGCATTAACTCCGGCAGATATAAACTTTGAAAGAAATCAAATCAGCATCACAAAAACGTACTATAGGACAGAACGAAAGGATGTGATTACAGAACCAAAGACAAAACAATCTGTGCGAACAATAGAAATACCGGAATTTTTGAAGCAGGAAATAAAGCAATTTATTGAAGGACATTATGGTATGCCGGAGAATGAAAGACTTTTCCCTATTGTGCAGGAAGCAGTACAGCATAAGATGAAGCAAAATATGGTGAAAGCCGGAGTAAAGAAAATCCGAGTGCATGATTTAAGGCATTCGCATGTAGCATATCTCATCAACAAAGGGATTGAGCCGATTCTGATAAAGGAAAGATTAGGGCATAAGGATATAAGAATTACCCTAAATACTTATGGTCACTTATATCCGAATCAGCAACGGAGAATTGCAGATTTGCTGGATAATGAACAAGAAAAAAGTCCCAACAGCGGCAACTGTCAGGACTAAAGATAACCGGATAAACCTCTGTTATCCTATGTATATACAAGCTAAGTATAGCAGAGGTTTTCTCCGGTAGCAATTATAAAATTAAAATTGGAGGAGAAAATGACAGAACAGAAGATTGAATTAAAGATGATTAGAATGTCAGAGGTACAGTCGCAGGAGATTGAGTGGCTGTGGTATCCATTCATTCCTTATGGAAAGCTGACAATTATCCAAGGTGATCCGGGGGATGGAAAGACAACAATGGTGTTGAATCTGGCGGCAAAGCTGTCAAAGGGCGAAGCACTGGATGAAAATATGAAAGTCACAGAGCCGGTCAATGTAATATACCAGACTGCGGAAGATGGTCTTGCAGATACGGTAAAACCGAGACTGGAACTTGCAGGGGCAGACTGTGAGAGAATTATTGTTATTGATGAGAGTGACAAGTCACTGTCTATGGTAGATGAACGCTTGGAAGAAGCGATTGTAAGGACTGGTGCAAGGCTCTTGATTTTAGACCCGATACAAGCCTATCTGGGCGGTGGCATGGATATGAACCGAGCAAACGAAGCAAGGGATATGACAAAGAAATTAGGAGCATTGGCAGAGAAAACAAAGTGTGCAATTATCCTTATCGGTCATATGAATAAGGCTTCCGGCAATAAAGCGGCATACCGGGGCATGGGTTCCATAGATTTCTTTGCAGTGGCAAGAAGTGTTCTTCTGGTCGGCAGGGTAGAGGGAGAACCGAATACCAGAGCAGTTGTCCAGATAAAAAATAACCTTGCAGCATTTGGACATCCAAAAGCATTTGCCTTATCAGAGGAAGGCTTTCAGTGGATTGGAGATTATGAGATTACGGTGGATGAGGTGCTTGGCGGCATTGCACCAAAGGCAAATAAAATGGAGCTGGCAAAGCAGATGTTACGTGAACTTGCGGAAACACAGAGTGCGGTTTTGAGCAACGAAATATTTGACCGGGCAGATGAACTGGGAATTTCTAAACGAACACTGGAAAACGCAAAGAAAGAGCTGGGTATCCGGGCAAGAAAAATCAACAACGCATGGTACTGGGAACTGGATAAAGTAAAGCCGGAATAAGGGAAGAACGCAACAATGCAGAGTATATGGAAATGCGGTCTTGAACATTGCAAGGTTGCAAAAGATATAGACATTGCGTTGTTGCGGTCTTGCAGAAAGGATTGGTGGATTGAAATGAAGAATGTGCAGATTTCTCAGGAACTGTTCTTTATGCTCGTGAGATATTTTCTCATAGGGCAGGAAGAAACGGAGCCGGAGATAGTTAAGGCATTGGAGAAAAAGATGGATGCCCTGGTAATGAGAGAGCTGTATACGCAGTATAAAACTGCACCGACAGAGGAAGAAAAGGAAAAGGCACGCAGGGAATATCTGGACAAGCGTGGTGTGCCGGACAGCTTCCGATGGTAATTTCCTTAGACGAATAAAACGGGAGCGTGGCACGCACCCGTATGATACGGTTAAGGAAAAATGGTACGGTGGTAGTGATGACAATGTGACCGGAACGGGCACAACTGCCGCAGGCAGAAAAAGTTTCCGGCAGGACGCAAAACCCGATTTATCGGGTTGCATTTTTGATGGCGAAGCTGTCAAAAGTGCTTTTGCGTTACTTTCGACGAAAGTAACAAAGCCTGTGCCTATCGGCACTAAAAGATACAGATAAAAAGAGATGAGAGGTGGTTTTTATTGGAGAGAACGATTAGCGGAATGATGGGGAAAGGCTCTGTGAATCACAATACAAGAGCATTTTCTGCAAAGAATGTAGATAAAGAAAGAAGCCGGGACAATGTGGAATTTTGTCACGAGGATATAAAGGCAGTGTATCACGAATTGTTTGATGAAGCTCTGGAACGGTACAATGCGAAGCAGAAACGGAGTGACAGAAAGATTGACAACTATTATGAGAAAATCCGGCAGGGGAAGCAGGAAAAGCTGTTTTATGAAGTGATTTTCCAGATAGGTAACAGAGATGACATGAATGCACGGAGTGAGGAGGGGCAGTTGGCAAAGCAGATACTTATTGACTTCATGACAGACTTTCAAAGCAGGAATCCGAATCTTCATGTATTCTCGGCACATCTGCACATGGATGAGGAAACACCGCATATTCATATTGATTTTGTTCCGGTTATTACCGGGAGTAAGCGAGGACTTGATACCAGAGTGTCACTGAAAGGGGCATTGGCGGAGCAGGGATTTGAGGGCGGCACCAGAGGAGCAACAGAATGGAACCAGTGGATAGAATCCGAGAAAAAGGAACTTGCGGCAGTCATGGAGCGGTATGGTGTCGAATGGTTGCAGAAGGGTACGCACAATAAACATCTTTCGGTGCTGGATTATGAGAAGCAGGAGAGGGCAAAGGAGGTTGCGGAGCTTGACAGTCAGCTTGCACAATCAGAAATTGCATTACAGACAGCAAGTAAAATGGTAGATAATCAGCTTGCTCGTGCGGAAGAACTGGCGGAGATGGGCGATAAGTTTCAAAGACGGAACGAGGAAATCAAGGCAGATAATGCAGAACTGGAAAAAACGTATGTAGATACAAAGCAGAGTTATAACAGTTTGTTGGCAAAAAAAAGTCAGTTGATTTTTGAGAATGAGGATTTGGAGCTGGAAAAGGAAAGGCGGTTGTCCGGCAACCGGGAATTAGAAAAGCAACAGCAGAAGCTTCAAAAAGAACTGGAAGCTATGGCAGGTTCTAGGGTCGCTCTGGAGCGTAATGTGAGAGCCTATGACGAGGAAAAACAATGGCAGCTTCCAGAGCCGGGAGTGGTGCAGTCGGCAAAATCCTATCGTGAAAAGGTGGCATTACCATTGATTACAAGATTAAAGGAACTTGTAAAAAGCCTGACAATCAAGTGTGTCGGTCTGATGGAGCAGGTGAAGAAGCTGGCTGCAAAGGTAAATCAGCAGGGAGAGGATATTGCATGGTACAAGAATAAAATCAAGGAGCAGAATAGCACAATGGAGCATTTGCAGGAGAAAGCGGAGGATTTGGAACGAGTGAAACAGTATGTCGGGGCTGACAAAATACAGGATATTATTGACAATGTGAAAGAAGCGGAACGGTTACAGGCAGAGCAGAAGCGTTTGCAGAGAAGCTATCAGAACAGAATGAGCAGATAAGGAGATAGATGGATATGACGGATAAAATCAAAGAAACAGAAGTGTTGAGAAAGCACATCATTGGAGAAAATGGAATCAGTTACACTTTGGGAGAGGATGGTCTGTATTATCCAGACATCCGACTCCCGGAAGGAACGCATTATGAAATCGGCAGATACGGACGGATGCGAGCAGAGTATCTGAAAGAGTACCATAGAGCATTGTATCTGGAATTGCTGTTGGATGGAAATTTAAATGAATATCTGCACCAGACGGACGAAGAATGTTATCAGATGATGGAGCGATTGGTGGAACAGATGAAAGCAAAGCAGGGAGTGACGGAGCAGTTGAAGTTGGAGAATCAAATGCAGTGGGTAGGAATGATGAACAATATCTGGCACTGTGCGGAAGAAGTGGTGTTGAGAGATATAGTATATGTGTAATAGATAGGGCGGTCTTCGGACTGCCCTTTTGAAAATTGTATAGAAAAAGGAACAATGAAATGATATAATAAAAAAAGAGAATTAGATCAACTTAGAATTTGAAAGGAGACATAACTATGAAAGAATATCAACATCTAATAGGTAAAATTATTATTGCGATTGCAATTATAGTTGCCGCAATCATTATAGCGGGTGCTATCGAGGGTGCAGGAGCAAATATCCAAAGTGGTCTGTGGCAGTTAAGAGATGCACTAAGATAAATTCAAATTTTATAGTAGTAAAGGAAGATGAAGTACCTACGGTGCCAAAACGGTGCCAAGAACTTAAGCAAATAAAAATACAGTATGCAAAAACAGCAGTTTTCTGCAGATTTTGCCACCTAAAAGCATAGAAAATATGCAGAAATACGGTATTCAAATAACGACAGGAATGCGTATTGGAGACCTCTTAAAACTTCGTATTGACTGCATTAAGCCACATTTGATTAGTGGATATACAATCGAGTGGACTCAGCACAAAGGACGCAAGGATAAGGCTCCTATGCCTGTTAGAAGCGAATGTGTAGCTGCGATAGAGAAACTTATTGAGATAACAGCAGAACTTCGTGATGAAGCTGATGAAAAGGATAAAGATACTCTGATGATTTGGCGAGTACCTGTGGGAAGAAGTGCTGGCTCAGTAGGTGTCATTACATCACAGACATTTACGCAACTTTGGTTCAGAGATTTCATCAAAGATAACAACATCAAAGATGCCAACGGCGATTACTACAACCTTACAAGCCATCAATTCAGACGAACTCTTGGAACAGATATGCTTTCCAAAGGAACTAACATAAATGTTATTCAGCAGGTGTTAGGTCATTCAGATCCATCCGTTACAAAGCGTTTCTATGCAGATGTAAAGGATAAGGAACGAGCAGAGGTATTTCAGAGTGTAGGTGTTATCGGTAACATCAATCAGATACAAAGTAGTGCTTTTGATAATGTATCAGAGTTTGAATGGTTTAAGACTAATAAGGATAAGTGTGTTGCAGGTTTGTGTGATGGTTATTGTACAAAACCTGTTACAGATGGAAATATCTGTCCGAGACTTCTTAAAAGGCAGAAATGCTATACTTGCAGTCGTTATATCACAACACCAGAGTATTTAGAGGCTCATAAACAGCACTTGGCTAACCTTGAAAAACAGCTTGAAGAAGGTGCTATCTATGGTGAGCATTACGCAGAACACTTTATACCGACCATAGAGGTATTGAAATTCATCATTGAAAGATTGGAGGGATTGCAAAATGGCAACTAACTTGGCTTTACAGCTACAGGTCATAGAGCCTAATACAGACTTAAACAGTATAATAATAGGCAACTCCCGATACAGTGATGATGTATGGGATTTAAGACCTTTTATTACTGCTAAATCAACTAAAGAATCACATAAATATATTCGTTTTGAATATATTTCTGATGTAGATATGAAGGAAACTGTTAAACAGTATACCTACTACAAACTTGGCAAAATAAAACCACAGACAGTACAAGGTTATATCAATGGTAATTTTCCAATGTTTATAGAATACTGTTCTATAAACGGCATTCACAGCTTTGCAGATGTTACTTTAGAGGATTATCTTAATTTCAATCTTTGGATGAAGGACGAAAAGAAGGTGGCAACAGGTACAGGATTTAGTACTTGTCATGCGGTAGAAGAAATCATCCGTATCGGTCAGATAAAAGGATGGAATGTACCACAGTTTCATCTTCCAAAGACAGAAACAGCTAATCAGTTATGGAATAGAAAAAAGTCTATGAAAACTAACAAGACAAAACCTATTCCAGAGGATGTATTTGATAAGATTTTGTATCATGCAGTACATGATGAAAAGGATGTACTCACAAAGGCAGGTATCATCATTCAGAGCCAGACAGGACTTCGTATCAATGAAGTTTTATCTATACAGGAAGGCTGTGTAAAACGTACCACAGATGGTTATGATTACATGGAGGTAACACTTGGCAAGACTGAAAAAGGCGAGCCTATCATCCATAAGGTATTTATCAATGACCTTGTAAAAGATGCCATTACAGAGCTTTCAGAATACACAGCAGAACTTCGTAAGGAAAGTGGATTAAAGGAACTGTTTCTTTGTAGAATTAAATCTCAGAATAATAAGATAGCTTCTTATACTGAAACGCATTGGAATGATAAAAAACTACGATACTTCATTGAAAGACATGATATTCGAGATAATAAAGGTGATTTATATCCCCTTACATCACATCAGTTTAGATCAACATTTGTAAGGGAACTTATCAAAAGAAAAGTACCTATTGCAATGATTATGAAACAGTATTCTCATGTTTCTATTGAAATGACGGCACACTATCTTACCTTACAGGAAGAAGAAGTCAAAGAAATCTATTCTGATATGATTTTGAGTCCAGAGTCAAAGATTGCAGGACTTCGTGCGAAAGAAATCAAAGGTAAGCTAGATGATTTATTTCATGGAAAAACTGAGGATGAGATTGATGATGTAATCTCTGGTTTGGCAAAAACAATGAGTTTCAATCCATTGCCTACAGGAGTATGCTTGTACGATTTTAGACGAGGTAATTGTACCGATGGAGATGGTTGCTTCTTTTACAACTGCCCGAACTACATCACGGAGGTTCAGTTCTATCCGATTTTGAAGGATGAACTGGATTTACTTGAAAAGGAAATGGCAAGACTAAAGGAACTTGGTCAAGAGCCAGCATATCAAGTGCAGGCAGTTAAGTACAAGTATCTAAAACCATTGGTAGAAAGTCTGGAGGTGCAGTTAAATGGCAAAGAAAGTGTCGGATAGTCAGGTTGCAGGTATTAAGGCTCATGCAGAGGCAAAGAATAAAGAAACTATTGATAAGGTCAGCAAGGCTATTGATAAACTTAAAAGAAAGAACAAGCCTATTAACTTTGAAACTGTAAGCAAAGAGGCAGGCGTATCAAGGGCAACCCTTTATAATAATGCACAAGTTAAGGAGCGTATTTTAAGCCTTAGAGCTATCTCAAAGGCAAGCCCTTTAGATGATTTGGTTGCTGTTAAAAAGGATAAGATACAGCTCAAGGACGAAAAGATTGCTACTCTTAGGGAACAGGTTAAAAAGTTAGAGGATGACAAAAAGAAACTGATTGTTCAGTTAGTCGATTATGAGGAACTAAAATCCGAGAATGAACGACTGAAGAAACAGTTAGCTAAGAAATAGAGGTACGCTTATGAATGATGAACATAAAGAAAAGATTTATTATATACAGCAACAGGCAGATGAATTGAGTGCAGAAATATCAAAACTTATGAAAAAAGATGCTGACCTTTCAGAAAAACATCTTAATGAATTGATTGAGTTAGGCGTATTCATCTCAATGACCTGCCAAGAGCTATTGGATGAAGAATAATTTTAGGAAAGGAGAACGTAGTAGACAGTATTTTATGTAAAAGAAGTAATAAATGCTTATTTTACAATACTTTCATACATACGATACAGTCTGCTACTAAAAATAAAAGATGAATAAACATGAGTTATATCATAACCACAATTATGTTTATCTGCTGACTTCTAATATTATTAACCGCTGTGGTGATTCATTAGATACAATACTTTTTACATGGTTGGTATATTTACTTACAA
>OFMF01000961.1_pt1 | contig 24893 bp, 15 predicted proteins | sample 1541771 | NCBI WGS metagenome assembly OFMF01 (sample SAMN04209235, study PRJEB22552) | human gut metagenome | biome: gut; material: feces | host: Homo sapiens | place: USA: Oklahoma
TTTTCTAGGCAATTTCCAATCTAACGGGTGTTGCACTTTCATTTAGACAACGGGACGAAGCTGGACCGGTTGGTGTCGGAGAAGGTCGAACAGCTGTTGAACGCGATGCTGGACGCGGAGGCCGACGAGATCACGGGCGCGTGCAGGCGTTCGTATACGCTGGAATGCAAGACGAATGCGGCCAGACGCGCGCTCGAGGGCGAGCCCCTCGCCCGCGTGGCGCGCGACGCGGGTTGCACGCCGACGAGCGTGTACCAGTGGATGCGCCGCTACCGGAGCGAGGGGATACTGGGACTGATGGACAGGAGAAACGCGCCGATGCCGGCCGAACCGATGCCCGCGGCCGGCGATGACGTGGAGGAGCTGCGCCGGCAGGTGGAGGTCCTGCGGCTGGAGAACGCGGTGATGCGGGAGACGATCGATGTTTTAAAAGCCGACGACCCGCGCCTCGACCCGTCCATGCTGACGAACAGGGAGAGGACGCGGGTCGTCGACGCGATCAGGGGTGAATTCGGCCTGGCGGCCTGTCTGAAGGCCGTGGGGCTGAAACGCAGCACCTACTATTACGAGCGCGGCGCGATCGCCGCGGGCGACAGGTACGCCGTGCTGCGGGCCCGCGTCGCCGGCCTGTTCGAGCAGGGTGGGCGCGCATGGGGATACCGGACCATCCACCGCATGCTGCGCCTTGACGAGTCCGACCCGATCGTCGTCTCGGAGAAGGTCGTCAGGCGGATCATGCGCGAGGGGGCCATGCGGCCCGTGTACCTGAAGCGGCCGAAGCGGTGGAGCTCCTACGCCGGCGAGATCGGCGAGGCCCCGGCGAACCTCGTGGAGCGGGACTTCCACGCCGACGCGCCGAACATGCTGTGGGTCACGGACGTCACCCAGTTCACCATGGACGGGTACAAGTGCTGGCTTTCCCCGGTGGTCGACTGCTTCGACGGGATGGTGGTCTCCTGGACCTTGTCGCGCTCCCCGAACGCCGACATGGCGAACCGGATGCTCCTTGACGCGGTCGCCACGCTCAGGGACGGGGAACATCCAATCATCCATTCCGACCGCGGCTGCCACTACCGGTGGGACGAATGGATCCGCATCTGCGAGGAGCACGGGCTGATCCGGTCGATGAGCGCCAAGGGATGCAGCCCGGACAACGCGGCCGCCGAGGGGTTCTTCGGCAGGCTCAAGAACGAGTTATTCTACGGGCGGGACTGGAGGGGCGTGGGCTACGAGGAGTTCCGCGAACGCCTGGCCGCCTACCTGACCCACTACAATGAAACCAGGATCAAGAAGTCACTGGACTGGATGAGCCCCGTGCAATACCGCAGAAGTCTTGGACTGGCCGCCTGACCGTCCAAAAAAACATCCGCACCCCCTCCGTGCGATCATGGACGATGCGCTCCGCCTGCGCCATCGCATGATTCCGTACCTCCACACCATGAACTGGCGCGCATCCCGGACAGGCCTTCCCCTGGTGGAGCCCATGTATTGGGGATCGCCCGACATCGACGCCGCATACCACGTTCCCAACGAATACATGTTCGGCACCGAACTGCTGGCCGCGCCCATCACGGAACCGATGGATAAATCCTCCCGACGGGGCAAGGCCGACGTATGGCTGCCGCAGGGCGACTGGTTCGACTTCTTCACCGGGCGCCGGTATAGCGCGTCTTCGCCCAACGGACGGCGCATGACCGTCTGGCGTCCGCTCGACGGAATTCCCGTGTTCGCGAAGGCCGGCGGCATCGTGCCGATGCAGCCCCTGTCCGAGGGGGATTCCATCAACTCCGTCGACAACCCGCAGCATCTGGAGATCATCGTCTTCCCCGGAGCGGACGGCGACTTCACGCTGATGGAGGATTCGGGACATTACTCTCGGCAGATCACCCCGGCGACCACCGCGATCACCTATCGATGGCGCAAGGACGGCGCCACATCCGCACTCACGGTATCGCCAGCCCAGGGAGACGTTCACGCTCTGCCGGCCCGGAGAACATGGGATTTCCTGTTCCGAGGCATTACCGACAGCGACATATCCGTACAGGCCGACGGCGCATCCGTCGATTCGGATCGCCGGTATGATGCCGAAACCCTCACATTGCAGGTAACGGTCGCCGACGTATCCACCCGCAGCGAGATACGTGTCACCATCGGCGACACGACGATGGCCGCCGATCCCCGCATGGAAGACGTCTTCGACATCCTTCGGCATGCCGAAATGCGATATCTGACCAAGGAACAGGCTTATGCCGCCATAGCGGAGAACGGCATCGACGCATTGGCCACGATGGATTCACTCGAGCACGTCAGCGGGCCGGACATGGAAGATTGCTCCGATTCGCATATGCCGAGCGCCGTCCGTCAAGCGCTGACGGAGGTGCTGCTCCGATCCTAGCCCGCATGTCGCCTCTCCCGGAATACGCCACGGGAGAGGCGACAGCAGCCCGTCACAGACCCATGTCCAGGCGAACGCCGGGCCGTCAACACGTCGAGGCACGACGCACCAGATCGTAGGAGGTCACATACGTGCGGAACGGATCCGCCGACCCCTCGATGCGCGCGATCAGCATATCCACGGCATGTCGCGCGTAATCATCCACATGCGGGTCGATCGTCGTCAATCCGGGCATGCAGTACTCGGCATCCGGCACGTTGTCGAACCCAATGACCTGCATATCCTGCGGCACGCGCACGCCGCGCCGCTGCAGCTCATGAATCACCCCGATGGCGAGCGCGTCGTTCAGGCACATGACCGCATCCGGACGCGGCGCATCCGGATCGTCCAACAGCCCCGCCACCGCATCGCGGCCGCCGGACTGCACCCAATCCGCGTTACGGACCAGCCGCCAATCGACCTGCAGGCCACGCTCCTCATGGGCCAACACATAGCCGCGGGTACGCATCGTGCTGGTGGTTTCGGGCCGCGACTCGCGGTCGGCATCCGGGCATGCGTTCTCCGCGGTGCCGCCGATCAACGCGATCCTACGGCATCCCGAATCCAGCAGCGCCCCCACCGCGGTGCGTACGGCCTCCACGTTCGGCATCGTGACCCAATCGGCCAGTCCCTGCGTATCGTAATCGCCCACAATCACCAACGGATACGGCTGGTGCAGTATCGTGCGATCCGTGATCGGCGAGCCCATGAAGAAAATCCAGCCGTCCGCGGCCAGCTTCTTCGTCTCCGGGATCGCCTGCGCCAAGCCGCCGGCGCTGTTGTAGGTATCGGTGATCACCGCGTACCCGCGGGAACGTGCCGCCGCCACGATGCTGTCGGCGAGATAGGGCATGAACGGCTGGCAGAAATCGGTGATGGCCAGTCCGATGAGCTTCGTGCCGCCGGTTTTCATGGCGCGGGCGGACACGTTAACGCGGTATCCGAGGCGTTCGATGGCATCCTGGACACGCTGGCGCGTCTCCGGGCGCATACTGCCGGTGTTGTTCAGCACATTCGACACCGTTTTGATGGAGACGCCCGTCTCGCGCGCCACGTCGGTGATGGTCACCCGTTTCGCCACAGCACCCCTCTCGTCGCACCATCGGGCATGTTCCGCACGGTTCAGGCGGAACGCCCGTCTGATTCCAGCATAACGCGTTTTCCCCGGCCGGTCCGGTCCCTTCCGCCCGGCCCGGGAAGCAAGGGCCGTGCGATCCGTCCTTCTCCGGAACGGACCGCGCGGCCCATCGCGTCACTTGATGTGCAGGGCGGTCCAACTCACCGGCGGCAGGGAGACGCGGACCACGCCGGACTCGGCATCGTACATGGCCGACCCGTTGGCGTGCGGGGTCACACGGTTCTGGTCGTAGAGCGTATTCGCGGCGAACAGATCGTCGTCGTGCAGCGTCTGCGCCTCGACGGATGCCGGCTGCGCGCCGTCCTGCAGCCTGATCTCGAACTCGGCGGTCGCCTCGAGCGAACGGTTCACCGCAAACACGGCGAGCGAGCCGTCGGCGCAGCGCACGGCCACGGCGTTCACGCCGTCGACCTCGCCATAGCGCGGCGTATCCACGGTGCCGGCGGACAGCTTCGGCTCCAGCACGGTGCCGCCCTTGGCCAGGCGCGCGGTCACGGAGAACGGGTGGAACGTGGTCTGGCGCCAGGCCGGGCCGCCCGGCTCCGTCATGATCGGGGCGATGACATTGACCAGCTGCGCCAGGCTGGCGGCGCGCACGCGGTCGGCGTTCTTGAGCAGCGTGATCATCAGATCGCCGAACACCACGGCGTCGGCGGCGGTGTAGATGTCCTCCAGCAGACGCGGGGCCACCGGCCAGCTGCCGATGCCCTCGGGGGTCTTGCTCGGCTCCTCACCCTGGTACCAGACATTCCATTCATCGAACGAGATGTACACGTCGTGCGCGCTCTTCAGATGGGCCTTGGTGGCGTCGATGGTGGCGGCCACGTCCTTGATGAAGCCGTCCATATCCACGCCGGAGGCCAGGAAGCTGGCCATGTCGCGCGTGCCGTCCTCCTTGAAGAACGGCTGGTAGTAGGCGTGGCAGGAGACGAAGTTCACGTTCTCGTAGGTCTTCTCAAGAACGGTCTGCTCCCACTTGCCGAAGGTCGGCATGCCATGGGCGGAGGAGCCGCACACCACCAGTTCCACATCCGGATCGATCTGGCGCATGCCGGCGGCCACGGAGGCGGCGAGCATGCCGTAGTCCTCGGCGGACTTGTGGCCGAGCTGCCACGGGCCGTCCATCTCGTTGCCCAGGCACCACATGCGGATATCGAACGGCTTGTCGGCGCCGTTGGCGCGGCGACGTTCCGACAGCTCGGTGCCGCCGGGCACGTTCGCGTACTCCAGCAGGTCCAGGGCCTCCTGCAGGCCGCGCGTGCCCAGGTTGACGGCCTCCATCAGCTCGTTGCCGCCGGTGGCCTCAAGCCATTCGGCCATCTCGTGCAGGCCGAATTCGTTGGTTTCGGTGGAATGCCAGGCCAGATCGAGTCGACGGGGACGTTCCTGCTTGGGGCCGATGCCGTCCTCCCAGCGGTAGCCGGACACGAAGTTGCCGCCCGGGTAGCGGATGGTGGTGGCGCCGAGTTCCTTGACCAGGTCGATGACGTCCTTGCGGAAGCCGTGCTCGTCGGCGGTCGGGTGGTCGGGCTCGTAGATGCCGGTGTACACGCAACGGCCAAGGTGCTCGACGAACGAACCGAACAGACGATTGTTGACCGGAGCGACCTCAAAATCGTCATCGACGACGAGACGTGCGGTCAGATGGTCCTGCTGGGGCATGGGATTCCTTTCTACATATCTGCATGCACTCTGCATACGTGACACGTATCCATACAACGATGTACCGCGGAGGCGCGGGCGACCGGGGACATCCGTGTGGCAGCCACCAGTGTAGTACAACCTTGTACTGACTGCCGGAAGGCGTGTTGCAGAGACGGCTGAGACCTTTTGGCGCACCACTGCAGCAAAAAAGATCCCAAGAAGTCGAATTACAGTCCCATCCGACGCATAGCCACCGTGAACATACGGCAAAAGGCATCAACCACGTCACCCGTCCACCCGCTACATTCACAAGCAGTACCGCCCACTCTGCATCATTCGCATATGCAAAGGCCGCGAACCGTACGATGACGGTTCGCGGCCCCCTGACATGCCATTAGGCCACCCGGCTCGCACCGGCTGTTCGGCCTGCCGGCTCAGCCCTCGCGCTTGGGCGCCTGGCTGGCCACGCGGGTCAGGCGCGGCGGGCGGCGCGTGGACACGAACAGCGGCTGCACCTCGACCAGCGGGTTGTACGGCGCCAGGCCGAACCACTTGACCGGGGAACCGGCCACGCGGCGGATCGCGTACTTGATCTGCAGCGAGAGGGCGCCACGGCCGGAGACCTTCGACTCGGGCATCAGCGCCTTGTGGATCACCACGTAGCGGATGGTGCCGATGCCGGGATCGGCGTCAAGCTTCGGGTAGATCGACTGCTGGTTCGGCAGCTCGCCGGTCTTCTCCAGATCGTGCATGATCTGATGCAGGTAGGCCGGGATGGACTGCGAGACCTTGAAGCCGAGGCGGATGCGCACACGGAACAGGTAGTCGGTACCGAAGCTCTCGACCGAATACTCACGGGTGAACGGCTCGTCGGTGGTCTCGACGGCCACCGCCCACCATGCGCGGGCGCGCTTGGGGTGGTCGGCGAAGATCGAGAAGAAGATGTCCGTATCGAGACGCTTCAGGTCCGGATCGCTGGTCAGGTAGACGATGTTGTCCGCGAACCGGTGGATGCGGCTATCGCCGTGCAGCTTGTCCAGCGCGGGGAGGAAGTCCTTCGGCATCATGTGCCGACGCTGCGAGCGCTCCAGTTTGGTGCCCTCGTTCCACGTGTACATGATCATGAGGATCGCCAGCGTGAGCAGCAGCGTGAACCAGCCGCCGTGCAGGAACTTGGCCATCGAGGCGGCGAAGAACAGGACCTGGATCGCCAGGAACACGACGGTGAACACAACGGCGCCGAACTTGTTGCTGCGGTGCCACAGGTAGATGCCCAGCAGGATCGTGGTGGTGATCATCGTGATGGTCAGTGCCAAGCCGTAGGCCGCCGAGATATGTTCCGAATCGCGGAACAGCAGCAGCACGGCCAGCGTGGCCACGCACAGCACCACGTTGACGACCGGAATGTACAGCTGGCCGCGGGTACGGGCAGGGTAACGGACCTGCAGATGCGGCATCCAGTTGAGGCCGGTGGCCTCGGAGACCATGGTGAACGCGCCCGTAATCAGCGCCTGGGAGGCGATGATGCCGGCGGTGACCGACAGCACGACGGCCACATAGCGCACGTTCGGATCCATCATCTGGAAGAACGGGTTGATCCCCTCGGCGTCGGCCAGTTCGGGGTTGTTCTGGTTGCGCAGCATCCACGCGCCCTGGCCGAAGTAGTTGAGCACCAGCGCCACCTTGATGAACGGCCAGGTGAAGTAGATGTTGCCGCGGCCCACGTGGCCCATATCCGAGTACAGCGCCTCGGCGCCGGTGGTCGAAAGGAACACGGTGCCCATCAGCGCCAGACCGGTGGCGTTATTCGGACTGAACAGGAACTTGATGCCGTAGTACGGGTTGAGTGCGGCGAGCACGGACCAGTCGTTGCCGATGGCTACCACGCCGACGATCGCCAGGAACGCGAACCAGACCATCACCACCGAGCCGAAGACCTTGCCGATCGATTCGGTGCCGCGCGACTGCACGGCGAACAGGATCACGATGATCACCGCGGTGATCATCATCGTCAGATCCTTGTTCTCGGTGAACAGATGCTCCAACGCCGGCAGCGTCTTCAGGCCTTCGACGGCGGACGAAATCGACACGGCCGGCGTCAGCACCGAGTCCGCCAGGAAGGCCGCGCCGCCGAGCATGGCCGGTATGACGAGCCATGCGCCGTATTTGCGAATCAACGAGTACAGAGCAAAGATGATTCTGCAGAAACGGACATCCAAACATCCCAATTCACATCACACATGACCGATTCTCCAGAATCGGACACACAGAACACATTTTTCGGAACTCAGACGTCCGATTCGGCAGAATCGGACACATGTGCACAAGTCGGATGATGAGCACGACTATCGACGGGCGTTCGCCGGTTGTGGACGCCGCTGAAATCGATGCGATCCACACCGGGCACACGCATGAAGACGCACAGTATCAACGCGTGGTATCGCCTGGCACCAGTGTCATGGGAATAAGCACGTTCGGCTCGAACGGCTTGGGGATGTTCTTGCGTGAAGCGTTAGCCGCGGCCACTTCCTCATTGGCAATCGCCTGCACGATATGGTCGGCCGCCGACTGTGCGATCGCCGAGAAATCCTGCGCGACCGCGGTCAGCTTCATGCCGGCCAAATCAGTCAAATACGTACCATCGTAGGCAACGATCTGCAGCTCGTCAGGAATGGAAATTCCACGGCCCAACGCTTCGCGCACGCAGAACGACGCGCCAATATCGGAACTGACCACGGCATCGACACCGTCGATCGTCACCTTGTCGAGCGCATTGCTGACCGCACGATGATAGCCGGCAAAATCCATCACTTCGCCAGCTTCAACATACTCGTATTTCACGCCTGCGGAGGTCAATTCCTGTTCCAACGTGAGGTAGTAGCGCACCGTCGGGAACGTGGTCTTTCCCAAATCGAACGGTCCTTCCTCGACTTCTCCGCGCGCAGCCAAATCGAAGAATTGATCTCGCGGACCGCCAATCATCACCACATGTTTGGTACCATTGCGGATCAGCATCTGCGCAATCAATCGCCCACCCTGCTCGTGGTCGGATCCAATCGACGAAATACCGTCTCCAAGCACACGGTCGAACGCGACGATCGGGCGATGAATCGACGTCCAATAATCGCCGGGATGCGAAGTGTGCGCACACATGACGATGCCGTCCATCATGTGCCGACGCAACATGTCGACATACTGGATTTCGCCGTCCGCCTCATCTGCGGTAGAGCACAACATAGTGCGTAATCCTTGCGCGGCGAGCGCATGCTGCAGATGTGCGGTAAACGTTGCAAAGAACGGGTGGCGGATGGTGGGCACGATGACGCCGACCAGATTCGTACGATCATGATACAGATTGCGGGCAAGCTCGTTCGGCACATAATTGAGGGCTTGCATGGCTTTGCGCACACGTTCGCGCATGTCATCAGACACGTACCCGTTGCCGTTCACCACCAGCGAGACGGTGCTCAGAGACACCCCGGCCTTCTTCGCCACATCGCGCATGCCGACCATGATCGCACCTTCCCCGTTATCACTGTTCTATCGTTGTATGCTCACGTGCTTACCACGAAATATTACATTCATTTACATTCTCTCGAACCTGTTCGACAGTCCGGCAACGAAATACAGCTTCTTAGTGTCGACTCCCGCGGAGGCGAAGGCCTTCAGCAGCGGCTTGGTCTGGTCGAATGCAATCATCAGCGTTGCATCCGGACTGGCGGCCTTGATGGCGGTTGCGCTCAGATTTCTTTCACGTTACTCAGCGACCGTCCGTGTAACGTGAAAATTACGCCGGATTGGCAAGCAGCGCAATGCCGAAACCGGCGGCCACACAAATGAGAGGCACCGCGACGGTTGCTATTCCATAGCCCAGAGCCAGCGTAAAACGACGCTGGCGAATCAATGAAACCACTTCGTTGAGCGCCGTGGAGAATGTTGAGAAACCACCGAGAAATCCGACAACGAACATCATGACCGTGTCCATATCCACCGATTGCGAATAGTAGGACATCATGGCGATGCCCGCGCATAGCGAGGCGACGCCGTTGATGACGAGCGTGGATAGCGGGAAGTTGCGATTCGTTCTTCGATTCTCGCGGTTCCAGCCTTGTTGAATTGACACGTCGAGCACGTAACGGGCCATGGCTCCCAGACCGCCGAACAGACAGATCATCCACATCATCAGCGCACCTCCCCGGTAGTCGGGTCGGCGACAAGCGAAATCTCCGCAGTGATCGGTTTGGGCTCGAAGCTGGGTGGAAGCGGGTTGGCCGGCTGCTGGATTGGCTGCGACTGCTGCTGGGGCTGCTGGATCGGCTGCGACTGCTGAATCTCGGGCAGCTGCCCCAAGTCTGGAGTATCCGGCTCGCGCAGCAACGGATGCGCCGGCTGCGTCAGCTGAGGAACGGCCAGCGGAGGAATCTGCGGAACGCGGCCTGTCTGCATAGGCTGGCTGGCGGTCGGCGGCACGGTTGGCGTTTCGACTCGCGGAACCTGTCCCGTCTGCGCGGCCTGCTGCGCCGCCTGCGCGGCTTCCATTGCGGCCTGCGCGGCAGAACGCGCCACGTCGGCCACTTTCACATGGCGTACGCCCTGCGTGTCCGATTCGTCGGACACGGAAACAGCTGAAAACGCACCCCGAACCCGCTTTCGAGTACTCCGTGACAGCAGTGCCTGCATCAGAACCACGCCGGCGGCGGCAGTGAGCAAACCGCCTGCAAAATTTCCCGCAAGATAGCCAAGCGCACTGGCGATATGCCGCTCGTGCAAACCTTCCATCGCTTCCAGCATCACGCCGGACATCGTCGAAAGCCCGCCGAGCAAGCCGAGCCCAACACCACGGCTGACAACCTGCCGCACCCGGCGACGCAGCCACGAAGCGGTCGCCATGAATTCGGTCAGCATCGCGAACAGGAAGCAGGCGACCATATTCGACACAAACGTGCCCACAACGAATGGCGTCCCGCTGACCGACGGCAGGAGCATATCCAACGCATGCCGACAGCCGACTCCAACAAATCCACCGACGAACACCACAACATACATCAGTCCGTCGGCGAGCGGATTGAACCGCGCCTGCATACGTTTCATCGGCGCCAGGGGAATCGTAGGCGGATCCATGGTGTTAGCGGCGGGCGCGGTTGCACCAGCATGCGTCACCTCAACAGCGTCGATTGCCTGCGTGATGGGATGTGAGTCCTCACCCGCAGTCACCACGTCTCCCGGCGATTGTTCTTGCGATTCCATTGCGCTCCCCCTGTACTGGCCTTCCGCGGACAGCGTTGTTCCGCCCATAGGCCGTGCAACAACGAGCTGGGCCGCGGTTGCCGCCTTCCTAACGCATATGAGTTTACACGGAGCGCCAACGTATGCACCCTGGATGTCCGATTCCGCAGATTCGTACATCCAGAGTCCAGCCGAATTCAGCCAGGCTCAGTCAAGCCGGGCATCACACAGCCGCCGCATCGCAGGTCGCACCTCGCGCTCCTCCTCGCCACTGAACAGCACCACCAGATAGTCGCCGGCACGCAGCCGTGTATCGCCGCGCGGCACGATCTCGCTTTCGCCGCGACGCAGGCCGATGATCAGGCACCCAGACGGCCAACGCACGTCACGCACCCGCTTGCCGTCCGCAATCGCTCCCATTTCCAATGGCAGTTCCATAATGCCGCTGCCCACATGGCTTGCGATCGCCATCTGCATGCCTTGCGCGCGCACGTACCGCTCCAGCAACTCCCCATAAATCGGTTTGGTGCGCAGCAGATCGGACACCAACAGCGCGATGAAAGCGACGGCCGCGACCGGCAGCATGTGCGTCAACGTTCCAGACATCTCCACAGCCAACAGAATCGACGTGATCGGCGTTTTCACGGACGCGGCGAGCGTGCCCGTCATCACGCACACCGCAAACACCGCCACTGCGTCGGATGGCAGATCACCGAATCGATGCAACGCTTCACCGCAGATGCCGCCGGCCAACGAACCGACCGCAAGAATCGGCATGAAAATACCGCCAGGCGCGCCTGAGCCGAAACTCGTGGATGTGAACAGCATCTTCGCCACGAACAGCAGACACAGCATTCCCAAGCCGACGCGCGCATGTTCGGCGGTATCAATCAGATTCGAGCCGCCGCCGAGCACGTCAGGCAACCAGATGCCGACAGGCAACGCGATCGCAATCGCAATCATCGGGCGGCTCCATGCCGGCAGTTTGCCGTACAGCGTCTGGAAGCCAAGCAACGAGCGGTTCATCAGCGAACCAACCAAACCGGCCACCAATCCCAACGGAATCAGCCACACATACTCTTCCAACGACAGCTGACCGATATCACCGAAATCCAAAACCGGACGCAGACCGAAACAGTATTTCGAGACGAAATCGGCGGTCAGCGATGCGGCGGTGGCGCCCATCAGAATCGCAGGGGAAAAACTCCGATGCACCCCTTCCAAAGCGAACATCATGCCGGACAGCGGCGCGCTGAACGCGGCGGACAAGCCGGCCGCGGCACCGGCGGTGACCAGATAATGCTCCTGCATGTCCTCACGGCGGCGGCCGCGCAAACGGTGGGACACACACTGCGCGCCCGACGCACCAATCTGAATGGACGGCCCCTCACGGCCGAGCGACAGACCAAACAACGCGCCCAACAGTCCACCGACGAAACGGACTGGCAGAATCGTCTGCCAACGCATCTTCAAGCCGCATATCACCACGCCGTTGGTCTGCGGGATGCCGCTGCCACCAGCCATCGGCTCCTTGCCGACCATCCACGCGATCGCCAGCGCGGCCGCCACCGCGGCAACCGCCCACGGCGCAATCAGCCACGGGGTCTCGCGAATCCGCGCATATATCCAACGGGACGCATCCGTGCCGTATTCGATGCCGAGACGGTATACGACAACCAGCAATCCTGAAACCAGACCAATGACTATGCCGGCCGCCGCCATCTTCCACTTCAAGTGGTCGAATCGCGGAATCAGCCGGCGGATATCATGTGCCGCGTCGTTACCAGTCAAGCCGGGAAATTCGTTGCAGACGGTCAGTCGACCAGCGAATTGATCTGGACGACATGATCGCGCTGCGGACCGGTGCCGATCGCGGAGATACGGCAGCCGCTCAGCTCTTCCAAACGCTTGACGTAGGCCTGGCAGGTGGCGGGCAGCTCGTCGAAGGAGTGGCAGTCGGAGATGTCTTCGTCCCAGCCGGGCATGGTCTCGTAAATCGGCTTGGCGGCGGCGAAAGCGGCCTGATCGGTCGGCATATCGTCGTGACGTTCGCCGTCCACGTCGTAAGCCACGCAGATCGGAATCTCCTTCAGGCCGGTGAGCACGTCGAGCTTGGTGAGCACGATGTCGGTCAGGCCGTTGACCTGGGAGGCGTAACGGTTGACGACCGCATCGAACCAACCACAGCGACGCGGGCGGCCGGTGGTCACGCCGAACTCGTGGCCCTGCTGACGCAGCCATTCGCCGGACTCGTCCAGCAGTTCGGTGGGGAATGGGCCTTCGCCCACGCGGGTGACGTAGGCCTTGGAGACGCCGATTACGCGGGTGATCTTGGTGGGGCCCACGCCGGTGCCGGTGCAGGCGCCGCCGGCGGTCGGGTTGGAAGAGGTGACGAACGGGTAGGTGCCGTGGTCCACGTCAAGCATGGTGGCCTGAGCGCCTTCAAACAGTACGGTCTTGCCTTCGTCAAGCGCCTTGTTGAGAATCAGGCCGGTGTTGGCCACGTACGGCTTGAGGCGTTCGCCGAGCTTCAGCAGCTCCTCGGTGGTCTGGTCCACGTCGATCGGACGACGGTTGTAGAGCTTGACCAGCATCTGGTTCTTCTGGTGCAGGCTGGCCTCCACCTTGTCGTGCAGATGGTCGGCGTTGAACAGGTCATGCACGCGGATGCCGACACGGTTGATCTTGTCCGCGTAGGCTGGGCCGATGCCACGGCCGGTGGTGCCGATCTTGTGCTTGCCAAGGAAGCGTTCAGTCACCTTGTCGAGTGTGCGGTGGTAGGGCGCGATGATGTGTGCGGCCTCGCTCACCTTGAGGTGGGAGCAATCGATGCCGCGGGATTCCAGGCCGTCGATCTCCTCGAAGAGCACTTCCGGGTCCACGACCACGCCGTTGCCGATCACCGGGGTCAGGTTCGGGTTGATGATGCCGGAGGGCAGCAGGTGCAGGGCGTACGACTCATCGCCGACCACCACGCTATGGCCCGCGTTGTTGCCGCCGTTGAAGCGCGCGACGTAATCGACCTTGGTGCCGATCAGATCGGTAGCCTTGCCTTTACCCTCGTCGCCCCACTGAGCACCGATAAGAACAATTCCAGGCATGATGCACCTCCGCATTCGCACGATTCCGCCGGAAACAGACTACCTTACACCCTCTACCCTGCGAAGTTTCGTCTCACGCAGGGCGAGGCTGGAGGCGCGACAACCCGGAATGGGTGACGAATTTCTACTCGTACGAGGCGATGCTGTGACCAATCGCACAGCGCACAGGTTGAAGAACGGAGCCTAGAGGGCATGCCTCGCGCGATAATGAAGCCATGACGATCGCAACACCGGAACGCTATGCCGAAATGCTCGAGGCCGCCCGCCGAGGCGGTTACGCCTATCCAGCCATCAACGTAACCAGCTCACAGACACTGAATGCTGCGTTGAAGGGCTTCGCAGACGCCGAGTCCGACGGCATCATCCAGATTTCCGTGGGAGGCGCGGCCTACGTCTCCGGCAGGGGGGTCAATGATCGCGTTACCGGCTCGCTGGCGCTGGCGGCTTTCGCACATGAAGTGGCTGCGAAATACCCGAACATCACCATCGCTCTGCACACCGATCACTGCGCCAAGCAGTATCTGGATGAGTGGGTGCGTCCTCTGCTCGCGCATGAGGCCGATCAGGTGGCACGAGGCCAGGAGCCTACATTCCAGTCGCATATGTGGGATGGCTCCACCGTGCCGCTCAAGGAAAATCTGGACATCGCCGAGGAACTGCTCGACAAGTCGCAGAAGGCGCACACCGTGCTCGAAATCGAAATCGGCGCGGTCGGCGGTGAGGAAGACGGTCACTCCGCCGAAATCAATGAAAAGCTGTATTCCACTCCGGAAGATGGCCTCGAAGTCGCCCGCCGACTGGGTTTGGGCGAACGTGGCCGGTACATGGCCGCTTTCACATTCGGCAATGTGCATGGTGCCTACAAGCCCGGCGTGGTCAAGCTGCGTCCGTCGCTACTCGGCGACATTCAGGCGCGTGTGGCGCGCGCGGTGGCCGAAGGCGAGTTGCCTAGCGCGGCCGGCATAGTCGATTTCCCCAACGGCAAGCCGTTTGAGCTGGTGTTCCACGGCGGCTCCGGTTCACGCCCGGAAGAAATCGCCGAAGCTGTAAGCTACGGCGTGATCAAGATGAACATCGACACCGATACCCAGTACGCCTTCACCCGTCCAATCGCCGACCACGTGTTCGAGAACTACGACAAGGTGCTGAAGATCGACGGCGAAGTGGGCGAGAAGAAGTTCTACGATCCGCGTTCTTGGGGCCGTAAGGCTGAGGATTCCATGTCCGCCCGCGTGGTCGAGGCTTGCCGGCAGCTGGGTTCCGCGGGCAAAGCGCTCAAATAGCGCGTAGTTTTGCGATCGTGCGCGACACTTTCCCGGAAATAATGAAAATCATTGAAAATCAATGGAGCGGACAACGGGAGTCGAACCCGCCTCTAAAGCTTGGGAAGCTTTCATTCTACCGATGAACTATGTCCGCATGCCTTACGGCTGCTGCACCTCACGTGACGAGCATGCTCAGCCAAACGAGGCACGAATAGTTATCCTAGCACGTCACCTGCCGACGCGCGTGGAGTAGGTGGGCGGAGCGATCGGCGTGCCGTTCATTTCGTTGGCCATCTGCATGAGACGCGCTATGCGCTCATCGGTCGGCGGGTGCGTGGAGAACAAGCGCGAGAAACCGACCGCGGAGAACGGGTTGGCGATCATCATTGCGGAGACGGACTGGGTGCCGGCGGTTTTGCGCATCGGCGCGGTCTGTGCGCCGTAGGAAATCTTGTTCAGCGCGGAAGCCAGGGCCTCGGGATCGCCGGTGAGCAAGCTGCCGTCTTCATCGGCGTCGTATTCGCGGGTGCGGGAGATGGCCATCTGGATCAAAGACGCGGCAATCGGCGCGAGAATCACGCTCAGCAATGCGCCGATCAGGCCGAGGCCACCGGAACTATCGCGGTCGTCTCGCGAGCCGCCACCGAAATACATCAGCGAATAGCCCAGATAGGAGATGACAGTGGCCATGGCAGAGGCGATGGCGGAAGTCAGGATGTCGTGGTTGTACACGTGCATAAGTTCGTGGCCCAGCACACCACGCAGTTCACGGGCGTTGAGAATCTGCAGGATGCCTTGGGTACAGCAGACGGCCGCGTGCCGTTCGTTGCGCCCGGTGGCGAAGGCGTTCGGGCTCATGGTGGGGGCGATGTAGATGCGAGGCATCGGCTTGCCGGCCTTGGCGCTCAGTTCACGCACAATCTGGTAGATCTCCGGGGCTTCCTGCTCGCTGACTTCCCGCGCGCCCATGGAGGCGATGGCGAGTTTGTCGGAGAACCAGTAGGTGCCGAACGTGGTAATCAGGCCGATGACGATATAGATGCTCAGGGTTTGCCGACTGCCGCCCGTGGCCCACCAAATCAGCATGATGATGGCCCACATCAGGGCAAACAGCAGCGTTGTTTTCAGGCCGTTGAAATGGCCGTGCACCCGTACTTTGGCATCCATAATGCACACACTAAAATCGCAGGCTGAATGATTGCTGGATATGCGCCACGCGCAATGTCCCATATTCGCCCGGCCCGTCCGGCCCCGAGCCCGGCCGCGTCCGCACGGGGCGCGGCCGGGTGGACGAATACCGGACGGGCGTGGGCGAACGTCAGGCCAGGGCGAGCTCACGCATCTGGTCGGGCTCGATGACCTTCTTGTGCTCGCGACCTTCCTTGGCGCCCTCGGCGCGCTCGAAGGCGTCGACCTTCTTCCAGCCGGCGAAGTCGATCGGGCGAATGCCGCGCTCGGCCAGCAGTCGATCGATGGATTCGGGGGCGCGGTCGGCTGCCACGCGGCCACCTTCAGCGGCCTTGGCCAGATCCTCGAGCATGTTGGTCACGATGGCGAGCGCATCGGACTTGGTGGAGCCAATCAGACCCACCGGTCCGCGCTTGGCCCAACCGGTGGCGTACAGGCGGTCGCGCACTTCGCCGCCGTCGGCCTCGGTGGTGATGCGGCCGTCGCCGTTGGCGTTGGCCAGGTGAGCGCCGTGCTCGTCGTAGGTGATGCCGGGGGCTTCGGCGGGCTTGTAGCCGATGGCGTGGTAGACGGCCTCGACCGGGTAGTCGGTGAACTCACCGGTGCGGTGCATCTTGCCGTCGGCACCGGTTTCGGTGCGCTCCACGCGAATGGCCTTGACCTTGCCGTCCTCGCCGAGGATCTCGGTGGGGGCGGAGTTGAAGTGCACGTAGTACTTGCGGTCGGCCGGGTTGCCTTCGAAGTCGACGTCGCCGTCATCCTCCATGTCTTCGGCCATCTCGCGGATGGCGAACAGCTCTTCGACCATCTGACGAGTGAGCTTGTCCTTGCCGGCCACCTCGATGGTCTCGTCGTCCAGATCGAAGTCGTCTTCGTTGATGATGAGCTGCACGCCGGGCAGCTTCTCCATCTCGCGCAGTTCCTGCACGCTGAACTTGGCCTGGGCCACGCCACGGCGGATGAACAGGTGGAGCACCTTGGCCTTGTTCTGGCCGATGCCCTCGTACACGTTGTCCGGAATATCGGTCTTGGCCTTGAGGTCGTCGGCGTTGCGCATGAGTTCGCGGGCCACGTCCATGGCCACGTTGCCGCCGCCGATTACGGCGACGTTCTCGGCCGTGAGCGGCCATTCTCGGGCACCGGTGGGGTAACCGTCGTACCATTCGACGAACTTGGCGGCACCGTACACACCTTCAAGGTCGGCACCGGGCAGGTTCAGCGGCTTGTCCTTGACCGCGCCGGTGGCGAACAGCACGGCGTCGTAACGGGCCAGCAGGTCGTCAAGGGTCACGTCCTTGCCGAATTCCACATCGCAGTAGAGGTGGATGTTCGGGTTGTCGAGCGTCTTCTCAAGCGCGGAGGCGATGAACTTGATGGACGGGTGGTCCGGGGCCACACCGTAACGCACCAGGCCGAACGGCACGGGCAGCTTCTCGAACAGGTCGATGCGCGCTTCGGTGCCGAGGCCAAGCTCTTCGCCCAGCTTCTTGAGCTGGCGCAGGAAGATATCGGATGAGTAGACGCCGGCCGGGCCAGCGCCGATAACAGCAATGCGGAGTTCAGTATTCACGGATTCAGTCACGCGCTCTAGCCTAACGCAAAGCCTTCCGTTGCGACAGAGGGAGAGTGGTGGGAATTCTGTGTATTAGGCCATAGTTTGTGCGTTTGGGAAACCTACGAGCACTGCTAATATCAGATTATGGGTTTCCCTATTGGTCAAGTTATTGCCGTTCTCATTCCAAGAAGCATGCAAGGCGGATCAGGCCCTTACTCCGGATACGTTTATGCTGCAAGGCGGTTATCCACGCATTTATGACACGAGAATGCCGCTCAATCTGTTCTTCTCGAACTACATCGACACTTATATCGAACGTGATGTTTCCGAATATCTTGATGTACGCAATTTGGCTGAATTCCGCCGATTCTTGACTCTTTGCGCACTCAGTTCCGGAGCACTCATAAACTACACCAACATCGCCAATGAACTTGGTGTAAGTCCGCGAACCGTAAAGGCATGGATGTCGATTCTGGAATCAAGTTACATCGCATTCCATCTCATGCCGTTCTACACGAACGCACGCAAACAGGTGGTCAAAACGCCGAAACTCTATTTTTATGACACTGGCTTGCTGTGCCATCTCTTGGGCATTCGGACGGTCGAAGCACTGGTTGCGCACCCCAAGTTCGGCGATATATTTGAAAACCTCATCATTGCGGAAACCATGAAACAGCATTTGAACGCCAATCAGGAGCCACAATTATTCTTCTACCGCGATGCCAGCAAGGTCGAGGTGGATTTGTTGGATTTCACCGATCCTAACAACCGTATGCTCATAGAAATCAAATCCGGACAAACCTATCATGACCGATTCGCTCGGCACCTCACTTTAATTGGCAATGTTCTCGGTATACCGTGTGAGCAACAGTACGTAACCAGTCGGGTTGAACATAGTTATGTCTCACAAGGAATCCGCGTCACTTCCGCCCTCGATTGGCTAGAAGGCCGACGGTAAAGAGCCGCCGCAGAACAATAACAATACTGCACAACCGGCGAATCCCTTGATGACACTGAAGACGTCACCTCCAACGGCTCTTTACGACCTCGATTGCATTCATTAGGTCATTTCTTCGTTCATTAGGTCGGAGGGTGCTGAAGCCATCCCTTGGAACGGCGGGGTTTCAAGGGCCGCTCCGACCAAGGACCGACCTAATAAACGTCAAATCGACCTAATGAATAACTCCGATGCTATTGCTGCTTTCGTGGGTGGGATTTCCGTTTCCGCCACGTCACCAACCGTATCGCCCCGATTATGTTTCGATGCGGTGGACTCGACATACGACCATCCCGGTCAGTCAACTGACCTACAAAAACAGCAGAAGCCTCATATTCTTAATCAGTCCCGATCAATTAGGGCAGTGAGGGCCCAGAGGATGCTCACCACGTCGATGGCCTCCTGGAGGAAGGCACCGACGACGACCGGGATAAGGTTGAACGCGGCGGCAATCATGCCGATGGTGGCAAGCACAAGGCCCGCGATTACGGCTTGAAGCATCACGCGCTTGGTGCGGCGTGCAATGGCGATGGCGCGCGGCACGGCGGCGATATTGTCATTCATAATGACCACCTGAGCGCTTTCGGAAGCGGCGGTGGACGTGCCATCGGTCATGGCCACGCCGATATCGGCAACAGCGAGCACCGGGGCATCATTCACACCGTCACCAACCATCATCGTGACGGTTTTGCCGGCTCCTGTAGCGGCCCTGACTGCGGCTACCTTATCCTCCGGGAACAGTTCGGCGTGAACCTCGTCAATGCCGACTTCGCTGGCAATGATATTGGCGGAAGCCCGCTTGTCACCGGTAAGCATGGCGAGCTCGGTGACGCCCAACTCATGCAGTTTGGCGAGCACTGCCTTGGCGTTGGCACGCGGCACATCGCGCAGCACGATGCGCGCGATCAGCTGACCATCAACAGACACATACGACGCCATTTCGTCCGGCTGAAGCAGCCCAAATCGTGTGCGCAGGTCATCCTCAGACCGACTGGGAACAGCCTCGCCGACCGCCAAGAATCCATCCTCCCCGGCGGCCGCGAAAGACAGCCGGCCAACGCGCACCGCATGTCCGTTCACCTCGCCGGAAACGCCTTTGCCGGCATCTTCATTGATATTCTTGATGACCGGATACTCCCGTCCATGGCCGGGCCAGCTGGCCTCCGGCTCGGGGCAGAGCCGCTGACCATCCTCGAACCGCTGGCGCAATCGGGCCATCGCCTCCGTTCCGGCCTTGGCGATGCCTTTGGACAGGATGTGCACCGAGTAGCTTTCCACCACGCCGGCCATCATCAGCACATGGTCTTCGTTGAGACGGGTTGCGGCACCGGGCAGCATCTCGACGCGCACGACCTGCGGCTGCTTGACGGTGAGCGTACCGGTCTTGTCGAAGAACACCTGCGTGACGCGGCCAAGGTTTTCCAGCACGTCCTGCGCTTTGATAAGCACGCCGGCTGCGGCGAGGCGTCCGGTTCCGGCGATGTACGCCACCGGTGCGGCGATGAGCAGCGGGCAGGGCGTGGCCAGCACCAGCACCTGGGCGAATCGCGTCGGCACCCCGGACATCGCCCATGCGATGCCGGCAATCATCAGCGAGAGCACGGTAAAGGGCACAGCCAAGCGGTCGGCGGTTTTTACCACGGCCGGGCGCGACTCCTGCGCGGAGGCCACGAGCTCGAGGATGCGCTGGTACTGCGAATCGGCGGCCACCTGGGTGGCACGCATGGTCAATGCAGTCGAGCCGTTCACCGCGCCGGACATCACGCGGGCGCCGGCGAACACTTCACGCGGCACCGGCTCACCGTTGATATTGCTCAGGTCGAGCGTGGCCGTGCCGGACAGCAGCTCACCGTCAACCGGCACAGTTTCGCCCGGCAGCACCATGAGTACATCGCCCAGCTGCACCTGCTCGACCGGCACCGTGTCGAAGCGGTGCGCGGCGGCCGCAGCCGACGCCAAGCCCACACGCCGGAAGCCATCGGACGAATCGCCCTTATCGGTAGCAAACCCACACCCCACACCAGGCAGGTTGACGACGTGCGCGGTCTGCGGCGCGGCTTCCATAAGCGCGGTCAGACTGCGCTCGGCCTTGGCTTGGGCGTATTCCTCAATGGCCTCGCCGGACGTAATCATCAGCGTCACCGCCCAACTTGCCCAGTATTCGGCGACGGCCACGGTGGAGAGGATCGCGACCACGGCCAGCACATCAACCCCGACCTGCCCGTGGCGCAAATCGTCAATCATGCCGCGCACAGTGTCAATCACGATAATCAGCACCGATGCGATAACCAGCCACTGGCCGAAGCCCGGATTGCCAAGTACCGGAATCGCCATCGCATTGCCCCACGGACGCCAATCGCCCAGTAAAGCCAGCGGAATTGCGGCGATGACGACGACCGGAAGCATCGGCACAAGCTTGCAGATGTCGAGAATTTTGGTGAAGAATCTGATGAGTGCGTCCATCATTGCTCCTTACGCTCGTATACGGAGTCGATTGCGGTACGGCAAGCGTGGCCCGCGCAATCGGCGCTGCGGTCACGCCTTGTTAACCCACCGGCGGCTTTGCCTGGGGCTTCGCTTTGCTCGGCTCCCGCGCGACCTTCCGATACACGGCGTAAAGAAATGTTCAGTTTTGTATTGAATTATGCGCTTTGTTCGGAGCACCGCCCGAACTCAGTGCTTGACCTACCCTATCAACGAGCGTTGCGCGACATGCCGGATATCGAAACTACGTTGGCGGCATGGGCGCAGGGCACAATAGCGCATACGAAAGGCCCGTGGCAGGAGTTTGCTCACTGCCACGGGCCTTTGCTTGTCTGACACGGTGTTCAGCGGTTACCGCTCAACACCGTGTGACGTTGTCGAGTCGGCTTTACCACAGGCCGAACGGGTCGGAGAAGCCGCCGCCGTCACCGATGCCGCCATCGCTGTTGCCATTGCCATTACCGTAACCGTTCTGGCCATTGCCGTTCTGGTTGTTCTGGTTATTCTGGCTGTTGCCGTTGGAATCGGAGCCGGACGAACCGTTCACCGACGACTCCTCCTGATCGAGCGTCACGTCCACATTCATGGTCTTGCCGTCGCGCACGATGGTCAGCGTCACCTTGTCTCCCAAAGCCGCGGCACGAACGTAACCAAGCAGCGAGTAGTTGTTGTTCACGGCGTTGCCGTTGAAGGCCACGATGGTGTCGCCCTCCTTAAGGCCGGCCTTGTCGGCCGGGCCGCCGGAGACGACCGCGCTGCCGGTGGCGCTGGACTTGGTGATGGTCGCGCCGCCGCGGGTCACGCCGTCGGCTTCAACCGTGTCGGACTTGATGACCACGCCGAGGGCAACGTGCTTGACCTTGCCGTCCTTGATGATTTCGTCGGCCACACGCTTGACGAGGTTGGACGGGATGGCGAAGCCGATGCCGATGGAGCCGGCGGAGTCGGAGGAGGTGGCGGTGGAGGCGATCGAGGAGTTGATGCCGATCACCTGGCCGGCCGCGTTGAAGGTCGGGCCGCCGGAGTTGCCGGGGTTGATGGCCGCGTCGATCTGGACGGCGTTGGTGACGATCTCGTTGTTGTTGTCGTCGGTCACGGTCACCGGGCGGTTCAGGGCGGAGACGATACCGGTGGTGGCGGTGTCGTCGTAGCCGAGCGGGTTGCCGATGGCCATCACGTTCTCGCCGACGGCGAGCTTGTCGGAATCGGCGAATTCCACGGCCTTGAGGTCGCTCGGCGGGTTGTCGAGCTTGATGACCGCAAGATCGGTGGTGGCGTCAGTGCCGACGAGCGTGGCGGAATACATGTTGCCGTTGGCAAGCGTCACCTGAATCTGCTGGGCACCGGAGATCACGTGGTTGTTGGTGATGATGTGGCCTTCGGTGTCGATGATGGCACCGGAGCCCTTGGCGGTGCCGTTGCTCAACGCGGTCTGGATGGAGACCACGGAGCCGGAGACATCGCTGGCGACAGTCTGCCAGTCGGGGGCTTCGCCGCTCTTGGCGGTGGCGGACCCGGAGCCGGACTTATTCGAGCTGACGTTGGACAGCGAATTGCTGGTCGGCAAGGTGATCAGGCCGCTGGTGAGGGCACCGTAGCCGAGGCCCAGGCAGAGGGCCGCAGCCAGAACGGCGGCGACCACGGCGATGAGGATGTTGCTCGCCGTCTTGGACATGCCCTGCTTGGCGGGGCCGGGCTGACCGGGCTGACCGGGCTGACCCGGCTGGGTCGGACCTTGACCGTTCGGCGTACCGGTACCGGGAGCGCCGAAACCGAACAGACCGCCCTGCTGGGGCTGCTGGCCATTCTGGCCATTCTGACCGGACTGGCTGGCAAACGGGTTGCCGTTGTTCTGCTGCGGCTGCGTGGGCGGATTGAACGGATTGCCGTTGCCCTGCGGCTGCGGGTTATTGGTGTAGTAGGGATTGCGGTTGCCCTGCTGGCCCTGTAGGGTTTGCTGTGCAGGCTGACCGAACGGGAATTGCTGCGTGGGCTGGGCATTGCTGCCGGCCTGGCCGCCCTGCTGGCCCTGTGCCTGAGTCGGGGTCGGACCATAAGCGCCATATTCCGGGGCCGGACGATACAGCGGAGTTGTGGCCGAGGTCTGGTCTGCGGCCGGCGCTGCCGGAGAAGCCGGCGAGGAGGAGACCACCGTGCTCTCGCCCTTGGCGGAGGCGTAGTCCGGGATGGGCTCGGTGGCGGCAGTGTCGGTAGCGGCTTGCGTAGGCTGCTGATCGGCAGCGAGGGCGGCCGAGGAAACCGGGGCTTGCTGCTCGCTGGAATCGCTGGCGTTGCCGGCATCAACCGAGTCGCCACCCACAAACGGGTTCTTCGGCTCGGCGTTGCCGGTATCGGCAGTACTATTGGGGTTTTCGTTATTCCGCGGGGTCTGGTCGACGCCCTGCGGGTTAAATTCGTCAGCCATTGCTGCTCCTTTTCCTAAATTCCTATCACGTCTGTTCGGCGGCTATTCGGGCACTTGCCCATTGCCACTTCTCGTGTGCTACCTCAGTAGTAAAGGCAGTCAATCTGGAGGTTTTCTGAACGTTGATTGAAAGTCTATGCGTAATCATCGCAGAGTCTTATGGGCATCTCGGCTTCGAGGGGCTGATTTCCTGTTTCGGGAACATCTACTTGCACTTCAAGGGGCTGTTCGCGCGGTCAATTCCGAGTATCAAGGGCCCTCATTTAACGCCATTCCGCCATTTTTGCAGCCGGCCTACTTGACCGGGAGCCCCTTGAAGCGGAAGTAGACGTTCGGGAGCGGCGAAATCCGCCCCTCGAAACCGAGTTCTTCACAATTTCCGGCCCTTTTCTGGCCCTTCTGCCTAAAGTGAACATATGACGATCAGCCTTCTTGAACATCCGTTGGGCGCACAGCCCGGACAGCCCGGCGACCGCAGCGCCTTCCATTTCGAAACGATCACCCGCCTGCCATCCACGGCCAGCGGGCTTGGGCGAGACGGTGCCCGATACGGCCGCACCGGCATCATTCACACGCCCCACGGCGATATTCGCACGCCTGCCTTCGTGCCGGTGGGCACGCAAGCCGCGATGAAGGCCGTGTTGCCCGAGCAGATGAAGGATCTAGGCGCACAGTGCCTGCTGGCCAACGCCTTCCACCTGTTCGAGCGCCCGGGCGAGGACGTGCTGGACGCGGCCGGCGGCTTGGCGCGTTTCATGAACTGGGATGGGCCCACGTTCACCGATTCTGGCGGTTTCCAAGTGATGTCGCTGGGCGTCGGCTTCAAGAAGACGCTGGCAATGGACGTGACCGGCATGAAGTCGGACGACATCATCGCCAAGGGCAAGGAGCGCATGGCCTGGGTGGATGAGGACGGCGTGACGTTCAAGTCGCCTTTGAATGGTGACGCACATCGTTTCTCCGCTGAGATTTCGATGGGCATCCAGCACAAAATCGGCGCGGACATCATGTTCGCGTTCGATGAACTCACCACGCTGATGAACACCCGCTCCTACCAGGAGGATTCGGTGGAGCGCACGTTCCGCTGGGCCCGTCGCTGCGTGGACGAGCACCAGCGGCTGACGGCGGAACGCCTGGGCAGGCCGTATCAGGCGCTGTATGGCGTGGTGCAGGGCGCGAATTACGAGGATCTGCGCCGGCGCGCGGCTTCGCAGATCGCGTCGCTGGACTTCGACGGCGTGGGCATTGGCGGCGCGATCGAGAAACGCATCATCGGCGACACTTGCGCCTGGATCTGCGACGCGATGCCGGAGAGCCGGCCGCGCCATGTGCTGGGCATCGCCTCCGTGGACGATATCTTCGCGTGCGTGGAGAACGGCGGCGACACCTTCGACTGCGTGGCCCCCGCGCGCTGCGCCCGCAACGGCGCGATCTAC
>OFMF01000965.1_pt1 | contig 24821 bp, 24 predicted proteins | sample 1541771 | NCBI WGS metagenome assembly OFMF01 (sample SAMN04209235, study PRJEB22552) | human gut metagenome | biome: gut; material: feces | host: Homo sapiens | place: USA: Oklahoma
ATTCTAACAGCTTTGGCAACGATGCGGAAAAAGACACGGCTGGCTGCCGTGCCTTTTTCCGTAAATATATTGTAATAGGAACTGAAAATTATCTGTACAAGCAGGGTGCGCTGCAAAATGAGCCGTTTGCTTTAATGGCACCAAAAGCACTCTCTAGCCATACCGAGGGTAAAATAGCCTATCACGAGTAAAAAAGGGCTGTATGCGTTTATTTTTAATGTATGAATTGGGACTTACAGGCGATCGCCCGATCCATAATCTGTTAAAACGAGAACGCCGAAAAGAGAAAAAAGCAAAGGCCGGTATCATACCTCGACCCAAAGGCCGACCTTGGAAAGACGGTCAGCCTCCCCGGCGGAGCGAAAAGTCAGAACTAGAACGATTAAGAATGGAAAATAAACTGTTGCGGGATTTTCTGCAATTGACAGGAAGGAAGTGAGACCGCGGACCAAATATCAAGTTGTTTATATGAATCGCAACCGTTATCCGGTGTCTGTCATGTGCCAGTTTTTAGGCATATCCCGTATTGGCTACTATGACTATGTAAATCGCCTGGATCAACCAATGCACGATGCAGCCTTAGCTGCTATTATTGGTGAGCAGCAGAAGAAATGCGACAAAACCTACGGGTACCGCCGTATGTGGAAATGGTTGAGAAATGTCAAGAAAATATACAAAAATCCGAAAACAATTTTGCGCATTATGAAGAAATATGAACTTCTATCTGAAATTCGCCGCCGCAGGAAGTGGAAACAAATGGGGCAGCAAGTTCACAAATACGAAAACCTGCTGAACAGAGAATTTCAAGCTGATCGCCCCAATCACAAGTGGGTCACGGACATCTCTTACATTCACACCGGTCAAGGCGTGCTTTATCTGTCTATCATTCGAGATCTGTTTGACAACAGTATTGTTGCCTACAAGACAGGAACTACACAGACAGGCAATCTTGTACTGGACACCATCCGGCTTGCGATGCGGAAGGAAAAGAAAGTCGCTGCGGAGTTGCAGCTCCACAGCGACCAAGGCAGTCAGTACACCTCCCAAGCATACTTTGACCTGACTAGAGAATACGGCATTACGCCGTCCATGTCAAGACGAGGAAACTGCTACGACAACGTTATGGCAGAAAACTTCTTCTCTATCCTCAAAACCGAGTGCATTTACAGGCACCACGCTGCCACCTTTGAAGATGCCAGATCATTGATTGACAATTATGTCCATTTCTACAACTACCAGTGCATCCAACTTAAAACTGGAGTGGCGCCGCTCACACTACGCCACTCCGCTTAAAATTTCTATCTTTTCCTACCGGGGGGCTTTTTGTGCTGTCCGTACAATCTGGGGCAGTACAGTAAGCTGCCGCCGCCGGAGCAAAAGGAGATGAAGATCCTCTCCGGGGAGGAGATCCAACGGTTCCTGCTCCAGGCCAAGGAGGAGGGGATGTATGAGCTGTTCCTGCTGGAGCTGACTACGTGCCTGCGCCGGGGTGAATCCTGGCTCTCCGATGGGAGGACCTGAATGAAAAGACAGGGAAACTGCGGATCAACAAGCAGGTCCACCCGGTGGGTGGAAAGCTGATCATCAGCGAGCCCAAGACCAAGGCTGCCTTCCGGACCATCATCCTGCCGCCCGCTATGGTGGAACTCCTGCTGGCGTACAGGAAAGGCATCTTCTCTGACTTGATGTTCCCATCCCGGATCAAGCCGGAGCAGCCCATCGATCCGGGCTATGTACGAAAACGGCTCCAGATCATTCTGGAGCGCGCCGGGTGCAAAAGAGTCAGATTTCATGATTTGCGGCACACCTTTGCCACCATCTCCCTGGAACACGGCATGGACATCAAAACACTGTCCGCCATCATTGGGCACATCTCCTCCAGGACCACTCTGAACATCTACACCCACATCACCGATGAGATGCAGGAGAATGCAGCGGTCAGCATCGACCAGGGCATCGCCAAGGCGGAGCTGCCCAAGAACCGGCAGGAGGAACCCACTGAACGGAAACCGTTCATACCATATCAACCGGAGCGGCGCAGACCGGGGACGGGCTACCTCAAGCAGATCAAGGAAGATCTTTGGGAAGGCAGATACTCCCCGGTGTGGCCGGATGGGAAAAAGCACTCCCGGAATGTCTACGCCCACACCAGGGAGGAATGTGAGGAGAAACTGTCGGAGCTGATCCTGCAAATGAAGGCGGAGATCGCCGCCCTGCGCTCTGGTGCCGTCACAGAATATCCAGACGGTGTCAGCCCCAAGAAAAAGCAGCTCGCCGTCTACCTGCGGGAGAACCCCGGTGTGAGCAATAAGAGTTACATCGCGCGGCAGCTGGGCATGGATGTCTCCACGGTAAGAAAATACTATGATGAGATCAGAGCGGAGCTGGCGGGACAAGAAGTGCAAATGGCGACCTATCAAGAGATAGGATGCTGAATCAAAGAAGAAAAAGACAGGCGCCGGACGGGATCGTCACGGCGCCTGCGACATTGGGAAGTGGTCAGATTTTTAATCCCATAATATATTTCAAAAAACAAAAATCTTGCAATTGCTTGATACGCAAGGCTTTTAAGAATTGTATAGATTGATTTTTTAGAAACAACATAGAAGTTTTTACTTTTTAGCTAAAATCAAATATAGTTGAAAAAGGTTTATCACTTCCTACACACTCAAAGCAACGAGCGGGAGCGGGACAGGATACAAGGGGCTTACAAGGCCCTACAACGGCTTTTTACTGCTGGGGAAGGGGGGAAATAGGCCGCAACAGCAAAAGCCCATAGAGGGCCTTAGAAACGCTCCTACGGGCTTTTTGCTTTAACAGGTAAATTCTTTACTTACTTGCAACAGTAACAAACGAATTAACGGCAATTACGGAAAAGAGCGGAAACAACAAAATAGGTATAGGGCATTTAACAAATTTAGGTATAGGCTTTAATCTAAAAGTAGGTATAGGATTATCCAAATAGTAGGTATGTCTTATAAAGTAGATTTCAAAGTTTATAAAGAGTGAAGTAAAGAAGAAACAAGAGAGAAGAAGTTAAAGAAGAGTATATATATTTCTCTAATGTCCTAAATCATCTCTTTTAGTAGATATACTAATGATTTTCTCTTTTACAAGTAAAGAATTAAAGCTACTAACCTTATCAAGAGTAGCATTAGAGCGAGTAGAATAGCCACAGGCCGCAAGAAACTATTTAGCAGTAAAGTCTTGCGGCTTGCCAAATTTTTTGGCAAGTCCGCAGTAATAAGTTAAGTAAATTACATACTTACATAACATATTATCTTTCTATTGTTTTAATAACTACACCTATTTACTTGTTAGCTACACAAAAGTCTTTAATTCTTTAGCGTTGCTCATTAGAGTAATTACTTTTTCTTTCTTATCAACAGAAAAGAAGTCCTTGTATCTTTCATCATTCAAATATTTTCTAACTGTGCTAACTTGGAATTTTAGTTCATTTGCAAGCTCTGTAATTGAACTGTATCTGACAGTATCATAACAGCGGCGGGGCGGGTTGTACTCTGCTCTATCCCATAGAGCAAATAAGAAGAGATAGTTTACTTTAGCGTCTGGTACAAATGGAAAATAGTACTTATCTCTCATACTCTTAAATCTCCATTACCTAACAGCGGAATATAAGTAAATCATTATTCATGTTAACTCTCCTTTATATTAGTAATTATTTGATGTAGCTTTCTTTTTCTACTTTCCGAAAAAGAATAATAACCTTTTATCCAATTATGAAAACTATTATAGTGTACTCCTAATAAACTTGCCTATTGCTTGTAAGTGATATTACATAGAGCTCTTAATAGCTTACATTCTTTTCTCAATATTTCATCATTCATAATATTATCTCCTTGTGATATAATTAGCGGAAAAGTCCATATAAGCAAATAAAAGAAATAGCCGCCGCAAGCTCTTTAACTTGTGGCGGCTAAAGCTATTTACATGATTTACTTATCCGCTCTACTGTATATAGGAATTATAACATATATTTTTAACAGTATCAACCAAAAGCGGAACTACAAGAGGATATAAGCGGGTAGTATTTTAGGAAAGAAGTAGGATTAACCTTGCTCCTGCTCTTTTCCAGCTCTATCTTAAAAGGTAATGATAAATAAATCTAAACTACGATTTCTTAATTTTCTTTTGTATGTTCAAAAGCCCATTTTATAGCGTCTTGATAATGTTCATCACAATATCCATATCCTTGAAAGCTATGTGTTGCTGGTTTTCTGCAAATGTCACAGCGACTTCCAGAAGAACTTTTAGGAAGAAATGTAAGCATAGAAATGATAGTTATAAGAGCGCATATTATAGTAATAATTTTTGTGACTTTAAATATCTTCGTATTTGTTTCAACAGATACCTCATTCTTTATATCTCTTCTACTTGCAAGCATCATTGCACCACTAAACATTAATACTATAATTGAAGTTGCAATTAATACAGCCATTTAATCACTCCATTTCTTCAACACTATATAATATATGATAGTTTAATCTATACTATGATTATTTAATTTTCACTACAAATCCACCGAATAATCGCTTCACATTTCTTTCTATTTGGATAACCACTTTTAGCCATTTCTTGTATTGCAAGTGAGCCAACTGGGTCATTTATATTAAAATAATTTAATGCTTCAATGCTTCCATAAAATTCATTATTTATTATGATTTGCATTTTATTATCTACATATTGCTTAATATCTGATTTTATTGCTTCTTTATATAGTTTTGGTGTTAATTGTATTCTTTCAATAACTTTTTCTCTAAAGAAAACAATTTGACATTTTCCATTTTCTACTTCACCAGCAGAATAAGTATATCCTCCTACTGTGTCAATACCTCCTGTTCTTATTCCGCCTACGCTGGCTGATGTAAAGATTATTTTTTTAGGTTCATAAGCAATGATTATATTTTTATCATCTTTAATTGTAATAGCTTTTGCTAATATTTGTCCTCTTTTAACTAAATAATAAGTCTTACTGTATTCCTTTTCTGGATATATATATTTCATTATATTTTCTTTAAGTTTCTTTTCTTCCTCTGCCTGTTCTTTAATTCTCTTTAATTCTTCTTTATAGCGTTTATAAGTAATAACTAAACCAAATATACAGAATATAAGAGCTATACTACATATAATGATTACGATACTATAAAAAGCTAACTCACTCATATTTGCCCCCCAGTAATTAAAGAAATAAAAAAGCGTGTAGCCCCAAACGGAGCTACACGCCGAAAAACACACAACTCCGTTTGTTGCGACACAAACTTTTGCATACCATAGGGAATGACAAAATGGAGAGTGCGTTTTTACCAAGTAGTAAAAACACATTCCCTTCTGGTATGCCGTATTAAGTTTGTGTCGCAAGGCTACTATATCACATTCAAAGTAGCAATTCAAGTAAATCTTCATTCACTCGACAGGAAAGAAGAACAGGAGCTAATTAAAGCCCCTGTTCTTCTTTTATCTCTGCTTTGTACTTGTAGTAAGTCTTGCGGCTAATGCCTGTGAGCTTGATAACTTCTCCATCGGCCAGCGTCCCGCAAAAGTCTTTAGAGTATCTCCGTATCTCTTCTTTTGCTTTTATGCTCTTTTTCGTGGTGAGCTTCTTTCCCGGCACGGCTCCGATCTGTTTGCCGTTTAGTCTTGCGGTTTCTATCCCCTCTCTTGTGCGCTGGTGCAAGTCCTCTACTTCTTTTTCGCTCTGTTCAAAAGCAATTCTTACTTGTGTCTTTGCCAATGCCATTAGATATTTGTTGATACCATCGAGAATAAAATCTACATCTGTATTTGTCATAGAAAGAAGATTGCTTAAAGTCTGCTTATATGTATCTGTGTTAATATGCGGCTCTTTTAGAAAGACAAGGGACACACCACGGTTATATAACTCTTCATATGCGGTAATTCCTTCCTCTGCATTACCACTCATGCGGCTAACACTATCAAAGACAATAGTATCTCCCTCTTTTGCTTTCTTGAAGAGTTTAGGCCATTCTTTGCGGTTTAGTGTAGTCCGGGTAAATACTTCTTCTACAATAACGGCGGCGGGATAGGCTTGCTTGATGTTTCTTATTTGCCTTTCTATTGATTGCTTTGCTCTACTAATACGGCAATAACCATAAACCATGAATACACAACCTTTCTCTCTTGTTGTATTTCTAACCATCGTTTGATTTACTACATTTATTCTAACAGCTTTGCTTAGCTTTGTCAAGTACTTTTACCACTAAATCTAAATACATTAGATTTACTACTGGCCTTTAATTTGTTCTATTGACAAGTTATTAAGTATAGTCTATAATCTAATCATAATATTTGACAAAGGAGTGTTTCTAATGGCTAAAAGTAATCTTAATCCTTTAACTGATACACCAAATAGCCTTACCCCTATCACAAAAGATTTCATGCTTGGCTACATAAGAGCAAAGGCAACAGAAGAAGAAAAAGAATGGTTTAAAAAACTTTGTAATAGTAATATCGTAAAGAAGAAAAACAATCTTACTGGAAAAGAAACTGATACAGTAGATATTAAAGCTGTGCGCCGTGAATTTGCAAAGAAGTATTTTCCGCACTTGCTGAAAGCTGAAAAGAAAGGAACTTCTTTTCTTGACCTTGTGAATGAACTCTAAAACAATAGAGGGAGTGAGAAAGCTAATAGCCCTCACTCCCTCTATTTAATCTTTTCTTCTTACAGTTTTTCTTGCACCGTTTCTTGTAATATTCTCTAACGGATTATATTCTACAAACCTTTCTCTTGCTGTGTCTGCGTAAATGTTCATATAGTGTTCACTCATAGCAAGAGTAGAATGGCCTAATATCTTTGAAAGCTGTACCACATCACCGCCATTCAAAAACCATTCTCTTGCAAATGTGTGGCGCAAACCATGGATATTAGATTTATTTACATCTCTACTACTTGTGTATTTTCTGTAACCTTGAGTTAATGACGCTTTAGACAATTTTTCTCCACTTACATTACAGAACAAGTAATCATCTTCCTCTACATCATACCGCCACATATTGATATAATCTGTAAGCGATTTTACTAACTGGGGCGGGAGATTAGCTGTCTGTAATCTCTTATTCTTTGTATGCTGATAAAATACTTTCCCGTCTTTTAAATTAATATCTTTCATTCGTATATCTACAAGCGTTCCTAATCTTGCGCCAGTACCAACTACAAAGCAACAAATAGCCCATGTTCTCCACTCTGTAAACTTTGCCTTTTTATCTGGTTTCTTTAGTAATGCTTTTACTTCTTCCACGGTGTAGTCTTTCGGCATTTCCTCTTGTACTTTAATGAGTTTAATTCTAAAGCGGTCTATATACTTCCTTTCTTCTGCCATACACCAATACATAAAAGCCCGCATATCACTTAAATTGTGATTTATTGTTGCGGGTCTTAATCCTTCATCTTTCATGGCATTAGTCCATTCAATAAACATGGAGCTAATAATATTCCCTGTTTCTTCTGCCTCTTCTCCAAAGTATTCCATAAACTTCTTGTAGCTTGCTCTGTAAGATTGTAAAGTTTCTTCTACCCTTCCTAAAGCCTTGCGTTCTTCTATAAACTCTTCAAAGAGTGGCTTTAGATACTGGTTGTTAACTTCATCTCTTGACAGTTTAGGCTTAATCCGGCTCTTTCCTCTCCCCATACTGTTCACCTCAAAGATTTTTAATCAAATAAAAATTATAGGCCGATTTTATCATCTGTATTTTGCCTTGTCAAGAAATAATCAGATTATATATTTTTAAAATAAATAAACCTTGAAAGTATTTAATTGCAAGACTTTTAAGGTTTTTTATCTTGATTTATTTTCTTCCGAATGGCTATTTTGATTTATAAGACGGCAAGTTTTCTGCCCACGGCCTGCGGTGCATGGTTTGGAAAAGGAAGCTTACTCTACAAAATATATCCCCAAGACCTGCCGATACGAACCTTTTTGATTCGGCCTTTTTCTGTCATCGTGGCGAGAATTCGGTTTGCAGTAGCGGCAGATACCCCCAGCATCTTCCGCACATCGGCATTGGTGATCGTACCGTTCTTTTCCAGAAAATACTTGATTTGATGCCAACGCTGCTCCTCAGTGCTCCTATTTTCTGCCCTACCGGTCTGTACAGCTTCCAACAGCGCCTCTTTGATGGCAGAGAGCATAAATTCGATAAAGACGGTGGATTCCACTTCGTTGTTGGAACGATTGATGGCCTGATAGTATTCGTCCTGCCGGTCGTGGATCATGGACTCCACCGGGAGCCAGGCGAACATCGGCTTCCATTGGGTCAGGAGCAGAGTATGCCATAGGCGCCCAATGCGTCCATTTCCATCGGAAAATGGATGGATAAGTTCCAGCTCATAGTGAAACACGCAACTCTTGATGAGCATATGAAACTCACTGTCCCGCACCCAGTCCAGCAATTCCACGACCAGGCCCGGTACATAATCAGGCAGCGTGCCGAAATGCAAAATATTCCCCTGCTTGTCTACTACACCCACAGGCCGTGAGCGGAAACATCCGGATTCCTCTATCAGTCCCTTGGTCATAACCCCATGTGCGCGCAGAAGATCGTCCACGGAATATGGATCGAGCGAATCCATGATCTCGTAGATCTCGTATGCATTTTTCACTTCTGCAATATCCTTGGGTGGCGCGACCACATGCTTGCCGTTGAGGACGGCGGTGACCTGCTCCAAACTCAAGGTGTTCTGCTCGATAGCCAGAGAGGAATAAATCGTCCGTATGCGGTTGGTACGGCGCAGCGTGGGGTTCGTGGACAAGCCAAAAGAAGCATTCACATGGCCGACCAGCTCTGCGATCTCCGCAATCTCGTCCAAAATGGTATTTGTGATTTCAAAGGGCGGTTTTTTGCTGCGCATGGACATCACCTCATGCTCAGTATAACAGTTCATCGCTCATCTATCAAGAGAAAATGATTGATGAAATGAGCGATGAGTATTCAAGACAGTAACATCCACACAAGAACAGAAATACCCGATGTTCTTGCTGCATCGGGCTATCAGGAGATGCTGAATCAAAGAGAAGAAAAAACAGGCGCCTGGCTGAGCGGTCACGGCACCTACGACATTGGGAAGTGGTCAGATTTTTTCCCTGTCTGTGGTAAAATTGTGGTCAAACGAAAAATCACCGCCAATTTGGCGGTGATTTTTCTTAAAAATGGTGGACCTAATCGGGATCGAACCGACGACCTTACGGATGCGAACCGTACGCTCTCGCAAAGTGGTAAGTTTCCTGCCCACGGACTGCGGTGTATGGTTTGATGAAAATGCTGGACGAGGAGCAACTGCAAGAAACACTATCCCCAAGTTTTTCAATAAGGCGGGAGTGGACAGCAAACTTATATGTGGGAAAGACTGAAAGTTATTTTTTTGCCATGACAATTTACCCTTGACAAGGAAAGATGGCCTGGTGTATAATGGGAACAATTCATCAGGGGAAAATTTTTTTAGAAAGTTATTGTTATTTATTAGACGTGACAAAAGAGGTGAAAGAATGAAATTGCAGGACCTTGCGAGTGTTCGCAGCGGCTTGGTCTTGTCGAGAAAACAGGCCAAAGAGCCAAGTGAGTATCGATATCCCTTGATTAATCTGCGGTGTATCCAGCAGGAAGGGACAATTCAATTGAAAGAGGCCGATATCTATGAAGCAAAAGAACCGCTGAAAGAAGAATACCTCTCGCAAAGCGGAGATATCATTGTCCGCCTTACAGCTCCCTATACAGCAGTTCTGATTGATGAAACTACATCTGGAATGGTGGTTTCCTCAAACTTTGTAGTGATTCGAGTTGAAGATAAGAGCCTGTTGCCAGAGTATCTTTTTTGGTTGCTGAATACCGAAAAGATAAAACGAAAAATTTACGAGAATGCAACCAGCAATATGCTTGGCGCAGTTAATGCGAGATTTTTAGCTGACTTTGAATTGGTCCTTCTTTCCGTGGAGGATCAGCGTAAAATCTCCCAGCTCAATCTGCTGGCCAAAAGAGAACGCCAATTACTTAGGATGTTGGCAGATGAAAAAGAAAAGTATTATGCTGGTGTACTGAATCAGGCGTACAAAAGCGCAAAGAAAGGGAAATGAAGATGACAACCAGAAAAGATATTGAACAGGTCCTGTGGAACGCCTGTGATAGTTTCCGCGGCAAGATCGACAGTTCCCGCTATAAAGACTATATCCTCTCCATGTTGTTCGTAAAGTACCTCAGCGATGTTTCCAAAGAGAGGCGCGAAGGGTATATCAAACAGTATGACGGGGATATGCGCCGGGTGGAACGGGCCATGAGCCGGGAACGCTTTGCAATGGACGAGCAGTCCACCTTCGACTATCTCTATGCCAACCGGAACGATGCTGAAATTGGCCAGAAAATCAATGTGGCATTGAACCATATTGAGGAACATAACAGCGGAAAGTTGCGCAATGTATTCCGGGCCATCGACTTCAATTCCCAGGTAGACTTCGGTGAACCCAAAGAGAAGAACGCTACCCTGCGCAACCTGTTGGAGGATTTCAATGGTCTGGATTTGCGGCCCAGTCAGTTGGGTTCCGCCGATATCATCGGAGATGCCTACGAGTATATGATTGCTATGTTCGCCTCTGATGCCGGAAAGAAGGGAGGCGAGTTCTTCACACCAAGCCAGGTCTCTGAACTGGTGGCCTCTCTGGTGCAGCCCAAGGAGAACGACCGGATCTACGACCCCACCTGCGGCAGCGGCGGTTTGTTGCTGAAAGCCTATAAAAAAGTACCCAGTGGCAAGGTGGCTATCTATGGCCAGGAGCTCAACGCTCAGACCTGGGCTCTCTGCACTATGAATATGTTCCTGCACGGTGTGGATGATGCCCGGATCTGGCAGGGCGATACCCTTTCCAATCCTCAGAATGTTGAGGATGATAAGTTGATGAAGTTTCAGGTGGTAGTGGCAAATCCGCCGTTCAGTCTGGACAAGTGGGACAGCGGCTTCCTCTCGGAGACCGAAGCGGATAGCAAAGGCAAAAAGAAAATGTCCGCTGAACTGGACCCCTACCATCGTTTCGATTGGGGTGTGCCGCCTACTTCGAAAGGCGATTATGCCTTTGTGCTGCACATGCTTTCCAGCCTGGATGCGGAAAACGGCCGTATGGCGGTAGTGCTGCCCCATGGTGTTCTGTTCCGGGGAGCCAGCGAGGGGAAAATTCGGCGTCAGTTGGTAGAAATGAATCTGCTGGATGCGGTCATCGGCCTTCCTGCCAACCTGTTTTATGGCACCGGAATTCCTGCTTGTATCCTGGTATTCAAAAAGAACCGTACCTGCCGGGATGTGCTGTTTATTGATGCCTCCGGGGATGGAAACTTCGAGAAGGGCAAAAACCAGAATATCCTGCGGAACAGCGATATTGAATGCATTGTCAATGCCTATCAAGCACGACAGAACGAGGATAAGTATAGCTATGTGGCCTCCTTCGACGAGATTAAGGAGAACGACTTCAACCTAAATATCCCCCGGTATGTAGATACCTTCGAGGAAGAAGAACTGGTAGATATCGACGAGGTGCAGCGAAACATTGCTGATATCGAGGCGGAACTGGCTCAAGTACAAGCGCAGATGAAAAAATATATGGATGAACTTGGAATCTAAGGAGGTAGAGGAGTTGGCTACAACCGTTAATAATGCATTTGCTGAATTTATGAGGGATATTGTCAATCTTGACCCGGATGTTGTATCCGAAGCAAGAACGAGTCGAGACAACCTGCTTGATAATATTGCCGAATTTGATGACAAGGACGGCTTCTTTGATTTATGTGATAGCTTTAATGTACATTTTGGCTCATTTGCGAGAAAGACTAAATGCCGTGACCTTGATGATGTGGATTTGATGATTGGTATTGCTGCTAACGGTGCAACGTATTATTCCGATGATCCATGGAACGAAGTCAGAATAACTGCAAGTACCACCAATGCAGCACAAAAAGATTGCACACGCGAAGATGGAACACTTAACAGTACCCAGGTATCTAATAAATTTAAGAAAAAGTTAGAATCAGTGAGAGAATATTCGCGTTCTGAGATTCGTAGAAACGGCGAAGCGATTATTTTAAATCTAAAATCAAAGGAATGGTCTTTTGATATTGTACCTTGTTTCCATACGGTACAAGAAAGCAATGGTAGGTCATACTATTTGATTCCAAACGGAAATGGGAATTGGAAAAAGACAGCACCCGATAAAGACAAAGGGCATGTTACAAGCACAAACCAAAGTAAAGATGGACGCGTGTTAGAGTTAATTCGCCTTTGCAAAAAATGGAATAAAGTAAAGAATGCCAAAACACTGCCGTCATATCTGCTCGAAACCATGATTATAAATTTTGCAGATTCTCAAGCAGAACTAAGTCAGTGGATAGATTTCCGTTTTAAAGACGCGTTGAGTTATATAGCAGGACATATTTTGAATCCAGTGTATGACATGAAAGGAATTCAAGGTAATATCAACAATCTTGGCGTAGGCGATAAATTGCGCCTTCAGCAAAAGGCATTGACTGATTACAATAAGGCATGTGAAGCTTGGCAACAAGAACATGCTGGTAACCATAAAGAGGCTATTAAAAAGTGGGGTGAAATTTTTGGAAGCGACTTCCCGACATACGGATAATAGTATTTTTGCTTGTCAGAATGAAGAATTTTTGCTCAAATGCCAGTTAGCTCAAAGAAACGAGTATTCTCACGCAAAAAGAGCCAGTCGGATAAAGGTGACGGTGACTCTCATATTTGCGATCTGTTCTATCGTTGCGTCTATTGTAGATTGCGATACACTATCTGCCATATCCAGCTTATTTGCCGTAGGATTGGTTGTGTTTAACAAATACTCAGATGGACATATTTCCTCTCACAAAAAACACGCGGCTTCCATACAACAGTATATTGATGTGACGCTTTTTGTTTCGGCTATAGGAGGAACTAAGTCTGAGTGGGGCGAATTACCGAATAAGACCGACCTTGCAAAGACGATAAGTGAATTTTCGGGTGTAGATACCTCTGACATGAAAAACTGGTATAGTGATTACTCCTCTTTGCCAAGTGAAGCTCAGATTTTTCAATGCCAACGAGAAAATGTAAGATGGGACTACGGTTTGCATAAATCTTATATCTGTTTTCAGCTTGGCATCTTGCTGGCTGCAGTCGTTGCTATGATTGTAACTATGTTCATCGTCAATCCTGACTTTATAAAGCTGATATGTATTTTATCGTGGTTAACACCACTTGCAGAATATACTTATTCCATCTGTAAAGAAGTCTTCGAGAGTATTTCACTTTTGCGAAAAATTAATAGTTTTTGCGATCAAATTGAAGATAAGTTATCAGGAGATAACAATGTATCTGTTAAACAAGAATTGATTGATTTGCAATATAAGATTCGAGAAAGACGAGAAGTGGGGTTTCTTATTCCAGATTGGTTTTATAAAATGCGAAAGGGAAAGCATCAGAAGCAAGAAGACAGTATTGCAGAAACCATTGTTAATTTGAGCCAAGAGAATGGTGAGCAGAGATGATGTTAAGAACACGAGATATAATCGAGCAAATCGAGAGCGGAAATGTTCCAGAGGGATATAAAAAAACAAAGGTAGGGATTCTCCCTGCTGACTGGGATGTGTATATGCTTGGAGATTGCCTCAGCCGTGTGGAGAAACCGGTGGAGGTTAAGCCTAACGAATTGTACACTCAAATCGGTATCCGTTCCCACGGAAAGGGGCTTTTTTATAAAGAACCCGTTACAGGTGTAGCACTGGGAAACAAGGCGGTCTTTTGGATTGAGCCCGACTGCTTTATCGTGAATATTGTTTTCGCATGGGAACAGGCAATCGGGAAGACCACACAATCTGAAGTAGGAATGATTGGTTCCCACCGTTTTCCAATGTACCGTCCAGTAAACGATAGAATTGATATTGATTACCTGATTTTTTATTTTTTGACAAAGCGGGGAACCGATATTCTGGAGGCAGCATCTCCTGGAGGAGCAGGGCGAAACAAAACACTGGGACAAGATCGCTTTTTGAAAAGTAAAATCGTACTGCCTCCCATTGAAGAACAACAAAAAATTGCTGCTATCCTCACCACCCAAGACAGAGTGATTGAACTGAAAGAAAAGCGCCTTGCCGAAAAGCAGCGACAGAAAAAGTATCTCATGCAGCAGTTATTGACCGGGAAAAAGCGCCTGCCGCGGTTTAGTGGGGAGTGGAAAGCAAATCGCCTCCGCAACATTACAACGCGACACACAAAAAGAAATACCATAGGAAATACCAATGTGCTTACTATTTCTGCACAGTACGGGCTAATCAATCAGGCTGAATTTTTCAACAAAGCGGTTGCGAGCGATGACAAGAGCAACTATTTCCTTCTGGAAAAGGGTGACTTTGCCTACAATAAGAGCTATTCTAACGGCTATCCCTTCGGGGCTATTAAGCGGTTAACACGGTATGAAGTGGGAATAGTATCTCCGCTCTATATTTGTTTTCGGATAAAAAAAGGAAGTGTTTCCGGAGAATATTTGGAGCAGTATTTTGAAGCAGGTATTATGAACCATGAGATACAGGCATTTGCTCAGGAAGGGGCTCGAAACCATGGTTTACTAAATATTGCAGTTGACGATTTTTTTAATTCGAAAATTCTGCTTCCTTCACCGGAGGAACAAACCGCCATTGCTGAAGTCCTTTCTGCTTCCGACCGTGAAATTGGCCTGTTGCGGCAGGACATTGAACATGAAAAACAAAAGAAAAAGGCCCTGATGCAGCTGTTACTGACGGGCATTGTGAGGGTAAAAGTATGAAAGAGATATATCATGACATTTTTATTGGCAATGAGCAAGATTACCATTTAATACAGCGGGAGAGCAACTGGGCAGTCTTGCATTGCTGTAAGCATCCATTTCATTGCCAATTTGTAGGGTATCGTGGCACGCTACCTTCTACCCATCCCAATTATGCATTAAAGCGCATTGAAAATGAAATGGCACTTAATCTTGTTGACATGGATCGGTTTAGTGAAAATTATTTGGACTTTAATCGAGATATGTTTGATACCGCTTTTTCATTTTTGGATGAGTATAGACTTCAGGGGTACAAAATCCTTATTCATTGCAACCAGGGTGAATCGCGGGCTCCAACAATTGGCTTACTATATATTGCTCGCTTGGGGGCATTCGAATATGCCGATTTCGATACCTCTGTTCAAAAATTAAAGGAAATATACCCTGTATACACGCCGAAAAGAAACATATTTTTGACTGTTAGGTCCCTTTGGAGAGACTTTGTACAGAATCCAGTAGAGGAGGTGAATACATAATGGCAACCAATCCCCCCAGCGGTGACGGACATAGAAACGGTGCGGTAAAAGACCGTTCTCAGACTTTCAACCCTGTTACAAAACAATGGGTAAAGCGAGACAGTGACACCGGTCGTTTTATGGATGTCAAAAAGGATGGCACTCCTTTTAAGGGAGTCCGCAAAGAAAAGTAAATCCAGAGACAGGAGAGCGAGGCGGGATTTCCCGCCCCGCTATTCCTGCTTTTACTGATATTTCCGAAAGGAGGCAACCATGGACAAATCCCTGTACTTAGAAAAGAATATCAGCCAGCAGCCGGCCATTGATCTGCTGCGGTCCATGGGCTATACCTACATATTACCGGAGGACTGCGAGGCGCAGAGAGGCAGCCGATACCATGTGCTGCTGAAAGACATTCTCCGAGGCCAGCTGCGGCGGCTCAACCGCTATGCCTTCGCCGGTGCGGAAAACGAGTTCTCCGCCGCCAACATCGAGCGAGCTATGGAAGATCTGGACGAGCCTTTAACTGACGGCCTGATCCGCTCCAGTGAAAAAATCTATGATGCCCTGTTGCTGGGCAAAAGCTATCCAGAGACTGTAGGTGAGGGCAAAACCCTCAGTTTCAATCTGAAATACATTGACTGGGAACATCCGGAGAACAACCTGTTCCATGTTACCGAGGAGTTTGCAGTAGACAGTCGGGACAAGCTCCACAACGCCCGGCCGGATATTGTGCTGTTTATCAACGGTATCCCCTTCGCTGTCATTGAGTGTAAAACGCCCCAAATCAGCGTAGAACAGGCCGTGGAGCAGAACATCCGCAACCAGCAAAAGGAATATATTCCGCAGCTCTACAAGTTTGCCCAGATTGTGATGGCGACCAATAAAAACGCCGTGAAGTATGCCACCACCGGCACGCCTAAGAAGTTCTGGAATGTTTGGAAGGAGCAGGATACTGCTTTTCTGGATGAGGCACTGGTCCAGTATGTAACTGACCGCACCCCCACTGAGCAGGATCGGAATCTGATTTCTCTGTTCAGCAAAGAACGGGTCATGGAACTGATCCGGTACTTTGTGCTCTTTGACGCCAATGTAAAGAAGATTTGCCGGTATCAGCAGTATTTCGCTATTAAAGAGATTATCAAGACCATTCAACAGCCAGACGAAAAGGGCAACCGTCAAAGCGGCGTCATTTGGCACACCCAGGGCAGCGGAAAAAGTCTGACCATGGTTATGCTGGCAAAGTATATCTTAATGGAACTGTCCGACTGCAACCCCAAAGTTGTTGTTGTCACTGACCGTAAGGAACTGGATCGCCAGATCGCGGCCACATTTGCGCACACCCGTCTCAATCCGGCCAGAGCCACCAGTGGACGGAATCTGGTAGAGCTGCTGGGCAGCGGCAAGGCGGATGTGGTTACTACCATCATCAATAAGTTCAACACCGCTGAAAAAATGGAGCACAAGAATTTTTCACGGGATGTGTTTCTGCTGGTGGATGAAAGCCACCGCTCCAACTATGGCCTGCTGGCCACCAAAATGAGGGCGGTATTCCCCAATGCCTGCTACATCGGCTTCACCGGCACGCCTTTGATGAAAAAAGAGAAGAACACCATGGCGAAGTTCGGTAAGCTGATCCACAAATATACCATCAAGGACGGTGTGGATGACGGAGCCATTGTGCCGCTCATTTACGAAGGCCGCTTTGTGGAACAGAATGTGGACGAGGCAAATATTGATCTCTGGTTCAAACAGACCACCAAACGGCTCACGGAAGCGCAGCGGGATGACCTTTCCCGGAAATGGAGCAGTATTCGCCGCCTGACTTCCACCGATGCCCGTATCAAGCGGATCGCTCTGGATATCAATGAGCACTTCATTGATGGGTACAAAGATACCGGCTTTAAGGCTATGCTGGCCACTAACTACAAGCGGGATGCAATTCGGTATCTGGAGTGTTTTGAGCAATTTGGGGATTTGAACTGTGCCGTGGTGATCTCACCGCCTGATCTGCGGGAAAGTGTAGACGATATAGACGAGGGTGCCGACGATAAGGTCATTACCTACTGGAATAAAATGATGAACCGCTACGGTGACGCAGATGCCTACGAAGAGGCAATGAAGAACCAGTTCTGCGCAGGGGACATCGATATTCTTATTGTGTGCAGTAAGCTGCTTACCGGTTTTGATGCCCCCATCTGCCAGGTGCTCTACATCGACAAAGAGTTGAAAGAACACGGCCTACTCCAGGCTATTGCCCGCACCAATCGTCTGTATGAAGGCAAAGACTACGGCCTCATTGTGGATTACCGAGGACTGATTGAAAAGCTGGATACCGCTATGGATCTGTACAGCGGCGCCGGGCTGGAGAACTTTGACGGCGGAGACCTGAAGGGTGTCGTGGTGGATGTTATGTCCTCTGTGGCTGGCCTGCGGGAAGCCTATACCCGGCTGACAGAACTGTTTGCAGACTTGAAAAATCCACGCGACACCGAAGAAGTGGAAGTGTTTCTTGCTGACGATAAGAAGCGAGAGAACTTTTATAATCTCCTCTGTGCTTTTGGCAAAGCGTTGAATATGGTGCTGAATGCGGAACAGGCGTATGCAGCAATTCCGAAAGATGAATTGAAGCAGTATCAAAACACTTTTATCTTTTTCTCCAAGGTACGCCGCAGCGTGAAAATCCGGTACTGCGATGCCATTGATAACCGGGAATATGAGCCGCTGATGCAAAATCTTCTGGATACACACCTCTCGGTAGTTGGCCTGAAGCAAATTACCAGCCCCATCGATATTTTGAACAAAGATGACTTTGAGCGGGAATTGGAGGAATTGGGATCTCTTCGTGCAAAGGCAGATGCTATTACCAGCAAATTGACCCGCAGTATCAGCGAAAAGTATCAGGAGAATCCTGCCTATTATGACAGTTTCTCCAAGCGGATCAAGGACGCATTGGAGCAGTACAAGGAAAAGGTGATCTCTGAGGCCGAATATCTGGCAAAGATGCGTACCATCATGGAAGACTATCACGCCGGAAAAAGCACCGTGACCTATCCGGAATCCATTAAGAATAATGTCCACGCCCAGGCGTTTTACGGTGTTCTGTCAGCGGTGTTCGACGAAGCAAAAGAAGCGGAAGTTTCTCCTGATTTTGCTGCGGAGATTGCGGAAGAGATTACAAAAATTGTGGCCAACCACAGTCAAGTCGATTGGACCAACAACAAAACAATCCACGACCGAATCTCGCAGGATATTGATGACCTTTTTTATGACTATGAGAAAGAACGGGGATTAAAACTGTCTTTTGACACCATTGATAAGATCATCGAAAATGTCAAAACAGTAGCACTTCGGAGGTTTTGACAGCAATGGCGCAGGAAAGAACCGTCGTATATGAAAACAACGAGATCCACTACCTGCTGGAGCAGAAGCAGGTGAAAAATCTCAATCTGCGGGTTCATAAGGACTGCATGGTTTATGTTTCAGCTAATCCAGATGTCCCCGCTGAAAAGGTTGACGATTTTGTAGTGAGCAAAGGGGACTATATTTGCTCAGCACAAAGGAAGTTTCGTGAGATGGCGCAGTATGCCCCTCAACCCAAGCAATATGTCAGTGGAGAGACTTTCTATCTGCTGGGCAGAGGAGTTCGCCTGAAAGTGGAGAAAAATGTGCGGGACACAATTTCCTCTGATGGGATTTATCTGCACCTTTGTGTGAAAGACACGGAAGATTTTGCAAAAAAGCAAAAGATGGTGACCCGTTACCTGGATGAGCAGTGTCGATCCATTTTCGGTGAAATTATTTTGGAGACCTACCCCGTATTTCAAAAATATGGGGTGCCGATGCCAGAATTACGGATTCGGAATATGGAGACCCGATGGGGATCTTGTTTGGCCAAAAAGGGAGTTGTTACACTGAATAAGAGGCTGTTAGAAGCACCACGCAACTGTATCGAATATGTCGTGATGCACGAGTTCTGCCACTTCGTTCACCCAAATCATTCGAAGCAGTTCTATGCGTTCTTAACGATGCTGATGCCGGACTGGAAACAGAGGAAAGAGACCCTGGATAAAAGCGCAACTTTCTGGTTGTAAAATATCCGAAAAGAGCTGGCTATTTTCCTTAACCTGTGCTATTGTGTCTTGCAACAAGGAGGCGGGGCACATGAACGAAACTTTGAGATTGCTGTACGACAAATTCTACACCCCTCTGCCTATGGTGGAATCCGAGCAGGAAGTTGAAGTCTGCCACCGGCAGCTCATTGAGCGGTTGGACAAGCCGGAGCGTAAACTGGTGCTGCAGATCATCGACGCCCAGAATCTGATGATAGAGCAACGCTCCGTCGACAGCTTTATCTGCGGATTCCGTCTGGCGTGGGAACTGGCAAACGAACTGAATCATTTTGAAACGAACAGGCATCCATCTCCAATGGAAGAAGCGGAGATGGATGCCTGATTCTATCCCTACTTAATGACAAGGGTGCCGCCCAGCCGATACCGGCACAGCCCAAACCCTGTTTCAGATCGCTCCAAAATGGCCTCCGGGATCTGCTTGAGATACTTTCGCCCAAAGCTGGTGGTGCCGAAGTATGCGTCAAAGTTGGCCACCGGCAGCACTACCCAGTCGGAGTCCTCTGGCTTGTTGGCAAGGTAGTAGGACACCAGAGTTGTGACCATATCCAGAGGAACCCCCTTGGGCGTGAGCGTGCGGAGTTGTTCTACTAACTCAGGCGGCAGTGACTGCTCCTTATCCCGGAGTGGGCCCAGCTCCAAAGCCTGAGCCAGAAAACTGTCAAACCGCAGGCCCCACTGCCCCTTGGTGGTAGGAGCAAACAGGGGAATCTGCATCTGAATCACCTTGTCCCTCCAGGCCTGGTCAAAACCTTTCTCAATGGCGGCACACTTCTTCTGGGCACTGCTGGATATCCTCTTCGGGTTTTCCCGCACAAAGGCCGCCACCCGATGCACATGCCTATGGAACCATCCGCTGCCGTTTTCATCCACGAGGCCGGGGAATTCCGAATGAAGTTCCCCAAAATCACTGCCAAACTGCCACGCCTCCCGAGGCGTGGCTTTTTTACTGTCCGGCACACTGCACCAGGCGCACAGGCCCCGCTTGGCATAGTCGATGCGCTCCCGGGGCGCTTCGGCGGGGCTGCCATCCTCATTATGGAACAGAAACCCTCTTGCCAGAATGGTCAATACCCGGTTTAGTCCCTCAAAATCCAAAATGGTGTCGAAGGTAAACCGGCCCAGGTAGGTGGTGTCCTGCTTGTTCCGGGCGGTGTAGGTTACCGTGCCGGTATAATCCTGAAATTCCTTCCACTCATTCAGCATGGTCCACCTCCAAAACATGTTCCTCAATGTGGTCCGGCAGCAGGTCCCACAGCAGGTTCCGCTTGCCCAGGGCCACCACATAGGGTGCCGCCAGGCTGGGACGGATAATTTTATTCAACAGCTTGCGGCAGACCTTGGACACCACGGCCCGCTCGTTGCCGCTGAAGGGGGCGGACAGATAGGCCTCCATCATCTTCTGGAAGGCCGGAGAATCCGCCGGGCGGCGGAGCTGCTTCCGCTCCCGGGCTGTCGCCAGATCGTCCATATCACAGATCAGATCCCCCAACATGCGGAACCCGCCGTGGCGGAAGTCGGTCAGAAGATCATAGTAGTCCGCCGCCTCCGGCAGATGCCCCCGCAGAAATTCTTCTCTCTGCCCTTCTGTCATCAGGTGCCACTGCTGTTCTACGATTTCCTTTCGCAGAGCGGTGATACGCTCCGGGGCAAGCTGATGAAAGAATGCGTACAGCTCATCGCTGTCGTAGAGTTCCTCCTGCCCCCTGGCGTAGAGAATGCGGTCAATATCCGTTTTCCGCTGCTGTCCCTTGGCGGGGGCGCGGCAGGCCCGAATGCGGGAGAGACAGTGCCCGTAGTCCCACAGCAAGGCAGAGACAGAAGAAAGAAGGTTTTGGTCCAGCTGCTTCTTCCAGTTTCGTTCCTGGGCGAAGGTGAATAGTTCGCTATCCCTTGCTGGTTTCTCCTGAACCTTCGGCGTGTTGCGCTCCAGCTGGCGGGACAGCCAGGGCAACCGCTCCACCGGGGAGTCCACCATATCCCAATTGATCCCGGCAAAGAAGGTCTCTAAGCGCTCCCGGTAGGTGGGCTCGTACCAGGCACGGCGGCGCTCCTCTGCACGCTCCAACAAATATTTGTACTGGAGGAAAGGAGTGCGCTTCACCTTCCGCCCACCCAGAAATTCATCCAGGTTGGGCCGCACACCGGTCTTGGCTGCGTCGATCTCCAGTCCGCTGTAGATGGCCAGGGCCTCCAAGTCCCGGCGGCACCGCTTGCGCTCCTCCGGGTCAGCGTGGTCGTTGTAGGCGATGACGCTGCGGTCCAGGGCAGCGTTGCAGATCTGCCCAATGCGGGCGGCAAAGGTGTTTTCCACCGTCTGAAAGCGAGCCTGCCAGTCGTTGGCGTCGGACTTGGGTGCGGATAAGGATGGAATTTTCAGCAGGGGCAGGTTGGCATTGTTGGAGAGCTGTTGATGGACATCGTAATCATAGTTCCGTTTCACACATCGGTTCAGAATGGGATCGGCAATGGTTTTGATGAGGTCGCCGTCGTAGTCCGCGCCGCCCAGCCGCTCCGCCGCCAAACTGTCAGCAGACACCATGACCACATCTGTGAGGTGGCCCAGGTAATGCTGGCGCATGTTGTCTCCCTCTGGATACACGGACAATTGCAATTCTTCGTTCCGGGCGATGTGGGGATTGCGGAGTAGAGTACAACTGTCCTCGTGGTCATAGGCTGCACCGGGGGCAAAGAAACTGTCCTCTGCAAAGAAATCTCCCAGCACCTGATTACTGAAGTCCCGCTCACCGGGCAATTGGAACACACGGGGCGCGATTAACTGCCGCAGCAGTTCCAGCAGGTCACCTGAGAGGAAACGGTTGTCCCCTGGCACCAGCAACCGCCCAACAGCGTAGCCTCGGAGAATCTTTCGGGCCTGTCCGTCCAGCTGTTCCACGTAAATAGGCTCGTGGATAAACTTCGGGTTTTTCTCCAACACCCGGGCCATGATGTTCGCCCGGCTTCCCCTGGGCTGGCTCAGGCCCCGGCGAAAGTATTCCTGCTGATATGCCTCATTGGCACGAAAGTTATAGTAGGCCGTCTCGGTGGCCTTGGTCAGCCACTGCCGGAGATCGTCCTCCGGGCTGTGGCTCCAGCCTTCCGGCAGGTCGGCGGGGCGGAACTCCTCCGGCTGGATGGAGAGGGTGGAGAGGAATTGGTAGTTGAGCTCCACCAGCTTTTCCGGCTCCGTCTTGCTCAGGTTGGTGATGTACAGGGCGTGGTTGTAGTCCCGGAAGGCGTCCCAGTAGTCCTCCCAGGTCATACCGTTCTCACGCAGCCAGCCATACGCCTTGAACTGACTGCGGGTGAGGATGATGTCCACACTGCGGACAGGGTGCGCCTTGCCCCAGATGTCCACGATGGTCTGAGTGCCACTGCGCTTCAAAAAGTCCTTGAAGTCCACCTGATGGAGCATCCCTTTGATGTAGGGCATCCGGATCTGGAAGGAGGTGTGGGTGTGGCTGCCGCAGCAGGCCTTGTCCACTATCTCCGCATACTCTTTGGAGATGAGGCCCACGCCGTCAAAGCAGGTGATGTCCAGATCTTCCAGCGTATCTGCCAGGTAGAAGGTTCCCGGCTCCCTGCCTTCCCGCAGGGTGATGACAGGGGCTCGCTCCACTCTCTTGGCTGGATTGTCTATAACGATGGCCCGGTGATTTTTGTCAATGCGGATGCCGTCCACCCGGGTTCCGCTGGAGAACATGAGACCGTTGTAGGCGTAGAGTTTGCTGAGCTGGCAGCGGTCCAGTTTCATGTTCAGCATGATCCGCTGGCGCATGGGCTCATACAGATCCGCCCGGATGAAGGAAAGCCGGGACTGACGGCTCATGCTGGCGGAGCGTTCAAAAGCCACATAGCGGTGTGGGCCGCTGCCGAAGTCCAGAGTGATCCCCTCGGGGCGGAACATGTCTCTGGCCTTCTCCCGGCGGGCCTGCTGCGTCCTTCCGGTTCCACGCCGGTCAAAGATCCCGGCGAAGTCCATATAGAACAGTACATCGGAAAGCGCTGTGACTTTCTCATCGCTACGCTCCCGCCAGCCCTCCCCGTGGAGTTGGTACATCAGCTGGTGGAACATGGCGCAGCTGTCCTGCTCGTGCTTGGCGCCCGGTACCTTGCAGTGCTCGGTGGCACTGCGGTTCAGAGCAAAGGTGTAAACGCCGTCTTGCTCCGTGGCGTAACTCATCACCGCCCGGGCAGAGAGTTCGTAGATCTGATAGGTCGTCATTGGCTCACCTCCGTTTGCTCTATTCTACCACAAACCATTTCAAAATCAAAATAAATACTACTCCCACTTCTTTTGAGGTGGGAGCTTTTTGTATTCAAATTCTTGAAATGGAGGTACCAAACATGAACAACAAAATGAACCATCCCCTGATCACAGTGGACGGCAGAACCCTGATGGATCGTCCGCTGGAGCCGCCCAATTTTGTGGTGGATACCCTGATCTCTCAGGGTCTGCACATCCTGGCTGGCTCACCAAAGGTGGGCAAGTCCTGGCTTGCTCTATGGCTGGCGGTGACAGTTGCCAAGGGAGAACCGGTCTGGAACATGACCACCAAGCAGGGCACCACCCTCTATCTCTGTCTGGAGGATTCCGTCCTCCGCATCCAGAATCGACTCTTTGAAATCACTGAGGACGCACCAAGCAGCGTCCACTTCTGCACAGAGTGTGCGCTCATCGGTCAGGGGCTGGAGAAACAGGTGGACGCATTTCTCGCGGACCACCCCGACACCGTGCTGGTCATCATTGACACCTTGCAGATGGTTCGTCCGATCCACGACGCCACCTACGCCAATGACTACCGGGATCTGTCTGTGCTTAAACGGCTGGCGGACAAGCACGGCATTGCCATCCTACTCATCCACCATCTGCGGAAAGAAAAGGCGGAAGATGTGTTCCACCGGATCTCCGGGACCACTGCCATCAGCGGTGCAGTGGATTCCAGCTTCACCCTGGTGGAAGAAAAGCGAGGCAGCGGCAGGGCCAGACTGACCTGCGTGGGCCGGGACATCGAATACCGGGAGCTGGAGCTTCGACGCAGTGAGGAAAATGTGTGGGAGTTGGTTTCGGACAGCAGAGAAGAACCCGTGCTGCGTGAGGATCGGATCGTCGTTCTCCTCTCTGCATTTATGAGCACCAGAACAGTATTTATCGGCACTCCCACGGAGCTCTCCGAAAAGATCGACCCTGATAAGTCTGAAGGGGTAACGCCCAAAAAGATTTCAAGGCTGATCCTGCAAAGCGTTGAGGACCTAAGAAAAAACGGCATTAAGGCAATGGTGCGCCGCAGCAACGGAAAGCGGCTCGTTGAGCTGCACCGTGCCGATAGTGTCGATTTGGAGGGTGCCGGAGAAATCGTCCCTATCGACCCTGT
>OFMF01000979.1_pt1 | contig 24629 bp, 20 predicted proteins | sample 1541771 | NCBI WGS metagenome assembly OFMF01 (sample SAMN04209235, study PRJEB22552) | human gut metagenome | biome: gut; material: feces | host: Homo sapiens | place: USA: Oklahoma
CTATTTCTCTTATTATTCGTGCAACTGGTATATGTTGGAATCAGGTGGTATGTAAGGGGATGGCGAGAAACAAGGGGATATCCATTTGCATTTCAGGTTCTAGGCTATCTGACCTGGAACAATCATGGTGATTATAAGTCTATACTTCCACAGTATGAACAATATTTAAGTGAATTTGTATACGATAAGCTCTGGTCTGAATTATCTGCAAAAGATAAGATGGTTGCACGGGGAATTGCTCAGGTGAACAGCGGAAAAATCAGTGAGATTCGTGCAATCTTGCATATGGAAACCAACGAATTTAATCCTTACCGAAAACGTCTGATCCGAAAAGGTCTGATCGATGGCGAAACACGGGGATATGTGAAGTTCACATTGCCATTCTTTGAAGAGTATGTTCTAGAAAATTGACTTGCTTTTTGAATGAAAAATCACATGTTAATTATATTACTGATAATACTTGAATTAACTTGTTTCATAAACATTTATATTCATACATTAAAAAACTTCTTTTAAATTAGATATCAAAAATCTCTCATAGAAGCCAGATTTTTCAACTTCTATAAGAGATTCTTTTCTTACTACATTTTAAGCCACAAAATCATATTTTATCTACCCACCAAGCAAGAATGTTTGTTTTATTATCTGCATATGCATGCGAACTGTGTATATATACTCTTTCTCGATTCGGTTCATCAATAATGATGCTATTTGAATAAGCCCCATATCCAGCTTCGCATTTTGCCAATATCCGTCCATCATCCCACTCTATACCGTTTTCCGAATAGTACAAGACAAAATTCCCAGCATCTGGCTCTGTATTTCCGCTTCTTCCATGCATCAAGTAACCATCCCCAAAAGCTATCATCTGTGGATTTCGCAGTTTCTTAGCAAAATAAGCTTTTTCAGGTTTTTCCCAGGTTCTTCCAGAGTCATGGCTAATTACATAATCAGCGTGATATTCATCTGCACTGTTGTAACAGTATGCAATGAGATCTCCATTTTTCAGAAAGCAAAGCGTTCCATAGCCACGTCCATAAGTTGAAAAAGGAATTACACTTCTTTTATGGAAAGATGCTCCACTGTCATTACTTACATATATTTTATACTGATGTTCCGGCAAACATCCCGTCCAGTTTATTCGTGCGTCATTACAAAATTTCAGAACAAAAATTTCTTTTTCATAATATACTGCATCATATATGCGCCCGCAATCCTTATCAATTTCTTCAGCTTTCGTCCATGTAAGACCCTGATCAAAACTACGACTATAGGTGGGTACTCTATAAGGTTCCCACAATGGATTTTCTGAAATATCACACAACAAATGAAATATCACAATCGTTCCATCATTTGTAACAACTGCTTTTTCTGCCATTACAGATGTATTGATGCCCAACTGAAAATATTGTTTCGAATAAGTATATATCATAGGTGGCTCCCAGGTTTTTCCAAAATCTCTGGAACGTTTATATTCCATCCATCCCACTGCCGAATGACCTCCACCATCATCAGAACAATTAGGATAAAAAGCAAGAATATCTCCATTCTCGCATTGCACAAGCGCATGTCCCAAATGCCCACTACGATTATTGGCTGCATGATCCACAAAAAGAATTCCTTTATTTGGTAAATTGGACGGTGTAATATAGTAGCCTTCCTCAAATTTCATAACAACATTTCATCCTTTCTTATTTCAATACATCTCTATTTTCCATGTTTTTATCCTTTAATTCCGCTTGTTACAACTCCTTCAATAAAATATTTCTGACAGGAAATATACAAAATCAAGATAGGAACGATAGCCAACATTGCCACTGCCATCATCGGTCCTACATCAATCATACTTCCATACATGCTCTTGAAAAAACTGATTCCAAGAGATACCGTATATTTCTCTGGTTGCTGCAAATAGATCATCGGTGCAAAATAATCATTCCAGGAATATACAAATTGATTAATCACCACAACAATTAATGCCGGTTTTGCATTTGGAAATACTACTTTCCAAAATACTCCAAACCAAGAACAACCATCTACAATTGCAGCCTCTGACAACTCATTCGGAATTGCCGCAAAAAACTGGCGGAGTAAAAAAATATAAAATGCACCCCCACCAAAAAGGCTAGGAATAATTAACGGCCAATAAGTATTTACCAAACCAAACTTACTGAAAATCGTGTAAGTTGGAAGTAACGTTACTGATGATGGTATCATCATTGTACTAAGCAATATAAAAAATAAAATATTCTTAAATCTTGATTTCAGCTTTGCAAATCCAAAAGCTGTCAATGATGCGGTTATCAGCGTTCCCACTACACAAATAACAGTAAGCAAAAATGTATTAAAAAAGTATCTTAGAATGCGTTTATCACTAAATACATATAGATAGCTTCGAAGACTTATCGGATCTGGAAACAACCTCGGTGGATACTGTGAAGCCTGTGTTGTATCATAAAACGAAGCACAAAGCATCCACAACAGCGGAAATAGAAATATAATTGCCACAATAATCAAAATTATCTCAACCGATATTTTGCTGATTTTATATTTAAAAAAAGCTTTCTGTTTCATCAATCCACATCCTCTCTGTAAAATACCCAAAGTTTGGAAGACTTAAAAATCACAATACTAATCAACATAATTATTACAAATAGTACCCAGGCCAAAGCACAGGAATATCCAAAGTCATAGTAACGAAATGCTTGATTGTATAAATGCAACCCGAATGTATACGTAGAAAACATTGGTCCGCCCTGGGTCATAATATACGGCTGAGTAAAAATTTGAAGTGCACCAATCACCTGCATGATCAATACATAAAATAAAACCGGTGACAACATAGGAATCGTTATCTTCATAAACATTTTGAATGGTGATGCACCATCCAACTTCGCAGCTTCATAATATATAGCAGGTACATCTTGTAAACCAGCCAGAATAATCAACATAACACTTCCGCAGGTAAAAACATTCATAATAATCAGTGCTGTCATAGCCCAATTCGCATCCTGGAGCCAATTAGGTCCAATGATATGAAAGATCTTATACAACAAATAATTAATCATTCCTGTATCATTTCCGTAAAGATAAGTCCACCCCATATAAACCGCTACACCTGCTAAAACCGACGGTGCATAAATAATTCCTCTGAAAATATTGGTTCCTGGTAATCTTTTGTTAAGTAAAATAGCAAGAAGTAGTGCAATCCCAATATTCAATGGAACAGAAACTACAGTATAGTACAATGTATTTTTCAAACTTCCCCAGAATCGTTCATCTTGCACAAACATTCTTATATAGTTCTGCACCCCATTAAACTGAGGTGCAGAAACGCCATCCCACTTAGTAAAAGATGCATATAATGAATACCCCATCGGAATCAATGTAAATACAATGAATCCGATAATCCAGAGTCCTACAAATATATAAAAATCTTTCTCTCTGTAAATGCCATTTCTCTTTCTATTTTTCTTCATAATTTCTCTCTTTCATAATCTGGGATGTGTTTTTGTCAGGATTTAGCCGCCTCAATAACAGCCTCACCTTTTTTCTGCAAGTTATCAAGTGCTGTATCAATATCGGTTGCACCTGTAATGTAAGCATTGAACTCACTGGTCAAAGTATCATTAATATCTGCCCAAATTCCTGCATACTCCCATGAAGTTCCTACTTTTGCCATGTTTACAAAGGCTTCTTTATTGTAAGCTTCACCGCCTCCATAGTTGGTCTTAAACTCCTCACTTTCCAGATACTCGGTAAGTGCCGGAATGCCTACGCCATCCTCATCCACTGCTTTCTGAACTTCATAATTGGTTGTCATATATTCTATAAGATCATATGCCAATTCCGGGTGCTCTGTTGTTTTAGACATACCAAAACCCTGAAGCCGCATATTCGTATTCCAACGCGTGTCATACGTTTCACTAATTGGAAGTTCCACAATATCCCATTTAAAATTGTCACCAATCTGTTTCTGATAACTTGCAATATCACCAGTCTGTGCTATAGCCATGGCATATTTTCCAGTAACAAATCCACCTGTTGTCGTTGTTTTTGTTACTTCATTAGAACAATATCCATCTTTATGAAGATCACCAAGAAGCTGGAATGCTGCTTTGAACTTTTCATTATTTGTTGCCTGCATAACCATATTTTCTGTATCATACATTTTCGGTTCTCCATAGAGTGCTCGTACAAGTTCACACACCCAACCTCCAAACCACATGCCATATGTTTTCTCAGGTCCCTCACCAGAAGTTAGTGTTTTGGCAAGTTCTACAAATTCTGTTTCTGTCCAATCCGCAGTAGGATATTCCAGATTTGCTTCATCAAAAATGTCTTTATTGTATGCAATTACATAATTAGAATACATATAAGGAAGAGAAAGCAGTTCTCCATCAAAATCAAAAATATCCAACAAACTTTCTTCCCAGCAACCTTCTGATCCACTTGCCTCCAAATACGGTGTCAAATCAGCAAATAAATCCTCAGATGCAAATGGGGAAAAAATATCACGCGACATACGGATAACATCCGGTGCCTTCCCAGAGGAAAACCACACTTGTAACTTGGTAGGATAATCTGGACCTGCACAATATGTATAATCCAATGTTACATTAGGATGATCTGCTTTCCAAATTTCCAGGAGCTGATCCAATCGATCAATCTCCGACTGTTCTGCCCAGAATGCCATTGATAAATGTACATTTTCTTCCGTATCTGCTGCCCAGACGTTTGCTGTCCCAGACATCGCCATAAGTGAAGCCAATACTCCTGCAACCATTCTTTTTAATTTCTTTGTTGTTTTCATAAGCGCCCTCCATATCATTTATCTTATTTTTTACACTCATTTTTATATAAGTATCTTGTTACATTGCACAAAATGAATATGCAAAAATACATCGTCTGTTTGAGACTGCCTGTTCTGGCATACCACCGTTCATAGAAAACGCCTCCAGCTCTCCAATTGAATCTGCATATTCTTCATTTAGAGCAAAAAATATTTTCTCTTTTTCCGAAAGTTGAATTGCTCTGGTCCAACCCTTAGTCGGAACACTTTTGCAAAAATGCAACAGACCTGTATCCTGCTCAATCTTAAAAACAGAAACATTGTTACATCCCCTGTTACTTGCATATAAATATTTTCCATCTTTAGAAACCAATATATCTGCAGCCAGATTTTCTCCAACAAAACTCTCTGGAAGAGCTGAAATCTTCTGTATATTTTTCCAAGATTCTTCATACGTAAAAACATAGATTTCCGATGATAATTCTGTCAACAGATAACACCATTTCCCATCAGGGTGAAAAGCTATATGCCGCGGTCCGCAACCAGGAGTTGCTTTCCATTCAAATTCAAATTTTACAGTTTTGCTTTTTTGCTCTATTGAAAGCATGTATAGTCTATCTGCTCCAAGATCTGACACAATTGCCAGTCGTTCCTCTGGAGACAGATATACGGAATGTGGATGTGAACTTTCTTGTCTTTTTACATTTGGTCCACTACCTTCAAACATAAAGGACTTAACCATTTCTAATTTGGGCAATTCTGCTACAACAGAAAATATCAATACTTCTCCCGTTCCATAACAACTTGCAAATAAAAGCCTTCCATCTTTACTGCTCTGTAAATGACTGAATGTTCCTTTTTTATAAATATAAGAAGTCAAAAACTGTAGCTCGCCTTCCGAGATTATTCTGTACACAGCAATCATCCCCTGTCCATCATATTCACCTGCTACAAACAGATAAGGAGCATCAGTACTTTTACAGAGATAAGTAATATTCTGTACCTCACTTTTCTCAAACAGGATGGAAAATAATTTATTTTCCCAATTATATTCCCATGCAATAATTCCATTATTTTTCTGATGAATTCCTGTATACAGAACCGTTCTCATCCTAATCTCCTACTTTACAATATAAGTTCCTCTTCCATGAATACCGTCGTAATCTTCTGTCGCATCCATAGAATTTACTCCGCATGCCTGTCCACCATCAACTAAGAAATCCGCACCGGTAATAAATCCTGCCTCTTCAGAACAAAGAAACGCTGCCATGTATCCTATATCTTCGCCTGTTCCTGTTCTTCCAATCGGAATACGATCTGCATCCCCTTCATAAGTCTTATCTTCATATCCCTTTGGATTGATAGCGATACAGCCTGGTGATACAGTATTTGCTCTGATTCCAAATGGACCAAACTCTCTGGCAATAGATTGTACAGAACGTTTCAAGCCGGCTTTCATACCACCATAAATACAATCGATAGGGGTCGGCTGTATAGATTTGATAGATGCAGTAAAAACCATACTGCCTTTGATTTTATTATCGATCATATGCTGCCCAACCAAAGTTGCCAAAAGAATGCCTGCTCTGTAATTCACCATATACACATGGTCAATTTCCTCTACTTTTGCATAACGCAGATATTTTTCGTATCCTACTCCTGCATTGCTCATAAGTACATCAATTTTTCCATAAATGCCAATTGCTGTATCAACCAGCTTATAAATATCCTCCACTTTACTTAAATCGCAATCAAATAATTCACATCGAACACCATATTTTTCAGTTACATATTGCTGCACTTCTTTTGCCTTTTCTGTCTCACCATTGTATGCGAGAAAAAGATCATATCCTTTTTCTGCAAATACATTAGCAACTCCTCTACCAACCCCTCTGTTGGCACCTGTAATAATTGCTGTTTTTCTACCCATTTTTCGACCTCCCTATTATTTTTATTTATGGTACATATATATATGTCGGTATCGTTAGACTCTCAAACAGTTCTTCTGTGCTTGCAATTACATCCTCAATTTTCTGATCTGAGAGCAGTCTGGCTGTTATATCCTTGAAAGGTTCTTTAATCCACCAGGCACATTTATCCATATACACTTCATAATCATACTCTTTTTTATATAATGAATTTTCATCTGCTTCCGTGTTAAGCAAATGCATTCCTTCTGGTAATTCTATATCATCTTCGTTTACATCTGTTGATAAAAATTCTAAAAAAAGATTTGCATTTTCTTTTGCATCTGATTTTGAATCGATTCCAAGAATAAAGCTTAGGGAATTGATTTCATTTGCCTCACCTTCCTCGACAACCAAAGAACCCGGCATATATTTTTTTTCGAAATCATCTCCCAATTGCTGATACAATGACCATATATCACTCATTATCACAACCGCTTTATCTGACTCAAAAGCATCCATAGCCTCTGCTGTATTAATCAACAAATTTTTATTCGAAAAATAACCTTTTTGGCTCAAATTATAAATTAATTCCATGTATTCCAACAAAACCGGATCATCTGCCCTGACTTTTCCATTCTGAAGGTCATTTGCAAAAGAGCTTGTCTGATTAAAATTCCTCAGTACCAACATCAACCATTGTATGTACATTTCATAAAAGCCTTTTTCATCTTCACCTCCAAAAATAATTGGCGTGATTTCTCTTCTTAATGCCTCTCTGAAAATCTTTTCCAAGTCTTGCGCATTTTTCGGAATTTCATAATTCAGTTTTTCCAAAACTGAAAGATTATAGCAGGCAACCAGTTTATTTGATATAAAAGGAATTGCATACTGACATTTATTCACTTCATAAATTTTTAGGTTTTCTGACTGATAATTATCAAGATATATTTCTCCTGTCAAATCGGTCAGACGTCCTCTGGTTTCCAGTGATAAAAACGTGTCATACTTCGGTTTCATAAATATTACATCTGCTATTTTTTTCTCACTGCTGATCTGCTCCCGCATAAAATCTTCATAATAGTTTTCTGAAACGAAAGACACTTGTATCTTTATAGACGGATATTTCGCCTCAAACTTCTGAAATACATGATCAAACAGATCTGTTTTTTCTCCCCAGATTAGCACATCCAGAAGTTCTTTTTCTTTTGCAAGCGTTTTATTATTCCCCAACAGTGAAAATGCACTTCCTAAAACTATCGTCAAAAGAATGGTTATTACAATTTTTTTATTTTTCTTGTTTGTAATCATATTCTATCACCCTGTTTATCTTGGTTATATATCGCAAATTTCAGATTTTGTTTTCTTTATTCATATTTATCGCATCTTTTTTGGAACTCTTTTGGAGTCATACCTGTACAACGTTTAAATAACTGGCTAAAATAACGTCCATCATGATACCCTAACTTCACTGCTACTTCGTATACTCGCGCATCTGGTTCATTCAACATATTCTTTGCTTTATCCATTTTAATATCCGTAACTATATCTGAAAAAGTTTTCCCACATTCTTTCACGAATAATTCGCTCAAATACGTAGCATTAATATTATATTTTTTTGCATAATCTTTTAAAAGTTTTACTTCTGAATAATTATCACGAATATCTTTTTGAATACTGTATATAACAGGATGTAGTATTTTCTTCTCCATTTTTTCCATTTTTTCTGTAAGCTTTTTTAATGTTTCGGTTGTTCTTACAGCAATTTCCATTTCAGAAAATTCCTGTTTTATTTTTGGAAATGAATCGTAAAATTCTTTAAAGATCAGTTGTTTTTCGCCTTTTTCTTCATTCATGGCTATATAAAGATAATACGAAAGTCGAATCATAAGATTTTGTCTTTCCTGAATGCTGTTTGTTTTATTGAAATATAACACCAGTTTTTCAGCAACTTGATCAAATTTTTTGTCTTTCCATAATGCATAAATTATTCTTTCCTCTTCCAGTTTTGCATCTTTCATCTGTATGATCATATGTTGATTTGTTCTGTCATTTTCCATGCACTGTTCCACTTCCAGATATTTGGAATATAAATCTCTTCCATCGAAAAATCCAGTCTCAATATGAGCAATAGGAAGGAATAAATTATTTTCCAGTACATCCACCATTTCTTCACATAATTTTTTTATCTGATATTCTATTTGTTGTGTCTGCATCGTAGAATGAAAATATTCTGTATAAAAAATCAGATAGAACATGTTATATGATTCACTGATCAGGCAATACTGAATTTTCTGCTGCTTCACTTCCAACAATTCTTCTATGATATTTTTTACTGCGTACAAAATAAGACCTGAATCAGATGGCGTAAACCCTCCTATTTTCTGATATTCCTGGATCCTACATCCAGATAAAATGACCTGTTTTTTCCAAAATAAAGATTCTGACGAAATCAACCCATGAAGCATATCGGAAATTTGTATCTGTAACTTATTATCACGATCCATATTTTTGACTTTAACCATTTCTATCAATTCACAAACCGTTTCCTGTACTGATTTTATTGTAATGGGTTTAATTAAAAAATCATGTACCTGATACTGAAGTGCAGTTCTGGCATATTCAAAATCTGCATAAGCGGTAACTATGACAATTATCGTATCCTGAGACAATTCCCGTATCTGACGAGTCATTTCTAATCCATCGCATACAGGCATTCGAATATCTGTTAAAACAATTTCTGGTTTATATTTTTTAAAAAGTTCTAACCCCTCTTCTCCATGACAAGCTGTAAATACTTCCAGTGGAAACATTTTCTGTATCTGTTTGGCCACACTTTCTCGGATTAGTCGTTCATCTTCTACATATAATAATCTCATGTCTCTTTCCTGCCTTTCGCCTCTGTTTTTATATTAATTACCAACATAAACATATGATTTTCATAATGTACCTGTAGCTCCGCATTACTGCCATACATTAATTTTAATCTTCGGTAAACATTATATAGTCCTATTCCTAATGATTTCACTTCGGTTTCATTCGGTCGATAATCTTCTGTAAATTTTCTTTTCAAATTTTCCAGTTCTATTGGTTTTAATTCTGCATAATTATTACTAAAACAAAAGGATATGATTCCATTTTCTTTTTTAGCTGTAAGTTTAATTTCTACTGTTTCCATATGAAATTCCACACTATGCTTAATCGCATTTTCAACAATGGGTTGAAATGTTAGTTTGGGAATTTCCAGAGACTGTAATTCCTTTGGAACATCTGCGAAATAGCAAAATCGATCTTCATATCTCTCGGACTGTAATAACAAATATTGCTCTACATGCTCTAATTCCTGTCCTACTGTAGATGGTGCATCAATTTCATATAAGCCATACCGCAAAAGATTTGACAGTGCATCCACCATTTCACATGCCTCTATAGCTCTTTCTTCATCTAAAATCATCCAATAGATAGAATTTAGTGTATTATATAAAAAATGGGGATTTAACTGTGATAGAAGAAAACGCATTTCCAATTTTCGATTCTGTTCTTTTTCAATAGAAAGCTCTGTTAACATCCTAGAAAACTGTACACTCAAAGCATTGATTTCTTCCACCTGACTGTGTGGAAGCTGAATGCAAAAATCTCCCTGCTCAATTTGTTTCATAACTCCAGTTAATTCTAACGTTGGACGCTTGATCCACTTTATCCATATACTGCTGCAAAACAAACTGAGCAGCATGACAGGACTCATACAAATCAATACAATAATGATACTCTTACAGGATTCCTCAAGCAAATAGGAACGCGCATAATGCCCCACGACTTTCAGATTATTGTTAATTAATGATTCTTCTGTAAAATATCCTTCTCTTTCTGATATCTGAAACTTCTTTTTTTCCTGTTCTCTTAACAAAAGAGGAATATTTTTATTATCACAAACATAATACTGCATAACCGCTTTTTCATTTTGACTTATCGTTTCAATCCATTTAGTGTTAACAACCAGAAATTGATAACCTATAATTTTTCGACTACTTGACGCATATATTGTTCTACCAAATACACTATACGGTTTTTCAATTCCTTTTATAATCAGTCCATTTTCTTCTGGCAAAAGTGTAAACCCACTTTCAAGTTTGGAAATTTGCTTAAACCACTTCTTCTCCCTGAGTTCATAGCAGTTCTGAATTCCAACAATATCATTTTGAATATGATATGGTTCTCCAATTAAAGGATAAATAATCATATCGCTAATGGCTGGATGACTTGTGCTCAAAGATTCCAACAGCTGATGCGTACAATATTTTTCATAAACTGAAGATTCCTGAGCATTATCTCTTTGTAATGCCTGTTGTACTGAAATATTCAAATAAGAATTATCCGCAATGGTATATATACTATTTAAATCCTTTCCGAGTAATTCAGCCACTTGGTTAGTGTTTGCTTTTAGCATTTCTGAAATACTGTCTCTTTTTGAATAAAAACTGGTAATTCCTATAATACAAGATGAAATCAACAATATTACGCATTGTGCAATAACAATAAAAGTGATCCATGATAAATTCACTTTTGCTTTCATAAAACACATCCTTTCATTATCTATAAACCATTTTCACTCTATTTAATATATACCATATCAATAGCCAGCACAAAATATAATGTATTTCATATTTTGTTTGCTATTCTAATATTTTGTTTGTTAATGTTAGTAAAGCAATTTATTTTACGCTTATCGTTATTATAAATCTGAAACGCCCTTACACATAAAAAAGCTCATAGTATTTCCTTCAGTTTGCGTACTGTGGCATGTCGTGATTTACCTCTGCTTTATAATAGCTTCCAATCGTTGATGGTGCATTAAATAAAGCAGCCAGCAAATATTGTTTTATGTTTCTGACTTTCGTAGTATTTTTATCCATGCACTCCAGCACATACTCAATATGCGAATAATTCAGTTTCAGTAATTTTCCCTTCACAAAGCCTGCCGGATAATATTCGCCGGCGATCCGTATCATATCCTTTTCAGTTTGAACGGTCTCCAGAATCAGCTGATATATTTCTTCTACCAGATCCTGCTCTCTGCTGTATGTATGCAGTAAAACATCAAAATCAATATTTTTCTTTACCAGTTCAGCATAAGCATTGATTGTCTGTTCTTTTTGATCACATCGAATCCTATCGCCATCTGATTTGATATGATTCGATTTCATATTACTCTGATTATTATAATTCATATAAGTCTTATTATATAGCGGTACCGTTTTGGGAACCTCTTGAAGTCCGCTATTTGGCACTTCTGAGGTATCTGTTTCGGCACCTCTGAGGTGCTTATTCATCACCTCAGGAGTTCCCATTTCGATACTTCTATGTACCACATCTTTTTCCTGTGAAGTTCCCATTTCATTACTTCTTTGACTGCTCTGATGTGCCATAAAGCTCTTAACATATATAATATTCGGCAATCCAAAGCCTCTCTTTTTCTTTTCAATCAGTCCGATTTTTTCCAATTCTGTGAGATAATCCATTGCTTTTTTCTTAGAGAATCCCAAGTCACTTTGTATCTCCGTGATCTGATAGATAATGTACACCTTGTTTTCTTCGTCAAGCCATTTATTTTTCATTGACAGCCCCATTCTATCCAGAAGTACCGAGTAAAGAACTTTAGCTGATAAAGACAGTGCGGAAAATGCTTTATCTAATAATAATATTCTTGGAATCCGGATAAAACTGAACTGATCAGCCTGAGTGCCATAATAGTATTCAAAATTCATACTGTTATCTCACCTCTTTTCCATTGATCCAGAAGTTCCAGAATTACACTTTCCATATCTTCTGCCGTATATTTATCAGAGAAGAAATTTCTCAGTTTTTTCTCTGAAAATGTGATTTTCTGTTCCTGCTTCCTTCCAGGCTGACTATTTACCAGTATGGAAATCATTTTCGCCTGCGTCATCGGTCCTACTTCAAGTGCTGTGCGGAGTGCTGCTACCTGAACTGCTTTAACCGTACCATTTTCCTTGATGTATTTAAATAACCATGTTTGAATCTCTTTGTCAATGTAGGAAATGTCAACCGCAACAGTAAAGGGCAGCCGCTTCTTGTCTACATAATCAAGTAATTCAGGAATTAGTTCAGTCAAACGAATAAATCTTCTGATTGTATTTTTACTTTCCCCGGTTTCTTTTCCTATCAATTCTGCCGTTTCAAAATTCCGCCCAACTTGGGTGGAATTATTTTTTGATGGTCTGCCTGCCTGTCTTTTCATAGCATCCATTTTCATTTTATATGCAAATGCTTTTTCACTTGGAAGTAATTCTTCTCGTTGAATATTAGCATCTACCATTACTACTACTGCATCATCATCGTTCATATCCCGCACAATGGCTGGTATTGTTTCCAATCCAGCTTTTATTGCAGCGTGCATTCTCCGATGCCCGGATATCATCTCATAACTATTATTCTTATCTGGCCTTACTAAAACAGGTGTAAGCACACCATTCTGTTTAATACTCTCTACCAGGTCATCCATCTTATCGTCATCCAAAACTTTAAATGGATGATTTGCAAAGCTGTGTATTCTGCTAATCTCAATATCTGTTGCACTTTCCTCACCGGACACTCCCAGCAGTTCATCTATACTGGGCATCTTTATTTTGTCTGCGCTTTTACTCTTCATTTCTCAATACCTCCTTTGCAATCGTCTCATATGCTTTCGCTACTTTTCCATTCAGGCAATGGGAAAAGATGCTGACGCCTTCTGCACTTGTTTCAGCTGCTTTCACTGACATAGGAATCACCGTATCAAAAATCTCTATCTTTTCTCCATAAGTTTCACGCACTTTACCAGCCACATCTTTTGCATAGTTTGTGCGGAAATCTACCATTGTGAGAAGTATTCCTTCAAATACGAGCTGCCTGTTCAGACGTTTCTTCACCATTGCAATCGTATGTATCAGCTGCTGAAGACCTTTCACCGGAAGGTAAGCCGCCTGTACTGGAATCAACACGGAATCCGCAGCTACCAGCGCATTAATTGTCATTAGTCCCAGGCTTGGCATACAGTCAATCAAGATATAGTCGTACTTCGTTCTCACAGCCTCAATATATTCCTTCATAATCAGTTCCCTGCTCATCACATTCCCCATTGTTACTTCCAATGCAGACAATTCGATATTTGCCGGAAGCAAATCTACATTTTCTTTATGATGCAGAATGCCATCTGTGATCTCAAATTCTTTTTCATTGATGATAGCCATCATAATTGTGGCAAGTGTAGTTCCTATTTCGTCCGGTTCTACATAACCAAGACTTGCTGTAAGACTCCCCTGTGGATCTGCATCAATCAGCAACACTTTCTTTCCCTGTCTGGCAAGTCCAATTCCAAGATTTACGGTTGTGGTGGTTTTTCCGACCCCACCTTTCTGGTTTGATATTGCGATTACTCTACACATAATTTTCCTCCTATTTTGCTGCCGTTTTCTGCGGTTTCCATTGATTTAACATGCTCAGTATCTCTTCTTTCATTTCTGCCGGGGTATATGATTTCGGAAAATACCGATACAGTTGTTCGTTGTTAAACATCACTCTGGTAATTTCCCCTTTTTTGATCTCACCCATGATCTCTCTCATTTTTGTTCCAGTCAGCTTTTTCTCCCGGCTTAATTTCTTCATTCTCTGTGCCTGGGAAATAGATGGGACTGCCTGTGTATACTCCATAGCATCTATAAATTCCTTTTGTTCCTCTATCGTTAAATACGAAAGTTCCACAGCTGGGTTAAATGAAAGTTCACCGTTATCCAGCTTTTCCAGTAACTCAGGAATCAAATCCGTCAGTTTCAGATACCGCTGTACCTGTTTTGCGCTGTCACCAAATTCTTCACCAATGATTTCTACTGTCTTTTTTCCTTTCAACGGGTAGTCAGACTGGCTACTTTTTCTTCTTCCTCCGGTTCGCTTCATAGCTTCGTTCTTCATCTTATAAGCAAAAGCCTTTTCACTGAATGTTATCTGCTGCCTCTGTAAATTGGAATCCACCATATTAATTACTGCTTCATCATCTGACATGACTCTGATAATGACCGGTACCTTCCTGTAACCAAACTTTTCAGCAGCTGCCTTTCTTCTGTGTCCAGAGATAATCTCATAAACACCATCTGGAATCGGTCGTACAATCAGTGGATTTATGATTCCGTATTTCTCAACACTCGCACTGAGCCGAATCATTTCCTGATCCATCCGAACCTTAAATGGATGGTTCTTAAAGGTCCGCAGACGTTCCAGCTGAATCTCTATGATTTTTTCGCCATCTTCTGGAACTGATGCCACTGTATCCATATTTTCCTCCATTTCTTATCTGCAACAGAAAAAGCCTGTCCAGATAGATTTCTTTTTAAAATCTGATCCAAACAGGCTTACTGTTGACCTTAGTTTTCACTAAGCAAAGATTCTATTGTATTCACGCCTAATAACTTACCGCCGGATATTTCCCTTCCTCTTTTTTCTTATCTGAGCTTGAATTTACATCCACTTTCTCAAATAAACAGCTGGCTTTTCTCTTTTATTAGAATTTCGATTTATTTCCAGCTATTATACCAGCAGTGCGTTTTATTAGACAGCGGCTAATAGGATTCTTCCCGTATTAGCTGATATTCCATTCCTTTTTCCCTCTGAAAAAACAAAAAAACGGAAATTATATTAGAAATTTTTCTAATACTTTCCGCTTTTGATAGGACGTCCCGTGCGGGAATCGAACCCACATCTAGTGCTTAGGAGGCACTTGTTCTATCCATTAAACTAACAGGACAAATGCCGGATTTTTGGCTTAAAATCAAGGTTTTCAGCCATTTCAACGGCATTGAATTTTATGATTTAAAACTGACTTACGTCAGCTGAATCAATCTTATATGATGAAATTTTTTGGTATGAAGCTTTCGCCTTTTCCAAAAACGCATGTCCCCTTAATTGTGACATCACATAACAGAATCGAACTCAAATTCATTTTTCTGTTATATGCCGAGGCGATAACTCTGGTCACCGCTTAGGAGGCGTGTGCTCTATCCAGCTGAGCTACATGGACATTTGTAAAATTATTCAGTTGTTTGCCTCATTTGGACTCGAACCATCTACCGCTTAGGAGGACCCTGTTATATCCATTTAACTAACGAGACAAAATGCCATTTTCCCTTGAAAACACGCGGTTTTCCGGCTTTTTGGTAATGGCAACCTTTATTTAATTATCAGCTTTTTTCAAGCTGTTAATTACTATTATTTTTCATGTTGGTGACATCAAAGCACTCCCCTTTTAGGGTAACACCTTTGTGTCAATTTTTACCCTTCTTAACTGGATTCAAACTCGAAAGTTTTTTCCAGAAGTGATAACCTTGGTTCCTCCTTAGGAGGCGCTTGTTATATCCATTTAACTAAGGAAACAAATATCTGTTTTGGGCTTAAAATCAAGATTTTTCGATGATTTCTGCTTTCGCAGTCAGTGTCTGAATTATCCATCAGTCTAAGCCTTTTCTTTTTCAGTATACCAGATGGTATCTATGTACCATCTGGTATACTGTATTGTCTAATTGAAATTGTACTATATCCTGATTAAAATTACAAGAGTATAATTAATTTTTCAGGAATTTAGAAATATTGTTACTGTTCTAAAAATGTACCTGTCCCTGAAGCCAGATATTGGCTCTCAGCCTTCTTCCTATAGTTGGCTCGCCTAAAAGGTCTTCTCTGTTAATACAGACATCAAACTGCATATTATTGCATTCGACAGTCATCTGTACAATTTCTTCTCCTGTCAAAATATTTTTGAATGTATGAACATCCAGAATTTCTCCCAGAATACTGTACTGATCGCACTGAATTCCATATGGCATAAAATAGGATTCTACTATGGAAAAAAGATCCTCTGTTGCAATTCTCTGAGAAATCATGGAGTATGTATCCATATCCTCCATTGTAAGACTTTCCATTGCTTCTTCGTCTCCATCTCTGGCAGCTGCAATCAGATTGCTTCTGTTTTTCATAACCTCTTTTTCCACTTTTACTGCTTCTTTATCTTTCATTGCAGGAAGTAAAACCCGTCCTTCTTCTGCAAGTCCAGTCAAAGTCACCGGCTGTGCACCCAGATTCTCTTTTCCCTTTTCCTGTAGATATTCTGCAGCATTCTGAAGATAAAAAATCAAAGTAATTCCTATTCTCAGGTCATCACAGGCTCCTGCAAATGACTCTCTGTCCAGATGTCTTTCCACAGTTACCTGCTCCTGGGTGGTAATTCCGGTTCCTCTGAAAAACGGGAAATAGTAATCCACATGAAAACGATTATATTCGTCATACTGACCACACACTGTAATACCGCAGTCACATCCATAATTCTTTGAAAACTCTGTAAAAATGCCATCCGGATGACCTTCAACAGCTATTTTTTCATCATAGTTCCTTACAGTATCTCCGATAATTTCTTTTATCTCTTCCCTGCTTCTGACTTTGGAAAAACCAACCGCCCTCAGATAACTGTGCACAAAAACACCTCCATACCCGTTTTATGCACGGGTCTTTTTCTCAATCTTTTTCATACCGCCCATGTATGGCTGAAGTGCTTCCGGAATGTTTACAGAACCATCTGCATTCAGATTGTTTTCAAGGAAAGCAATCAGCATTCTCGGCGGTGCTACTACTGTATTATTTAATGTATGAGCAAGATATTTCTTTCCATCCTCACCATTGACACGGATCTTCAGACGACGAGCCTGAGCATCGCCAAGGTTGGAGCAGCTTCCTACCTCAAAGTATTTCTTCTGTCTTGGAGACCATGCCTCTACGTCTATGGATTTCACTTTCAGATCAGCCAGATCGCCGGAGCAGCATTCCAGTGTACGAACCGGAATATCCAGAGAACGGAACAGATCAACTGTATTCTGCCATAATTTTTCAAACCACATTTTGCTGTCTTCTGGCTTGCATACAACAATCATTTCCTGCTTCTCAAACTGGTGAATGCGATAAACGCCTCTTTCCTCAAGACCATGAGCTCCTTTTTCTTTACGGAAGCATGGGGAATAGCTGGTAAGAGTTTTTGGAAGCTCCTGCTCCGGAATGATCTGGTCAATAAATTTACCGATCATAGAATGCTCACTTGTTCCAATAAGGTAAAGATCTTCACCCTCAATTTTATACATCATAGCATCCATTTCCGCAAAGCTCATTACACCTGTTACCACGTTGCTGCGGATCATAAAAGGCGGTACACAGTAGGTAAATCCTCTGTTGATCATAAAATCACGGGCATAGGAAATTACTGCGGAGTGAAGTCTGGCAATATCTCCCATCAGATAATAAAATCCGTTTCCTGCAACTCTTCTGGCACTGTCCAGATCAATTCCATCAAAGTTTTCCATGATTTCTGTGTGATACGGGATCTCAAAATCAGGAACAACCGGCTCTCCGAATTTTTCAACCTCAACGTTTTCACTGTCATCTTTTCCAATAGGTACTGTAGGATCAATGATATTCGGAATTACCATCATATCCTTCAGAAGCTCTTCTTCTACTTCTTTTTCTCTTGCAGAAAGTTCATCAATACGTGCTCCGGAAGCAGCCACCTGCTTTTTAATTTCCTCTGCCTCTTCGCGTTTTCCCTGTCCCATCAGAGCGCCAATCTGTTTGGAAATTTTATTTCTCTCAGCTCTTAACGCCTCAACCTCCTGCTTAATGGCTCTGTTTTCTTTGTCCAGCTCCAGAACCTTGTCTACCAGTTCCAGCTTGCTGTCCTGGAATTTATTCCTTATATTCTGTTTTACGATCTCCGGATTTTCTCTTACAAACTTGATATCTAACATGATTTTCCTCCTCAAAATTTAACTTTTAATTTAATTTGTCAGTTTCATCCTCTTCCAGTTCTCCCAGTCCAAAATTGACAGCTTTTCTTAATGCCTCAACTTCTTCCTGGCTGAGCATTACATAAGATTCACCTTTTACAATTTCCTTCAGATAAAGGAAACAGTTATCGCGACTGTGAACCGCATTTAAGATCAGACCTGTATTTTCTTTATCAAGAAGAGCAAGCGCAAAGCTGAGTTTGCCGCCTACGTCATCAAAAGCATCGTATTTTTCTACTCCATACTTGCTGAAGATCACTCTGAAATTTTTGACAATCGACTTTATTGTCTGCTCATGATTTTCCTTTGCCTCATAGAGCCGGTCAATCTGTGCAAATTTTCTCATAAATGTCTTTTCCAGTGACTGTGCATCGCTGCCCTTCATAAACATCTTATATTTTCTCTCCAGCCTGCTCAGTCTCAAACTATAGCTTATCATACTTCCAATCAAAATAATTACAATAATCAAAAGTATGATAATAATAATTCCGGGATCAATTCCTATATTTTCAAAAATAGCACTCATATGATCTGATCCCCCTTTTATCCAATAGACTCAAACAGATCAATGATCCGTTCCAGGTCTTCTCTGGAGTAATACTCGATTTCTATTTTTCCTTTATTATTCTTCTTTCTGTGAATAAATACTCTTGTACCTGTGATTCCTTTCATTTTTTCTTCCAGACTTTCGTAAACAGCATCCTCTGCTGAGTTTGAAACTGTCTCTTTCTGACGTGAAGGTTTCAAAATCTTCCGCACAAGAGCTTCTGTCTCACGAACACTCAGTTTATGATCAAATACTTTTAAAGCGATCATTTCTTGTGTTTCAAAGTCAGAAATCCCCAGAATTGCACGGGCATGTCCGGCAGATATCATTTCATCCACAACCATTTCCTGAACCCGCGGTGAAAGTTTCAAAAGACGAAGAGAATTTGTTACTGCTGTCCGGCTCTTTGAAACCCGTTCCGCAATCTCATCCTGTTTTAAATGAAATTCTTCAATTAAACGCTTATATGCCTGAGCCTCTTCTACCGGATTCAAATCTTCTCTCTGTATATTTTCAATCAGAGAAATTTCAACAATCTCCTGATCTGAAAACTCTTTTATTACAACAGGAACTTCTTTTAATCCAGCCATTTTTGCAGCTCTCCAACGTCTTTCACCAGCTATGATCTCAAAATAGCTCTTCTTATCAGATACAAGAAGCGGCTGCAAAATTCCATATTGTTTTATTGATTCAGATAACTCCAATAATGCATCCTCATCAAACTTTTTACGTGGCTGTTCACGATTTGGCTCCACTTTTGAGATTTTTACAATTACTGGACCGCCTGCTGTTTTTTCTTCTTTCTTTTCAGAGGTTTTCACAGGATGAACTGCTGTTTTTTCTTTTGTATCCTTTGCTCCTGATTTTGAAGGAACAGACTTTTCCGGAAAAAGCGCATCAAGACCTCTTCCAAGCCCAGATTTTTTTACTGCCATCATTCACCCTCCCTGTTTATTACTTCTTCTGCTAACAAACGATAGCTTTCTGCTCCTGCGGAGCGTGAGTCATAAATAGTGATTGGCTGTCCATAACTGGGGGCTTCCGCAAGTCTTACATTCCTGGGAATAATTGTCTTATAAATATTCTGCTGAAGATTATCCTTAACATTTTCCACTACCTGCAAAGATAAGTTTGTTCTGGCATCATACATAGTAAACACAACGCCTTCCATAACAAGACGTTTGTTTAATCTTTCTTTTACCAGATCAATTGTATGTATCAGCTGAGATAAACCCTCCAAAGCATAATATTCACACTGTATTGGCACAAGAACCGATGTAGCTGCTGTTAAAGCGTTAATGGTCAGCATATTTAAAGATGGCGGACAATCCATAATAATATAGTCATATTTTCTGCGTATTTTGTCCGTTATTCTTTTTAAAATATACTCTTTATCATCTACGCCAATCAGTTCTATTTCCGCACCTGACAAATTCACATTGGATGGAATTAAATCCAAATTTTCCACTACGTTTTTAACAATTGTACTTTTTGCATCTGCCTGTCCCAGCAAAAGCTCATACAGCGTGTTCTCCACTGTATTTTTATCAACTCCCAGGCCACTGGTTGTATTTCCCTGCGGATCAATATCTATTGCTAAAACTTTTTTCCCTTTTTCCGCAAGGCAGGCTGACAGATTGATGGCTGTTGTTGATTTGCCAACCCCACCTTTTTGGTTAGCTACCGCTATTATTCTTCCCAATTTTCTTCCTCCTTTTGAGGGATTATAGAGATATTTTCATTATAGCACTTTTATATGTATTGTTCCACTCTATGTTTCACGTGAAACATTAAATTTTAGGAAACTCTCTAAATTAATTATTGTTAATATTCAACAATTTTATACACTTTAAGAAAATATTTTTTATCATTGCTTAATCATAATTTATTCAGAATACCATAACTGAACAAATACCAATTTTTTCACAATAGAGTCTGCAATATACGGGCATAAAAATCGTTAATCTCAGCATGTAAGTCTCACATGGACAGAACAAATCAGCAAAAAAGCTTGTGCTCTTTTCAAATTTGCTCTTTTACAGCAGAATACCTAAAGCAGATAGATTTGTACTTTTCTGGCACAGTTTATAATTCAATATTTCCTACTCACCTATAAATAAACAAGTATCCGTTTGTAAATAAAGAGCTCCGTAATATACAGCAAAAAAGATTCATTAAAGCTTATATGTTGTTAAAGAAAAATGAAAAACAAATTTTGTATAATAAAATCTGTGATATGAGAACACAATGAAATGTCAACCTCTATATATACGTCTCATAAAGACAAACAACGAAGATTTGTGTACATTTTCAAATGTTTGCATTTACAGCTATAAATATGAAATCTAAAAAAGTGACATAAAGGACGTAAAATTTTCGCTGATTAATCTTTGTATGTCATATATAAATTTAATAATTCTTTTATATATGCCGCAATGCATATTATAACTTTCACTTTTAAAAATCTGATACTTACACATTTATAAATTTTACTGCTTCATAACTATAAAATCTTTGATGACATTTTACTCATAAAAATTTATATTCTCTAACTATAAATCAGTAAATATAGAATTTTGCACAATAGAATCGAATCTATCATATACAAGCATAAAAGAAATATCAAGCTCTATATGCGCATCTTATAAAGACAAATTTTTGAGGATTTTGCGCACTTTTTCAAATTTGCTCATCAATAGTTCTCTAATGTAATTTACGATCAATCCCTATTCTGGTAGCTGTCCCTAAATAAGAATAGAATCCCACAAAACATCAATGACACCACTTAGTTTTTAAAGTAGGCATAATATACAAACCGATGAAAATATTTATCAAAAATAATATAATTTATATATCAAGGCAATAAAATAAAGCCTTTATATGTTTTCCCCGTAGGTGCCCATTTATTTACAAAGTTCACGTGAAACATTATTAATTTAATTGAACTTTATAAAAGCAATAGAAAGCTTATAATTTTTATACTGATAATGCCTCATCTAAATGCATTACACAAGTATGTTTCACGTGAAACATACTCATTCTTCAAATGTAAAAACAGCTGATCTCTGTTGATTTATTTACAATTTTTATAAGTGTTCTGTTTGTAGGCGCTAAATCAACAAGTAATAAATTTTATATCTTTAAATAAGCAAATCTGAAAAAGTACGCAAAATTCTCATTGCCTTATCTTTGTGGGATGTACATATAGAATCTAAAGCTTCTTTGTGTCCTTATATTACAGGTACTATTATATAAAATTCTGTATTTGTTCATTTATCGTTTTATATAATAAAATCTAAAGTATACCACTAATATTCTTCAGGTTTTATAGATATATTACATAAAATAAATACGACATAATTTTGAACTTATCAGTATCCATGTAATAAGTAAATTAAAAATCATACAAGCCTCTCTTGGGTGTATCTCTGTGTAGTGTTATATAAAAATTGTTTGTGTCCACATATTATAATCCCCATTATATAAGGGTTAGTGTTTACTTGCTTATAAATTATTGTGTTATCTTATATCTGCCATTCCCCATATACGCACATTAGAGAAAGATGTTTCACGTGAAACATCTTTCTTTTTCAAATGTAAAAGTCCTCCCCTTCTCATGACCATTTACATTTTTTGATAAGTGTTTGTTTAATGAACAGATATCAGATTTCGTATAGTAGAATCAAAATCTAAAGTATACCACCAAAATTTTCCAATTTTTATGGATATATTTCATAGAAGCAAAGCATAATTTTGAATTTATGATCATCTATAAACGAGTAAAATAAAAATCGTACAAACTTTCCCTGGGGTTATCTCTGTATGATTTTATATGTACAGAAAAAGTTTGTTTATATCTTCATATTATAAACGCTATTGTATAAAATTTATTATTTACTTATTTATAGATTGTTTCGCTATCTTATATCTGACATTTCCCCATATACGCACATCAGAGAAAAATGTTTCACGTGAAACATCCTTTTTTTCAAATGCAAAACAACTCCCTCCGCCGACTCATTTAAAATTCTTGATAAGCGTTCTGTTTATAAGGTGTAAATAAGCAAGTACCCGATTTTACTATGTAAAATCCAAAATATATCACCAAAGTATTTCAAGCTCTATAGATATAACTATTACACATTATATGTGTTATCATCATTCCCCCTTCTAAACAGTGAAAAAAGAATGTTTCACGTGAAACATTCTTTTATAGACATACTATTTTAAATCAAATATTTATTCCCTCTTATATAATTACATTTATTTCATTTCAATGTTAAAACGCAGATATTCTCTAGCTCCTCTCTGAATTCTATTATTTACTGGCAGCATAAACTATCAACAACTCATGTTTTCTTGAAATCTATGCAGCCAGTAAATACAAAGTTTTCAACTCAAAAGAATTTTTGTTATATCTGTGCTCTATAATGATATATCATTTATACAATACCTTTATTTTTAGTTATTTTTCAGAATTTCTTTTATTTCAGGAATTGTTTTTCCCTGTTCTCTTAACGATTTGATATAATAAATACGTTCCAGGCTTTCTTCTCTCCTATATCTCCTTGTAAGATTGTGTTCTGCCTGCTCAAAGGAAATCATTCCCTCTTCTGTATAAAATTTAAGCGTACTGTATCTCATATCTGTAAGTCTGACCAGCTCGCCAATCGTGACATACTCCGATTGCTGAATAACCTCCATGCTTCTCTGTCTTGACACATCTATTCTCCTTAATTTGTATTCATAACAGTCAGGACAGTCATTATAGCAATAAGATTTTCGATATAATCAATCATTTCTTTTATCAGTAGTCCGGAATCAGAATTTACAATTTCTTTCAGCTTATGCTTTATTTCCTTCTGTTCAAAAGATGAAAAGTATTCTTTCATGATTTTGCTTCTCTCCAGAAGGGCAACCAGGCAGGCTATGTCCTCTGTTATTTCTCCATCCTCCAGAAGTTCTGATCTGATCAAATCTACTACATAATGAACAGCCTGTTTTGTAGGAACATAATTTTTTCGTTTACTATTTATACCAGATTCTGTAATGCTTACAAGTCCCATCTCTTCTAAAGAGGTACCTACTGCGCCAATAAGCTCCCTTAATTTCCTGTCTGAAAATGAATAATTATATTCTTCTATAATTTTTTCTATTTTTACAGGTTTGGGCTGATTTATAAAATTATATAAAGGTTTCAGATACATTTTTTCAGCCGGAAGCTCACCGGTTACTCTTACCTTCTTTTTCTCCAGCACAATACAATTTTCCATTTTCAGTTCTAAAAGACCGGAGGCAACCACACACACCAGTTTTTCCACATTGAATCCTGAAATCTTTCCTTTTCCATGCATTGCACAAATTAAATATTCCTGAGTAATTGACAAATCTCTCATTTCTTTTTCCTCCCTATATAGTCAAGTCTTTTTCCTTTAAAATCAAGGTTTTTTTAATGTTTCATCAATAAATATCTCAGAAGAAAGAGCCATAGGAATGGACATTTCTCTGTA
>OFMF01000981.1_pt1 | contig 24616 bp, 16 predicted proteins | sample 1541771 | NCBI WGS metagenome assembly OFMF01 (sample SAMN04209235, study PRJEB22552) | human gut metagenome | biome: gut; material: feces | host: Homo sapiens | place: USA: Oklahoma
AAAGCCCGAGGGGTGTGCAGAGGGGCCGTGGCTTTACGGCCCCTTTGCGGTTTTCCACAGCTTCCCAAAGCAAAAAAACCAGGCCTTCTGCCAAGCAAGAAAGTAAAAATAAAACCAAAAACCAACCACACAATAAACAAAGAAAAAGAAAATCACAAAGAAAAATAAAGAAAAAGAATAAGAGAAAAAATAAAGGAGAAAAAGCATGAAAAATCTGGAACAGTTTTTCGACATCATAGTAGTAGGCGCCGGCCACGCAGGCTGCGAAGCATCACTGGCATGCGCCCGCTTAGGGCTCAACACAGTCATGTTCACAGTCAGCGTAGACAGCATTGCCCTTATGCCCTGCAACCCCAATGTAGGCGGCAGCTCCAAAGGGCATCTCGTCCGTGAGCTGGATGCTCTCGGTGGGGAAATGGGTAAAAACATAGACAAAACCTTCATCCAGTCCAAAATGCTCAACCAGTCCAAAGGCCCTGCAGTCCATTCACTTCGTGCACAGGCCGATAAACAGGCCTACAGCACAGAAATGAGAAAGACACTGGAAAATACAGAGAACTTAACCATCCGCCAGGGTGAAGTGACCGAGCTTCTGGTAGAAGACGGGCACATCACCGGTGTAAAAACCTTCTCAGGAGCCACCTACCACGCAAAAGCTGTAGTCCTCTGTACAGGAACCTACCTCAAGGCCCGCTGCATTTACGGCGACGTCAGCAACTATACAGGACCGAACGGCCTTCAGGCAGCCAATTACCTTACGGATTCCCTGAAAAAGCTGGGGATCGAAATGTTCCGCTTCAAAACAGGAACTCCGGCCAGAATCGCCGGAAACACCATTGATTATTCTAAGATGGAAGAGCAGTTCGGAGATGAAAGAGTCGTACCGTTCTCTTTTTCCACAGACCCGGAATCTGTACAGATCGAGCAGAAATCCTGCTGGCTGACCTATACAAACGAAAAAACACACGAGATCATCCGTGCAAATCTGGACAGATCCCCCCTTTATTCCGGAATGATCGAAGGAACCGGACCTCGTTACTGTCCGTCCATTGAGGATAAAGTAGTCCGTTTTGCAGACAAAAAACGCCATCAGGTATTTATTGAACCGGAAGGTCTTTACACAAATGAAATGTACATCGGCGGAATGTCCAGTTCCCTGCCGGAGGATGTTCAGTACGAGATGTACCATTCCGTACCGGGTCTGGAGAACGCCAGGATTGTAAAAAATGCTTACGCTATTGAGTATGACTGCATCAATCCGCGCCAGCTCTATCCCACACTGGAATTCAAAAAGATCAAGGGCCTTTTCAGCGGCGGACAGTTTAACGGAAGCTCCGGATATGAGGAAGCAGCCGCTCAGGGCCTCATAGCGGGAATTAATGCAGCTATGGAGGTAAAAGGCCGGGAACAGCTGATTTTGGACCGCTCAGAGGCATATATTGGCGTTCTCATCGATGATCTGGTAACAAAGGAGAACCATGAGCCGTACCGAATGATGACAAGCCGTGCTGAGTACCGTCTGCTCCTCCGCCAGGACAACGCAGATCTTCGTCTTCGCAAAAAAGGCTGGGAGGTCGGCCTGATCGATGATGAGACATACCATAAATTACAGGAAAAAGAGCGCCGGATCCAGGAAGAGATCGAGAGAGTGGAACATGCAACCGTAGGTGGTTCTGCAGAGGTACAGAGCCTTCTGGAATCTCTGAACAGTACCCTTCTGAAATCTGGAACCACCATTGCAGAGCTGATCCGTCGGCCGGAGCTTAACTATAAGGTGCTTGCACCCATCGATAAAGAAAGACCGGAACTTCCGGAAGATGTATGTGAGCAGGTAGAGATCAACATCAAATATGATGGCTACATCCGCCGCCAGATGAAGCAGGTAGAGCAATTTAAGAAACTGGAGCAGAAAAAGCTTCCGGAAGACATTGATTACGAAGATGTAGGAAGCCTCCGCATTGAGGCACGCCAGAAGCTGGAAGCCTACAGACCGGTGTCCATCGGTCAGGCGTCCCGTATCTCCGGTGTATCCCCGGCTGACATTTCCGTGCTTCTTGTATATCTGGAAAGCAGATCCGGACATAAACACGGATAATACAACGAATAACAATAAAACACAGAAAATAAGAGAGGAAGCTGCATGTACAATTTAGAAATCCTGGAAAAAGGCTGCGAGGAGCTTGGGATCACACTCAGTGACACGCAGAAAAACCAGTTTATCCGGTTCTACGAATATCTTGTAGAAAAAAACAAAGTCATGAACCTCACCGGTATCACAGAATTTGACGAGGTTCTCGTGAAACATTTCCTGGACAGCCTTTGTTGCGTCAAGGCTGTAGATATGGGGAAGATAAAAACCGTTATGGACATCGGAACCGGCGCCGGATTCCCGGGTGTTCCCCTGAAGATTGCCTTTCCGGAGGTGGAAGCCTGCCTTCTGGATTCCCTCAATAAAAGAGTAAAATTCCTGGAAGAAACCTTTGCGCTCCTGGGCCTGGAGGGGATTTCCGCCATTCACGGAAGAGCTGAAGAATATGCAAAAAACAAAGCCTACAGAGAAAAATATGATCTCTGCGTATCCAGAGCAGTATCCGGACTTGCAACCCTGTCTGAATACTGTCTCCCGTATGTAAAAGTCGGAGGGCTTTTTGTCTCCTATAAATCCGGTTCTGTAAAGGAAGAAGCAGAAGCAGCAGAGAAAGCAGTAAAGATCCTTGGTGGAAAGATCAGGGATATTCAGTATTTTGACCTTCCGGGATCTGAGATCGGCCGCTCCCTGGTCATTATCGAGAAGGTAAAAAATACCCCGGGCAAATATCCGAGAAAAGCCGGAACACCGCTCAGAGAGCCACTGGCATAAGATACCTCCTGTCGAACAAAGGCAAAATCTGTCCGACAGGAGATTTTTTTGTCCGGGAGTTTCACAAAATTATCACAAATTTATCCTACTTTTATCACAAATTACTTTTACACTATAATCCGATAGAGATGCCCCTGGATTCCCCCATTCTCTGTTTCATCCAGGGGCATTTTCTATTGGTGTTGAAAAGACGCCAGAGTCAAGGGCTTCAGTTTCAGGACCTTTTGCCTCTGGCATCTTATAAAATGGGAAATCGATAATTAAAAAAAGTATTTCCCTGAGAATAAAAGGAGGAGAGTAAAGTGATCGAAGTAAGTAATCTGGTCAAAAAGTATGGCGATCATACTGCAGTTGACCATCTTTCCTTTCAGATCGAAAAGGGGAAAATTTACGGATTCCTGGGCCCCAACGGTGCAGGAAAATCAACAACTATGAACATGATCACAGGATACATTGCTTCCACAGAAGGAAAAGTGATGATCGATGGTCATGATATTCTGGAGGAACCGGAGTCAGCCAAGAAATGTATCGGCTATCTGCCGGAAATGCCGCCGCTCTATTTTGACATGACTGTTTTTGAGTACATGAAATTTGCGGCTGATCTGAAAAAAATCCCAAGAAACCAAAAAGACAAACAGATAAAAGAAGTCATGGATATGGTAAAGATCACAGACATGAAAGACCGTCTGATCAAAAACCTTTCCAAAGGTTATCGCCAGAGAGTGGGTCTTGCACAGGCGATTCTGGGATATCCTGAAGTGATCATCCTGGATGAGCCGACAGTAGGACTTGACCCGAAGCAGATCATCGAGATCCGTGACCTGATCAAAGGCCTGAAGCAGAAGCACACGGTTATCCTAAGCTCCCATATCCTTTCCGAGGTAAGAGCAGTGTGTGATTATGTTCTGATCATTTCCCATGGAAAGCTGGTAGCCAGCGATACACCGGATAATCTGGAACGTCTGGCAGCAGGCTCCAACAGCCTCCTTATGAAGGTAAAAGGCGAAAAAGACACGATCCGAAAAGCTCTGGAAACGATCGAAGGCGTAACCGGGGTGGAAATGTCCTATGACAGCGATGAGAAATTGTGGAAAACAAAACTTTCCATTCAGGAAAATGTGGATATCCGTGAAAAAGTCTTCTACGCTATGGCAAAAGCGAACTGTCCAATCTACGAGATGCAGGTTAAGAGAGTTTCCCTTGAGGATGTATTCCTTGAGCTTACCGAAGGAGAGAAAAAATCCGCCGGAAAACCGGAAAGCTCACAGTGGAAACCGGTAGAAGACAGATCATCGGAAGAAGAAAAAACTCAGGAAGAAAAAAACGGGGAACCAGAGAAGGCTTCTGATGAGAAAGAGGGGAATCAGTCATGACAGCGATTTTTAAAAGAGAACTGAAAAGCTATCTGACCTCCATGGTTGGATATCTCTTCATATTTTTTGTCCTGGTGCTGACCGGAATTTATTTTTCCGCATATCAGCTTTCAGGCGGCTATTCAAAATTTGAAACTACCTTAAGCGCACTGACCTTTGTGTTCCTGATCGGTGTGCCAATCCTTTCCATGCGTGTACTTGCAGAAGAGCGCAAGCAGAAAACGGATCAGCTTCTTTTGACCGCACCGGTATCTGTATGGGATATCGTATTTGGAAAATATCTTGCACTGGTAGCTGTGTTTGCCATTCCGGTTGTGATCATGTGTGTTTATCCGCTGATCATGAGTAAGTTCGGAACGATTTCCTATGCTTCCGCATACACCGGGATCCTGGGATTTTTCCTTCTGGGATGCGCAAATCTGGCAATCGGTGTATTTATGTCAGCACTTACAGAAAGCCAGGTAATTGCAGCAGTACTTACTTTTGTATTCCTGTTCGCCTTCTATATGATGAACGGAATTTCCTCATTCTTTTCACAGACCTCCATGTCAACCGCAGTGGCATTCGGACTTCTGATCGTGGCGATCGCTATCATCATTTATACCATGATCAAAAATGTCCTGATCTCTGTAGTGATCGGAGCTGTGGGAGAGATTGCCCTTGTGATCGTATACGTTGTAAAATCCAGTATTTTCCAGGGTGGTATCCAGAAGGTACTGAATGTATTTAACCTGAGTGGACATTATGATAATTTTACAAAAGGCGTGTTTGACGTGACAGGAATCGTTTATTTTATTTCTGTTATTGCGATCTGCCTGTTCCTTACCATGCAGTCCATTCAGAAGAGACGCTGGAACTAGGGGGTGAATGGAAATGAAATTCAGTGAGAAATTTAAGAAAAATAAAGGCGAGGCAGCCGTACCGGAGACCGCACAGGACTCCGGCAAAAAGAAACATAAACCGGATCCGAAAAAGCTGGTAGGCACCATCAGCAAAAAACATATCAAAAATGGTTCCTACAGCATGGCTATGGCAGCTGTCTTTATCGTGATTGTGGTTGTGATCAATATGATCGTCGGGGCGATCCCATCCAAATATTCACAGCTGGATGTAAGCTCATCCAAGCTTTACACCATCGGTGATGAAACAAAGAAGGTACTGAAGGCACTGGATAAGGATGTTACCATTTATCAGATCGCGGCAAGCGGTTCTGAGGACGACACGATCTCCAATCTGCTTTCACGTTATAAAGATGAGTCCAAGCATATTAAAGTTGAGGTGAAAGACCCTGTTGTAAATCCGAAATTTGCATCGGAATATACAACCGATGATCTTGCGTCAAACAGCCTGATCGTAGTCTGCGGCGACAGAAACAAGGTTATCAATTACAAAGATATGTATTCCTCTTCAGTAGACTATAATACCTGGCAGCAGACTACTACCGGATTTGATGGAGAAGGACAGATCACAAGTGCGATCGGTTATGTAACATCCAAGGATCTTCCGATCATGTACACCTTATCCGGACACGGAGAAAAAGATCTGGATTCCAGCTTTAAAGAAGATATCCAGAAAGCAAACATTGATATCAAGGAGCTGAACCTTCTCACAGAGGGAAAGGTTCCGGATGATGCAGACTGCCTGATGATCGTATCTCCGACCAGCGATATTTCCGAGGAAGAAAAAACAGAACTCCTGGATTATCTGGAGGCAGGCGGAAAAGCTATGATCTTCTCGGATTATACACAGGATGATCTGCCGAACTTTGATGCGGTTCTTGAAAACTATGGTGTAAAGTGTGCCGAGGGAATCGTATTTGAGGGTGATAATCAGCATTATGGAATGCAGATGCCATATTATCTTGTACCAACAGTCAACAGCACAGATGCAAGCTCTGAGACAGCTTCTGCAGGCTCCTACGTACTGGCACCGTATGCGCAGGGCATTCAGAAAACAGATGATGTAAGAGATACCGTAACCATCGACAGTATCCTGACAACCTCTGACAAGGCTTACTCCAAAACAAATATGCAGAGCAGCAATATCGAAAAGGAAGACGGAGATGTAGACGGACCGTTTGATCTTGGTGTTGCCATCACTGAGAAACTGGATGATGATAAGGAAACACAGATCGTTTACTACTCCACAGCAAATCTGATGGAGAGCCAGATAAACCAGATGGTATCCGGCGGAAATGAAAAGCTCCTTCTGGAGTCCTTAAACTGGATGACCAGCACAGACGACAGTAATTCCGTTTCTATTCCATCCAAGAGCCTTGAGTCCACAAGCCTGACAGTAACCGATTATGATGCAGCCTTCTGGAAGATTTGTACCATTGGTCTGATCCCGGGAGTATTCCTTGTTGCAGGATTCCTGATCTGGCTTAAGAGGAGAAAAGCATAATGAAAAAATCGACCAAACTTGTTTCAGCAGTTGTTGTTCTGGCAGTTCTCGGCGGCGTTTATGTGGGACTGAACACCTACGTATCCAAAGAAGAAAAGACAGAGAGCAGCGAAGAGGAAAGCAAAACAGAAGTGTTTTCCGTGAAAACGGATGACATTAAATCCCTGGAATTTATCGTAGACAAGAAGGAAGTGACCTTTGAGAAAAAAGATGATTCCTGGGTGAAAAAGGATGAGACTGCTTTTCCTGTAAATCAGACAACTCTGGATTCCGCAGCTTCCGCCATCAAAAAGGTGGAAGCGGACAGAGTCCTGGAGGATGTGGAGGATCTTACGGAATACGGACTGGATTCTCCATCTAACACAGTAACCGTTGATACCGCTGATGGGACAACGAAGCTCAACATCGGAGATGAGAATACGTCTACGAATCAGTATTACATTTCCAAGGATGATGATGACAGCACGGTATATGTAGTGGCAGCAGATACAGTGTCTCCGTTTATGAATTCCCTTTACGATTATGCACAGGGAGAAGATTTCCCGACAATTGATTCTTCCACAGTGAAAAAGGTCCAGGTCAGTGAGAATAAAGATTCCTATGTCCTGGAAGAAAATTCCGACGGAGCTACCTGGGATGTTTCCGGTGACGGAAGCAGCGATAAAGAGTCTGCCGATACAACGGCAGCAGGAAACGTAACCTCCGGACTTGGAAGCTTTGCATTTGACCAGTTTGTAAACTACAATGCAGAGGATCTTTCCGAGTATGGCCTTGATAAGCCCTATGCGACGATTACAGTGGATTATCAGGAAGAGGTGAAGAATGACAGCACAGACAGTACAGAATCCGGAGAAAACGATTCTACGGCCTCTGAGAGCAATTCTGAGAGCAGCGACACTACTGACACGGACAGCAGCTCAGAAGATGCAGACAGCAAGACAACCACAGTGGATAAACAGCTTGTCATTTACGTTGGCGATGAGGCAGGAGATGGCAGCAGATATGTAACGGTAGATAACAAACAGATCTATACAATGTCAACGGATACACTGAGTGCAGTTATTGACAAGACGCCGTCAGATCTCTGGTCACTGATCGTCAATTATCTGTCTGTAAAAAATCTGGATCAGCTCCAGGTTACTTACGGTGAAACAACAAGTACTGTAAATGTTTCACGTGAAACATCCACAGATGATGACGGAAACGAAAAAGAAACAACAACCTATCAGCTAGATGGTAAGGAAATAGAAAGTACAACCTTTACCACCTTCTACAACAAGCTGATAAACATGGCAGGACAGAAGAGACTGACAGACGTTTATACACCAGCTGCAGACCCGGAGATGACCGCTGTATTCACAGACTCTGACAAGAACCAGACAACCGTTACCTTCTACACATATGACACAAACTATTATGCAGCTGTCGTTGGAGACAAGGTATTTCTTGTAAACAAAATGACAGTAAAAGAAATGTTCAATGCATATGAAACCATGGTAAACGGTGAAACAGAGACAGAAGCCACAGCAACACCAACAGCTGAGGCGGAAAAATAAAATATTAAGAAAATAAATAAAAACACCTCGGAGATCCGCAAACAATAAGGTGATCTCCGAATATCCGTTTGATGATCAGATATTCGGAGACACCACACAGATCAGGATTTTCCGGGGTGTTTTTATGTTGCTATTATTTTACGGTCCTTACAGATGAATAAGGTCCGTATATTTTTTTACCGTTTGTGATGCGGTATGCACGGATACGGTATTTGGTTGCGGTGCCTGGCTTTTTATCGGTGTAGGTTGAATTTTTTGTTGCAGGTAAGTCTCTTATGCATGTGTAGATTTTATGTTGCAGGTAAGTCTCTGTAATTGTCGCGGCTTGCTTTGCGTAACTGTGCAGGGATTTACCTGATCAGATCTAACCAAATGCGGATGCTTTTATCCGCTTGATTTTCTATAACTGCTATAATTATAGCGTGGAGAATTGGTGGAGACAACATAAAAAAACTGTACAGAAGCTCATCTGAGCAACTGTACAGTTTTAATTTTTCTATATCTAACAGAAGGTTCGGGGGAGCTTCTGTCAGTAACTAAGTATTATGCAAGACCTCTTTCTTCCAGCCAGTCGAAGAGAACAACTTTTTCTGCTTTCTTTCTCTTGGTCATGTGATTGAACTGAAGGATCGTCAGGATCGTGAAGATCACTAACAGTGCAACCATTACAATAATGGAAGTGGTAATGCTCCGGCCACCGCTGATCGTTGCACGGAATGCGTCGACCGTATAAGTAAACGGAACGTATGCATGGATCTTTGCAACGAATGAAGGTGAAACCTCAACCGGATAAGTTCCGGCAGATCCTGCAAGCTGAACGACCATGAATACCAGCATCAGGAAGCTTCCTACTTTACCAAGAGTAATGTTGAAGAAGTACATGATAGAGGTAAAGGTCATTGATGTCAGGCAGGCGAAGAGTACGGTTTTGCCCATCTCTGCAGGTGTGAATCCGTTAAATGCACGTAACAGCAGGATCAGGCAGATTCCCTGAAGGATCGCTACCGGATAAAGGACGGAAGCCTTGCTTGCCCACCATGCGAAACCGGATTTCAGTTTGCCCTTATACTGAGCCAGAGGATACATCAGGCAGAATGCCAGTGCGCCGACCCAGAGGCCTACAGACATCATGTAAGGTGCCATTGCGTGTCCGTTATTCGGGACATCGGTAAGTTTTGTTTCATCGTTCACAACAGGAGTTGCGAACATTTTGATCGTTTCATTACTTGCTGAATTGTCTTTTACAGTGGTAGCTCCATCGCTGAGGCTTGTGGTCAGTGTCTTGGAACCGTCTTTCAGTTCTTTCATACCGCTTCCAAGCTTCTTGGATCCATCATACAACTGAGAGGAACCGCTCTGGATCTGGGCAGCGCCATCTGCAAGCTGTTTTGCACCATTGTTAAGTGTGCTGTTGTTGCTTACAAGCTTCTCGGTACCGCTGAGAAGTGTTGAGGTACCGTTTGCTAATGTCTTAGTACCGTTTGCAAGAGTAGTAGCACCGCTGGAAAGGGTCTTGGCTCCTGTTGAGAGCTTTTTGGTACCGTCTGTAAGAGCGGAGCTGTTTTCGGAAAGCTTAGCAACACCATCGGTGTAGGTTGTGATTCCATCTGTCAGTGTTCCGGAACCATTGGCTAATGCTTTTGTTCCATCTGCAAGAGTAGCAGCACCGCTGGAAAGAGCCTTGGCTCCTGTTGCCAGTTTCTTGGTGCCGTCTGTAAGAGCAGCACTGTTTTCGGAAAGCTTTGCAATACCATCGGTGTAAGTTGTGATTCCATCTGTCAGTGCCTTAGAACCATCTGCCAGCTGACCTGCACCGGATTTGATATCCGGAAGTGCGCCAGTGATCTGTTTGCCGGCTGTTTTCAGATTCTTTGCACCATCGTTGAGCTGCTTATCATAAGATGTCAGTTGGTCAAATCCATCGTTCAGAGCTTTGATTCCTGCTGCTGCAGCCGGGAAGGCTTCGACTGTGCCGTCTTCCAGAGACTGAAGTCCTGCGGAAACATTCTTAGTTCCTGTGTTTACAGCCTGTGCCCCCTGATACAGCTGGGTAACACCTGCAGAAAGCTGAGCGATCAGATCTGTAGGAAGCTGACTTGTAGCTGCAGATAACTGCTCTGCACCTGCGCTCATGGTTGTTGCACCTGCACTCATCTGGTTTGCACCATCTGTCATGGTTGTTGCACCCTCAGAAAGTGTGCCGGCACCCTGAGTCAGTCCTCCGGAGATCTGAGTCAGTCCGGAAGCTGCTTCGTTAAGCTTGGAAGCAACAGCATTCAGATTTTCCTGAGTAGAAGAGAGCTGACCGGATACACCAGCTGCAAGCTGTGAAACCTGATCAGAATAGCTGCTCATGTAAGAACCGTCCACGCCAGTCATTCCACCGGCTACGCTGTTTAAAGCGTTGATCACATCATTCAGAGCTGCTGCGGAAATGGTTCCGTCCTCAGAAGCGGTTGCCTGAATCGCCTGAAGCTGTGCTGCTAAATCGGTCATTGTCTGTCCGGCAGTACCGATCTTGGTATTTGCATCAGTAAGTGCCTCCGTTGTCTGCTGTCCGTATCCTGTAAGGATGCTGCTGACCTGATCACCTACCTGTGAGAATTGTGTGCCTGCATTCTGGAGAGCAGGGATCAGACTGTCTGTGATACTGCTGCTGGTTTGACTTGTGATGCCTGCGGCCTGAGTGATATATCCGGCTGCGTTGTTGATTCCGTCTGCGGCATTGTTCATACCAGCTGCAGCACTGTTCATACCAGCTGCGGCTGTGTCCATACCATCCTTTGCGGAAGTAAGGCCGGCTGCAAGCTTGTTGATGGATTCCTGTGTTGTTCCCTCTTTCAGAGCAGAAACCTTATCGTTCAGGGCTTTCAGTCCGTTTTCCAGCTGCTGTGTTCCGGATATCAGTGACTGTGAGTCATCGGTTCCTTTGGTAACACCGGTATTCAGCTGAGAGATACCATTGGAAACTGTTGTGAGTCCGTCTTCAAGTTTTGCAAGCTCTTTGGCACCGGCTGCGAGTTTGCCAGCACCAGCCACATAGGTGGTAGTTCCATCTGCAAGAGTGTCAGCACCAGCTACATACTGTGTTGCTCCGTTGGAAAGAGTATCAATACCTGCACTTAATGCATTTGCACCGGATTCCAGGCTGCTTGCGCCGGATTTCAGTGTATCAGAATTTTTATTAAGCTCATCCACACCAGCGGTGTACTGCTGAACACCTTCATCCAGAGTATCTACACCGGTTGTCAGCTCCGGAACCTTTTCTGTCAGAGCTGCAACGCCGCTGTTCAGCTGGTTTGCACCGGATTCCAGGCTGCTTGCACCGGATTTCAGTGCATCAGAATTTTTATTAAGCTCATCCACACCAGCGGTGTACTGCTGAACACCTTTATCCAGAGTATCCACACCGGTTGTCAGCTCAGGAACCTTTTCTGTGAGAGTTGCAACGCCGCTGTTCAGCTGATCTGCACCATCGTCCAGGCTCTTTGCACCATCGTTAACCTTTGCAACACCATCGGTGTAGGTCTTAAGACCTTCGGTGAGACTGTCAGCACCGCTTACGAAGGTAAGAGTACTGGTGGAAAGCTTCTTAAGGTTTTTGGTAATTGTTTTGTTACCATCAGCTGCTGTATTCAGTCCGTCTTCGATCTTTCCGGATCCGTCTGCAGCTTCCTGCATTCCGTCACCTGCTTCTGAGATAGAATCAAAAACGGTTTCTGTATAGGTTTCCGTAACCTTGGAAGCAATGTTATCACGAAGCTTCAGCATTGCTGTTTCACTGAGCTTGGAGGCGATATAGTTGGTTCCAGGGTTTGTCTCATAGGATAGCTCCATTTGCTTTGGATCGTTGTCCATTACAGTGGCTGCGTTTGCGGAGAAATTTTCCGGAATTTTGATAACCATGTAATAGGTTCCATTGGCCAGACCGTCCTCTGCTGTCTTGCTGTCTACAATGTTAAATGCCATTGAGTCGTTGTCTTTCAGCTCATCCGTCATGTCCTTACCTATGCTTAAGGTCTTGCCATTATACTCGACAGGTTTGTCTTCGTTTACCACGGCCACTGGCAGGCTGTCTACGTTTCCGTAAGGATCCCACATGGATTTCAGAAACAGACCTGCATAGATGATCGGGATTACGATAATGGCGATTACGACGATAAGCATGAGCTTGTTACGAAGTAAGCTTTTCCATTCGTTTTTGATCATATTACCTATCCCTTTCTTATTAAATTGTATTATCAAACATAGTTGATTAATCAAACTTTATTCCAGTAATGGCGACGAGATCTATTAATCATATTAAAATCTATTAATAGCTTTATATTCCATTATCAAACAAAGTGTTGATTTTCTTTACGTGATGTATTATACTAAACACATACCACAGATACAACCATTAAATCTTTACTGAATGTATATTAATAGACGGAAATAATGGAAGTGTCTATTACAAATAAAAAACTGCATAATAGACAAAAAGTACGTTATTTCCTTTGAATTTATGTGCAGTTGGTAATATTAAATGCAGACAGGATTCCTATGTTTCAACACAAATATGCAGCAGATATCTGGTATCGTGTAGGTCGGCGTCGTTAACAATTTTGATCTTGTCAATTCTTAACAACAGCAGATATCTGGTATCATGCAGATCGGCGTAGAGAAAGCGAATGCTTTTATTCGTTTGAAGGATGCATTATGCATTGTATGACAGTTGCAGAGTATCGTAAGTAACGGGTGATTGAGGCGGAGGAAACGTGCTTGCTTTTTTGAATTGCAGGGGGAATTAAGATGGCGGAAAAAGTTGACAGAAGAGTACGTAAGACCAAGGCACAGTTGCGAGCGGGGCTTGCCCGTCTTATGCAGAAGAAGAGCATTAAGGAGATTACGGTAAAGGAACTGGTGGAAGAAGTTGATATCAACCGCTCCACATTTTATCTTCACTATACAGATATCTATCAGATGCTGGAATCCATAGAGGCTGAATTGATGGAGGAAATCACGCATTTGGTGGCAGACTATCCGCTGGATCCTCTTAATAATAAGGAGAGCTCGTATCCTTTTATTGAGCAGATATTTACGATCCTGGATCATAATAAGGATATTTGTATCGCACTTCTTGGAAAGAATGGAGATATGGCTTTTGTGAATCGTATAGAAAAACTGATCGCAGATACAGTGCTGCATCGCTTGTCAATTCGTCTTCCGAAAGACAACCGTGATATTGAGTATGCGTATGCGTTTTGTCTGAATGGATGCGTGGGAATGATCAAGACATGGCTGTCTTCTGAGAATCAGGAGAGTACACAGCATATGGCAGAGCTGACACATAAGCTGATCGATAATACAACACACATGTATCTGGAGCAGGCACTTAGATAAGAGAAATGTCCGGATGCATGCTGTGAGTCTGGTAAAAAATAAAGAGTATTGTTTCACGTTTGTTTGAGGGAAAACTCATGTTTCACGTGAAACAGTACTCTTTTTTTATTGGCTTTTTGTTGGTTTATAGCATTTCCACAAATTACTGCATGAAGCTCAACGGCTCCGAACATAAACAATGTTCTTTTGATACGTTGATCTCCAAAATTATTATAGATAAATTTTGATGCCGGATCATAAGTTGCTTTTACAGGAAAATAGCTACCTGTTCCAGGAAATGTTCCGGATCTTCCAGATGAGGAAGATGTCTGGTTTCCGGGATCACAGAGGTTTCAATGGAAGAATTCAGCTTCTGATATTCCTCTGCGATAAGAGAAGCGGAAGCTTCTTTTTCTCCGGAAATAATATAGATGCATGCATCGGAAGATTCTACGGCATTATTAATGCTGATATTCAGGTATTTGCCAATGTAGCTGGAATACAGATATTTGGCGTTGGAACCACCCTTGTGAGCGGATTCATAATAGGTGTCTACCAGTGTATCTGTTACATGGAAGGGATTGTAGAACAGCTTTTCCATAAACAGATTGCTGATGGATTCGCGGGAAGCTACCATATGATAGATCAGAGTTCCGAAAATCGGAAGCTCGATAAAATACTTAAAGAGCTTGTTGTCTTTACAAGGTGCCTGCTTCAGGGAACTGAAGCTTGGTGGATTGACCAGCATGATCTTGCGGAAATGGTCGGAATTGTTACGGTAAGCCATGATCGCAAAAGAACCTGAGAAACCACTGGCAATAACATCGGTTTCCTCACGAATCACATTCTTGGCAAAATCACAGAGTAACTGAGCAAATACAAAATTGGTATAAGTAATATCCGGTTTTTCGGAACGTCCACATCCAAGAAGATCAATGGTGTAAACGGTATGTTCGGTTGCGAGCTGCTTCTCTATGCCATTCCATTCATAACCGGAAGCACCTGGCATGATATCATGAATAAGAAGAATAGGGGTGCCATGTCCCTGTTTTGTATAAAAAATCTTTCCAAAACGCCAGTCATAGGTTTTACTGTGTGGCTGTTCCAGCATATCTTTAAGCTGAGATGTGGCATCTATGAAACGGTTAGCAATATGAATAACACCTGCGGCAGTTCCGACTAAAGCTGCAAGAGTAAGTAGTCTGTGTCCATTTTTCTTCATTAAAAAGCCTCCTGGAATTCGTAAAAATAATCAGGACAGATGTAACGTAATTCAGGTATCTGATCTGATTTTTCTGAATATTTCTTTGCTTTATTATACGACAGGAACGAAAAATTTACAATGCTTTTGTGGGAACCCTAACCTTGTTATTGTATGCTGACGCTACTGTCCATTCTGTTCTTGGCGATGATCGCTAAGTTGCTGTTCGTTCTGCTTTTAGTAACGCGCTTCGCAATGCAAAGAATTTATGTTGATCGCATAAATTGGTGCGGTATGGTCTCGGGCTTTCTGCGACCTTCGTTTATAAAAAAATTACGGAATATTATCAGTGAACAGTAGCATCGCCAATATGCTTTATGATACATAGAAATCAGATTTGGAACCGAATCAAGTAAGTCCCCTGCTTTAATTGCGAAGAGCAATAAGCAGAGGGCGTGGACTTGCTTGTATCAGGAGGAGGAAAATCTCCTTCTGATAAACTGCAAAGCAGTTATTTTGTTATGAGCAAGTAGCGAAGAGGATGCTGTTATCCGCTGGAATGCTTTTATACTTCAGTAAAATACCAAGTGTTTCACGTGAAACATTGGACTTGTTATCCGACAGAGCTGATGCTATACAGGATTGCCGAGGATGATGTTGATAAGGGTTTTGTTCAGCATCAGTGTGCGGTTCCATGGATTGAGAATTACTCCCTCAACAGACGGCTCTTGCAATGCAGAAGCAAAAATCTTATCAATATCTGCGGTAAATGTGGACATGATCTTATCACTGCCTTTTAACTCTTCGTCAAAGCTGGTAAATGCAGCCCACCATTGCTTTCCATCGTTGGTTTTGATCGCATGAAGAGAAATTTTTCCATCACCTTTTGGAGGTTCTACAGCAATGATCAGCTGTGCCTGCTCCTGCATTCTGTGACGGATTACGGTGAGAGTATGAGCAAGCATTTCTTCGGTTGCTTCTTTTTGGAGTGCTGCAATGGCAGTTTCGATCTTTTCATTGCCATTTAAAGTCTTGTCTAATTGTTCTTTAAAGAAATCGTTGCGATTATTTGTGGTGTTCATGTATAAAATATTCCTTTCGATCAGATGATAAATGACTAGTACAGCGAATATTAAGTAACCGCCATATTGACTTGCCTGATTTTTCATATGCTGCGTTGTCGTCAATCGCCGTAGCCACCGCTACGCCTCATTCCTTCGCCTTGCATATGAGAAAATCATCCTACGTCAATATAGCAGAAACTTAATTTTCGCTGTACTAGTACATTGTTTTCGAAATAACTATACCAATTACTTGTTGATGAATCCGACTGCACAGATCTAAAAGCCTCAGCATAGCCAGCTACGCCTGCATTTTTATACCTGCACACTCGAATCCACATCCCACGCGATTAGTATAGTTATTTACGAAACAATGTATTAGCCGCAAACTGCAAGGAGTTTGCGAATGCTTTCTTTATGGATTATAGCATTTCAGGGGAAAATGAGGCAAGAGAAGAAGTGTTTTTAACTGAATCAAATAAGTCCCCTGGTTCGATTTCGAAAAGCAATAATCAGGGGAACTTGCTTGCATCAGGAGAAGTGCAGGCTCCTTCTGATAAACTGCGAAGCACTTATTCGGTTATGAGCAAGTAGTGAAGCGGATGCTTTTATCTGCTTGAATTAAATCAAAAAGTTTCCTGATTACTGATCACTTCGTTCTTGGTAATACACTTCGCGATGCACAGAAATTATGCTAATCACATAAATTTGCATGGTATGTCCAGGGCTTTCAGTGGTCTTTGCTCACAAAAAAACTCGGAGAATAATATTACCAGTTAACAGTAAGTCTCATGCTTCAATTACGAAAAAGTAAAAAGTAATAAGCAGTGGATGGCGTGTATTAGGAAGAATGCAACGGCGTTTAACAGGGAAAGGAATAGTGGGCATGTCTGAAAACAAGGTACTGCACTAATTCATGTGGCCACTGTTATGGATACATTGTAAGCAGGTCCTGATAAATTGTAAAGTAGCTATTGGGCGTAGAACTGCGTAGCGAATACGGGTATTTTTATTCGTTTGATCCCAAATTGGATAGATATGTTTGCGCACTTGAAGGTGAGTTGCCAGATACTGTCATCAGTATTCCCCATGATTTCGGTCAGATGCTTTTGTGAACAGGATGGGGAATTAACAAGTTAAGTGAATGTAATAAAAATGTGTAGTTATATGAAAAAATGGAGGGTAAGGCGGAAAATATGGGGGATTTTATAGAAGAACGATATAAGAGTAAGGATGAAATAAAGAGAAATAAGAGATTATTTCTGCGAAGAGAACACTATGATAATGACAATAACACAAATGTTAAGTACGATAAAAAGGACTTTATAAAAGAAAATACTGGCAAATAAATAGAAATAATAGGATATTTACGAATGAAAAAGCATTAAAGTACAAATTATAGTACTTTAAATAAAAAAAGTACGATAAAACGCACTTTATATGTATACACATATAAAAAAGTCTAAAAATGAAAAAATGTGCACCTGCACACATACGGCAAAAAGATAAAATATAGATCCGTTCCTACTTTAAACATGTGAAATTTTAATTGATCGAATAAAAGAAAGCAGCTGCTTCGATTACAAAAAAACAATAAGCTGTGGGTGGGAAAATACTTGTGCTCTTCCTGATAAACTGTAAAACAGCTATTTTGTGTAAAACTATGATCGAATGCAAAAATTTTTGTCCGCATGACTGGGATAAAGGGAAGACAGGGAAGTCTTTTACGGCTTGATTTAGAAGAAAAAAGCCTATTAAGTGAAATTTATTTTATGCCAGTTCTATGCCGGAACCTTATTCAGATACATTTTATATTGGATATTACAAAATGAAACTATGCTTGAAAAAGCCTTTAGTTAACATGTACATAACGAATATATAATAGGATTGGAAGAAAAATGAAATAAATACGCAAATCTTTCGTAAACATAATAAAATAAACAAAAATCGAAAATTCCAGTTTCATAATATTATATTTTTTCACGAGAGATACATGTATTTCACACTATAAAAGCACTCTGAGAAAAGAAGTTTCCATTTACTATATATAGATGCTTTAGGGGAATATAAAGATAACAGCCACATTATTTTGTGGATGGAGTTTCTTGTATTTTTTACATGCTTTCGTGATACAGATAATGCCAGAGAGAATATATCGGAGTATTTTTTTGATATTTCTCATTGATTTTATAATGTGTTCGTAACTGTTCAGTACCCTTGCAGTTACAAGTCAAACCGTGTCCTGGATCGATTTCGTTGATGGCATTTTTAACCGGATCGAGGAAGTCACTTGCTTCAATTATGAATATTGGTTTGATAATCTGTCTTCGGATGATGTTTCACGTGAAACATCCGAAGACAGATTAAGAATAAAGAGTTATAACCCCATCTTTGACAATTGCAGAAATAAAAAACAGCTGTAGTTCGTGCTTATGTGTTTTATGGTAGGTTTAATATAGATTTTAATCGAATCAAGTAATTCACCTGCTTCAATTGTGAACTACAATAAGCAGTGGTTGGGGACTTGCTTGTATCAGGAGAAGTACAGTCTCCTTCTGATAAACTGCGAAACATTTATTAAGCTATGAGCAGTAGTGAAGAGGATGTTTTTATCCGCTTGACTTAAAAAATGTTTCGCAACAACGACAACTCATATGCGCTTTACGGTAGCGTGATATAGTTTTTAATCGCGTCAGGAGGTCCCCTGCTTCAAGTGTAAGAAGCAATAAGCAGCGGTTGGTGACTTGCTTGTATCAGGAAGAGTACAAGCAAGTTTTGATAAACTGCGGAGCAGTTATTCGGTGTAAAGCTGCGTAGCAACTGCGGATGCTTTTGTTTGTATGACTCGAATCAGGAGGTCCCCCCTGTTTTTGGCTTCAATTGCAAGAAACGATAAGCAGTGGTTGAAGAACTGCTTATTATCAGGGAAGAGTAGCTTGTAGTCCTTTTGGTAAATCGCGAAGCAGTTATTCAGTGTAGAACTGCGAATGTGTTTACAGATGCTTTTATTCGCTTGATAATAATAGTAATGTTTTTAGTGTTCAGATAAAATTTGAAAATGCTATAAATGCTGTAAAAGAAAGGAATTTCGATGCCTATGTAGCAGTGTGCAAGGTTCCATAAAAGATAATATCTATACCGAGAAAATCGAATTATTTTCGAGATTACGATAAATCAGAACAATTTCAGCAAAATATCTATAAATGGGAACTTCATTTCTCGGTACGTTTTTATGGCGTAATGGCGTAAAATATATAGTCTGATTGACAGCAAATAAAACTGGAAGTTTATGCGGAGTTGATGGACTTTATAATCGATGTACTGTTACTGTCAAACTTCTGTTTAGTCCGGAATGAGTTTGGGTATACTACACAATAAATAAAATAATTCAAAACCTATTTTCTATTGTTTCACGTGAAACATTATGTGGCAGTTTAAAAATAAAAGTGTTATAATGATATCCAATGAGTAAAAATCCCTTAAAAAAATAAAAAGGAGGGGTACAATGGGACGAATCATTGCAGTTGCCAATCAGAAAGGCGGGGTTGGAAAATCAACGACAGCCATCAATCTATCGGCCTGCCTTGCTGAAAAAGGGAAAAAGGTTCTTGCCATCGACATTGATCCGCAGGGAAATACGACCAGTGGACTTGGCGCAGACAAGAATGCAGTAGAAAACACCCTTTATGAGCTGCTGCTTGGAGAAGCAGAGACCAAGAATACCATTATAAAGAACGTTGTAGATAATGTTGACCTGATACCATCGAATATGAATCTTTCCGGAGCAGAAATTGAACTGGTTGATCTTGAGGATAAAGAATTTATTCTGAAAAAGATCACGGATAAACTTCGCCGGAAATATGATTACATAATCATGGATTGTCCGCCGTCACTGAGTATGCTTACAATTAATGCTTTGACAGCCGCAACCTCCGTTCTGGTGCCGATTCAGTGTGAGTATTATGCATTGGAAGGTTTGTCACAGTTGATACATACCATCGAACTGGTAAGAGACCGATTGAATAAGAGATTGAAGATCGAAGGCGTGGTCTTTACTATGTATGATGCCAGAACAAATCTGTCACTTCAGGTTGTAGAAAATGTAAAAGAAAACCTGGACCAGAATATATACAAAACGATCATACCGAGAAATGTACGACTTGCAGAGGCACCAAGCTATGGAAAACCGATCAATCTGTACGATTCACGATCTACAGGAGCAGAGAGTTATCGCCTCCTGGCAGAAGAAGTTATAGGTAGGGAGGGCGAGTGATGGCTGGAAGAAGAACAGGAGGCCTTGGAAAGGGTCTTGACGCACTGATCCCGAACAAAGCAGGCGGTCCGTCAAAGGAACCTGCAAAAAAGACAAGATCTGCAGTTGTAAAAAAAGACAAACCAATTGAAAAAGATAGTCCGGCCGCAGAACGACTTGTGAAAATTTCCAGCGTAGAACCAAATCTGAATCAGCCCAGAAGACATTTTGATGAGGATGCGCTGCTAGAACTTTCGGAATCCATTAAACAGTACGGTGTTCTTCAGCCGTTGTTGGTATCCGATAAGAAGGATTATTTTGAGATCATTGCAGGCGAACGCCGCTGGAGAGCTGCCAAGATGGCAGGGCTCAAGGAAGTTCCTGTTGTTGTAAAAGAGTTTACAGACCAGGAAATCGTAGAAATTTCCTTGATCGAGAACATTCAGCGGGAAGACCTGAATCCTATAGAGGAAGCGATGGCATACAAACGTCTGATGGAAGAGTTTCACCTGAAACAGGATGAAATCGCAGACAGAGTTGCCAAAAGCAGAACTGCAGTAACTAATTCCATGCGTCTTCTGAAGCTTTCTTCAAAAGTTCAGGAAATGGTAATTGCAGATATGATCTCAGCTGGTCATGCGAGAGCACTTCTGGGAATTTCTGATGAAGCTCTTCAGGAAACAACAGCCATGAAGGTTTTTGATGAAAAACTCAGTGTTCGTGAGACGGAAAAACTTGTAAAGAATCTGGTTTCTCCTGCGAAAAAAGTAAAAACAGAGAGAAACACAGCAGAAGATGCCATTTATGAGAGCCTGGAAGAAAAAATGAAAGGTATCATGGGAACAAAGGTATCCATTCAGCGAAAGAAAAACAACAAAGGTAAAATTGAAATTGAATATTATTCCAGAGATGAACTGGAGAGGATCATTGATCTGTTCGAATCTATCAGATAGGAGGCAGAATGAGCGGGATTTTTGAAAGCATGGGAATTGATTCCGGGATTGTGATCATTGTTTTGCTGATCCTTACCATCATTCTTCTGATCAATGTGGTGAGTAGCAATATGCGTCTCAGCCGTTTGGAACGGAAGTACAAGATGTTTATGAGAGGCGGAGATGCACAGTCACTGGAAAAAGTTTTTGTAAGAAAATTTGCACAGATCGACCGGCTGTATGAAGCAAAGGAAGATCATGATCATGACATCAGCTTTATCAAAAAAAATATGAATGTAATGTTCAGCAAATATGGCGTTGAAAAGTATGATGCATTTGATGATGTAGGTGGAAAACTCAGCTTTGCACTGGCGCTTCTTGATAAAAACAATACGGGTCTGATCTTGAATGCGGTTCACAGCCGCGATAACTGTTTCCTTTATTTAAAGGAGATCGTAAAAGGTGAGTCCTATGTTGTACTTAGTCAGGAAGAAGTGGAAGCTTTGAGAAAAGCAGTAAACTTTGGACTTGGTGAGATTGAGAAGGAATAAAAAACTGCAAAGAGTAAGAATATTTTTAATACAGGAGGAATATCATGTTAGACATTAAGTTTGTGAGAGAGAATCCGGAGGTTGTAAAGCAGAATATCCGCAATAAGTTCCAGGACAGCAAACTGGAGCTGGTTGACAAGGTTCTCGAACTTGATAAAGAAAACAGAGAGATTAAGCAGGAGGTTGAGGCTCTCCGTGCTGAGAGAAACAAGATCTCCAAACAGATCGGTGCTCTTATGGGCCAGGGAAAAAGAGAAGAGGCAGAAGAGGTTAAAAAACAGGTTGCTGCATCCGGAACTCGTATTGAGGAACTTTCTCAGAGAGAGAAAGAGGTTGAGGAAGAGCTTCTGAAAGATATGATGGTGATCCCGAACATCATCGATCCTTCTGTACCGATCGGTAAAGACGACAGCCAGAACGTAGAGATTGAGAAATTTGGTGAGCCGGTTGTTCCGGATTTTGAAGTCCCTTATCATACAGATATCATGGAGAATTTTGATGGAATCGATCTTGACAGCGCAAGACGTGTTGCCGGTAACGGATTCTATTATCTGATGGGTGATATCGCACGCCTTCATTCCGCAGTAATTTCCTATGCAAGAGATTTCATGATCAACCGGGGATTTACTTACTGCGTACCGCCTTTCATGATCAGAAGCAACGTTGTTACAGGCGTTATGAGCTTTGCGGAGATGGATGCTATGATGTACAAGATCGAAGGTGAGGATCTTTACCTGATCGGAACAAGTGAGCATTCCATGATCGGTAAATTCATTGATCAGATTATTCCGGAGGAAGAGCTTCCGAAGACACTTACAAGCTATTCTCCGTGCTTCCGTAAAGAGAAAGGTGCTCATGGACTTGAGGAGAGAGGTGTTTACCGTATCCATCAGTTCGAGAAACAGGAGATGATCGTTGTCTGCAAGCCAGAGGAGAGTAAGATGTGGTTCGACAAGCTGTGGCAGAATACAGTAGATCTGTTCCGTTCTCTTGATATTCCGGTTCGTACGCTTGAGTGCTGCTCCGGTGACCTTGCTGATCTTAAGGTAAAATCCCTCGATGTTGAGGCATGGTCTCCACGTCAGAAGAAATACTTTGAGGTAGGAAGCTGCTCCAACCTTGGAGATGCACAGGCACGTCGTCTGAAAATCCGTGTAAACGGCAAAGATGGCAAGAAATATCTTGCTCATACATTAAACAATACAGTAGTAGCACCTCCGAGAATGCTCATTGCTTTCCTGGAGAATAACCTGAATGCAGATGGATCTGTAAACATTCCAAAAGCTCTGCAGCCATATATGGGCGGTATGACAAAGATTGAGAAAAAGACACGCGCGTAAGAGAAACGCAGGCTTTTTCAGGGAGGTGTTCTTGTGCACAGTTATTTAAAGACCGTTGGTTTTTCACAGATTACCAGAAGAAGTGAAATAAAAGAGATCATCCGTGATGTGATCGCAAGCTACGATGAAAAGGTTTGCGTGGAAAATCATCCGGAAGGCGTATTTGTACAGTTTTCCAAGAATTATGGCTGTGACTGTGGAATCAGCGTTTGTGGTCAGTACGATGAGAACGGTGAGTTTCACGTGGAATATTATTTCCCATTTTTCAGGGGAACAGGAATCACATCCAGGGAAAAAGTGACTGTTGAACGTCATACAGATAAGGAATCTTATGCAGGAGCATGTGATGATCTGCGTATTGGCGTGACTATGATCTTTTATCTGCAGAATCTGGCAGAATATATGCAGGAGAAATACAAAGGCCTGAAAGACCCGGGGGACCGTCCGGTGACGGTTTCCGGTCTGGCTTCTGAGGGAAAGATCCTGTTTCCGCTGCAGAAGGATAAGGAAGCGGTAAAGGTGGAGAGAGAACTTTCCAAAAACAGGACTAATCTGATCGCAGCAGCGCGTAATGGTGATGAGGAAGCTATGGAGAGCCTTACAATGGAGGATATGGATACTTACTCCATGATTTCCCAGAGAATTGTTACAGATGATGTTCTCACGATCGTGGATTCTTATTTCATGCCTTATGGAATCGAATGTGATCAGTATAATGTTCTTGGTGAGATTCTGGATATCATGAAATTTAAGAATATCCTGACAGGTGAAGAAATCTGCCAGATGACTATAGAGAGCAATGATATACAGTTTGATATCTGCATCAACAGCAAAGATCTTCTCGGTGAACCGGCAGTTGGACGCCGCTTCAAAGGAACAATCTGGCTGCAGGGTCAGCTGCACTATTAAGTTTTCAAATTTAGAATTAATTCTTGTAATTTCAAAATAAATATAGTAAAATAATGGTTGTGAAACTTTTGGAAGTGTTCGAAATGTTTCACAACTATATATGTCCATATAGCTCAGCTGGATAGAGCACTCGCCTCCTAAGGGCTTGTTGGAACAATCGCCCAACACTGAAAATTTTATATACGTCCATGTACCTCAGCAGGATAGAGGGTTCGCCTCCTAAGCGAAACGCCGAGGGTTCAACTCCCTCCTGGGACACCATTTATACCGTTGCAAGCCGTTTTTGATGGTTTGCAGCGGTTTTTTGTTGCAGTTTCTATTTGCACCATAATGACTGCCCTCGACAGTTTTATGCATTGTATGCTGCATATTTGCTAATTGTACTCGAACGCTTTTTCGGAAATTTGCTAATCTGCTTTTCGGATCATCTTGCCGCCGCGTTACCTACAATCAGGGCCGCAAGCGCACTTGCCAGCTCCGGTGATTTCTGCAGCTGCTCCACAAGACTTGCAATATCCGGTGCTGCAGGCTCAGATTTTGCCGATTCTTCCGGCGGACGAACATTACGAAGATCACGCGCGAAATAAAACGCTTTTTCAAATTTCTGCGCATTGACCTTTCTATCCTCGTCCAGAATATGCGCATATACCTTGGTAATCATGTCGGTTTCGGAATGTCCCGTATCGCTTTGTGTCGCTTTCAGATCGCCGTGGTTCAGTTTCAGCTTATAGGTGGTAACTCGAATGACGGAGCGAGTGAAAAACCACCTTCGGCAGCCCTGCGTCCTCACGGAGCTTTGCAAACTCTTTGAGGATGA
>OFMF01000992.1_pt1 | contig 24478 bp, 18 predicted proteins | sample 1541771 | NCBI WGS metagenome assembly OFMF01 (sample SAMN04209235, study PRJEB22552) | human gut metagenome | biome: gut; material: feces | host: Homo sapiens | place: USA: Oklahoma
CCTGAACAAGAAGCCTTATCTATTGTTTCCTTCAAGGACTGAGAGGCCGCTTCCCAGTTAATAAATTAAATCCCAATTAAATTCCAATTAAAGTAGAAAAGATGATATAATTATAATACAAATATGCCCACACGGAGGAAACGTATATGAGTGAATTTGTGACCTTAAAAGATGTCAGGAAGATATATAAGATGGGGGAAGTTGAGATCATGGCAGCAGCCGGAATCGACTTTGAGATTAAGAAAGGGGAATTTGCAGTTGTAGTCGGACCCAGTGGTGCAGGAAAGACAACGGTGCTGAATATTCTTGGGGGAATGGACACCGCTACGTCGGGACAGGTGCTGGTTGACGGTCAGGACATTGCAACGTATTCGACGAAGCAGTTGACGGCATACAGAAGAGATGATATCGGATTTGTCTTTCAGTTTTATAACCTGATCCCGAACCTGACAGCACTGGAGAATGTAGAACTGGCTCTTCAGATATGTAAGGATCCAATGGATGCACAAGAAGTTCTGGAAGAGGTCGGACTGGGAGAAAGACTGGATAATTTTCCGGCGCAGTTGTCGGGAGGAGAACAGCAGAGAGTGTCGATCGCAAGAGCACTGGCAAAGAATCCGAAGCTGTTACTCTGCGATGAACCGACCGGTGCGCTGGATTATAATACAGGAAAATCCATTTTGAAATTATTACAGGATACCTGCCGGAACAGTGGAATGACGGTGATTCTGATCACACATAATTCGGCAATTGCGCCAATGGCAGACCGGGTGATCAAGATTAAAAACGGCCGGGTGGATAAGATCATACAGAATCCGCAACCAGTTCCGGTTGAGACCATAGAATGGTAAAAGGCAGGGACGGCAGATGGCAAAAAAGATAACACGTAAGAATTTTTACATGGAGATCCGCCGCAGTTTCGGACGTTTTATTTCTATTCTTTTTATTGTTGCGCTGGGAGTAGCGTTCTTTTCCGGCATCCGGGCATCCGAGCCATCTATGAAGATTACCGGAGATGCGTATTTTGATAAGTCAGACCTGATGGATATCAAGGCAGTCAGTACACTCGGAATTACGGAAGATGATGTGAAGGCAGTCAGAAATGTAAAAGGAGTTGGAAAGGCAGAAGGAGCCTATAGTGCAGATTTCCTGAATATAAAGAATAAGAAGCAATATGTACTCCACGTGATGTCACGGATGGAAGATATAAATAAGATTACGGTCAGTGAAGGCCGTATGCCGGAAAAAGTGGGAGAATGTCTGGTAGATGATCAGATGAAGTATAAAGTCGGAGAGACGATCAGGCTTAAGTCCGGGACGGATGACAAGGTGACGGATACCCTGAAGGTGGAGAAACTTAAGGTTGTCGGAAAAGGAAATTCACCGTGTTATATATCATTGAATCGCGGAAGTACAACAATCGGAACGGGTACAGTCAGCGGATTTGTAGTAGTGCCGGAGAAAACATTTCATCTGGATGTATATACGGAAATGTATGTGCGGGTGCAGGGAGCGGAAGATCTGACTGCATATACCGGTGCATATAAACAGAAAGTAAAGACAGTCAAAAAACGATTGAAAGCAATCACAGAAGAAAGAGGAAAAATCCGTAAAGAAGAACTGTTAGATAAAGCGAATACAAAGCTTGAAAAGGCACAGAAAAAGCTTGATGACGGAAAAGCAGAATCAGAGCAGAAACTTTCAGACGCAGAAAGGCAGATCACAGACGGAGAGACGCAGATTTCACAGGCAAAGGAAACACTCGTAAGTGGGAAGGCGCAGATGGAAGATGCGAGGGCGAAGATCCGGACGAAGCAGCAGGAATTGGATGAGGCAAAGAAAACGTATCAAAATGGCCTTCAACAGCTGGAGCAGGGGAAAAAGCAGTACGAACAGGGAAAAGCAGCTTATGATTCGCAGTATGCAGAAGCACAGGCACAGATCCAGACAGGAGAACAGGGGTTGGTCGTATACAGAACAGAACTTGACCAGGGCTGGGATGGATATCAGACACTTCTGAAGAACATAGAAGCATTAAAAGCACAGGTGTCAGGAGAAACAGAACAGGATCAAGAGCTGTCGCAGAAGATCCGGGAGCTGGAAGCACAGGCACAGGAAACAAAGCAGACACTGGATGCGAAAGAGCAGGATTACCAGACAAAGAAGAGCGAACTGGACACAGCAAAACAGCGGCTTACGAATGGGAAAGCAGAGCTGGATCAGGCAAAAGCACAACTGGATGCAAGTGAAAGAAAGCTTAGCAGTGCAGCGGCAAGTATAGAATCCGGACAGAAACAGTTAGATGCAGGAAAAGCAGAGCTGGAAGCGCAGGAGCAGACGTTGAAAAATGGTGAAGTGGAAATTGCGGAAAATGAAGCAAAACTTGCCGATGCCAGGAAAGAATATGAAGAAGGAAAGAAGACATCAGAAGAAGAAATTGCAAAAGGCGAGAAAAAGCTTGCTGATGCCAGTAAGCAGATCAGTCAGATCAAGAATCCAAAATGGTATCTATATGATAGAAGTACACTGACAGAATATGATGGATTCGGAGAAAATGCGGATCGTATGCGTGCGATCGGAAAAGTATTCCCGGTTATGTTCTTCCTTGTTGCAGCATTGATCAGTCTGACCGGTATGACACGTATGGTAGAGGAACAGAGAATAGAGATAGGTACCATGAAGGCTTTGGGATACGGAAATTTTTCCATTGCATCGAAATATCTGGGATATGCATTCCTTGCAACGGCAGGAGGAAGTGTCCTTGGAGTACTGGTGGGAGAGAAAATCCTTCCGTACATTATTATCTATGCATATGAGATCATGTATCCTCATATTCCGAAGATATATGTACCATACCACATGAGTTATGCTGTGATGGCATCTACAGCCTCGATCGTATGTACTATGGGAGCAACGCTTGCATCCTGTTATAAGGAACTTGCAGCGGAACCGGCAGTGCTGATGCGGCCGCCGGCACCAAAAAACGGGCGGAGAGTTTTCCTGGAAAGAATCGGATTCATCTGGAAACGGATGAATTTCACCTGGAAATCCACGATCAGAAATCTGATGCGTTATAAAAAGCGTTTCTTTATGACCGTATTCGGAATCGGCGGTTGTATGGCGCTGATGCTGGTCGGATATGGAGTGAGGGATTCTGTATATGAGATCGCAGATATTCAGTATGAAGAGATTCAGCTGTATGATGGACATATATTCTATAAAGATGATGTGACAAAGACAGAGAAAGAAGAGCTAAAGGAGTATCTGAAAACAGATTCAGATATTCAGAGTTATATGGAGGCAGATATGCGGAGTGTGACCGCATCCGGAGGCGGTAAAAAACTCAGCGTGTACCAGTGCATATTAGGTAATCCAAAGATTGCAGAAAAGTATGTGGATTTTCATGACAGGAAGACGAAAGAATCGTATACACTCACCGGTGATGGAGTAATTGTCAGTGAAAAGACGGCGAAACTTCTGAATGTAAAAGAAGGGGATACCATCAAAGTGAAGAAGGGAACGGAGAAGAGTGTCACTGTAAAGATTGCGCATATCTGTGAAAATTACATGGGACATTATATCTATTTTACACCGCAGTATTACAAGAAGGTATCTGGAAAGACGGTGAAATATAATTGTATCATGTTCCGGGCGAAGAACGGATATTCGGAGGACCAGGTGAAAAAGGCGGGAGAAAAGATCCTGTCAAAAGATCAGGTACTGACAATCTCATACTTGCTTGATATCAGAGATCAGCTGGATGATATGCTGGCCAGCCTGAATCTGGTGATCATTGTACTGATTGTCTCAGCCGGAATGCTGGCATTTGTGGTACTTTATAATCTAAACAGCATTAATATCACAGAACGCCAGAGAGAACTTGCGACTTTGAAAGTACTTGGATTCTATGATACGGAAGTAGCAGAATATGTATTCCGTGAAAATATCCTGCTGACGTTGATCGGATCCGTGGCAGGTGTTGTATTCGGTAAGATTCTGCATCTGTTTGTAATTCAGACAGTAGAAGTGGATGCGGCAATGTTTGGCCGGAGTATTTATCTGAAGAGTTATATCTACAGTTTTTTATTTACGATAGGGTTCTCATTGTTCGTAAACTGGGTAATGTATTTTAAACTGAAAAAGATTGACATGGTAGAATCATTGAAAAGTATAGAGTAAAGTTTATAAACGGTTTATAAATTTCACAGAATTGTTAGCACTCTTTTTGAAAGAGTGCTAATTTTCTATTGACTTTTAAAATAAGCAGTATTATCATATCACTTAGATGAAAAAATGTAGCAAAAAGGTGTCTGCCGACAGAAGAAGCAGTACCTTTTGTCACTAATATGATAGAAATATAAAAAGTAGAAATAGGAGTGATTTACAATGGCAGCAAAGAAAGGTAGTTTGTCAATCAGCAGTGAAAACATTTTCCCGATTATTAAAAAATGGGTATATTCCGATCACGATATTTTCGCACGTGAGTTGGTATCCAACGGATGTGATGCAATCACAAAACTGAAGAAACTGGATATGATGGGTGAATACCAGTTGCCGGATGATTATAAACCGGCGATCAAAGTTGAAGTCAATCCAGAAGAAAAGACCCTGAAATTTACAGATAATGGTCTTGGAATGACAGCCGATGAAGTAGAAGAATACATTACACAGATCGCATTTTCCGGAGCAACACAGTTCCTTGAAAAATATAAAGATAAGACAACAGAGGATGATATGATCGGACACTTCGGTCTTGGATTCTATTCTGCATTCATGGTAGCTGACGAAGTACATATCGATACCCTTTCCTATAAAGAAGGGGCAAAGCCGGTACACTGGGTAAGCAACGGCGGAACAGAGTATGAGATGGAAGAAGGCAGCAAACAGGAAGTCGGATCCACTATGACACTGTATCTGAATGAGGACAGTCTGGAGTTTGCAAATGAATACAGAATGAGAGAAGTTCTGGAAAAATATTGTTCCTTTATGCCGGTAGAAATCTTCCTTTCCAAGGCAAATGCAGAACCGGAATATGAGACCATTGATGAAGCTGATCTGAAAGATGACGATGAAGTGATCGAACATATTCACGAAGATGCCAAGATGGAAGAAAAAGAGAATGAAAACGGCGAGAAAGAAATGGTAGAGACAGAACCTGCCAAAGAAAAAGTAAAGATCAAAAAACGTCCGGTTTCATTAAGTGATATCCACCCACTGTGGACAAAGCATCCGAATGAATGCAGTGATGAAGATTATCTGAACTTCTACCGCAAAGTATTCATGGATTACAAAGAGCCACTGTTCTGGATCCACCTGAATATGGATTATCCATTTAATTTAAAAGGAATTTTGTACTTCCCAAGAATCAACACAGAGTATGATTCTATTGAAGGAACAATTAAGTTATACAACAACCAGGTATTTATCGCGGACAATATCAAGGAAGTCATTCCGGAATATCTGATGGTATTAAAGGGAGTCATCGATTGTCCGGATCTGCCGCTTAACGTATCACGTAGCGCATTACAGAATGACGGATTTGTGAATAAGATCTCTGAATACATTTCCAAGAAGGTTGCAGACAAGCTTTCCGGAATGTGCAAGACAAAGAGAGAAGACTATGAGAAATACTGGGATAACATCAGTCCGTTCATCAAGTTCGGATGCCTGAAAGATGAAAAATTCTGTGACAAGATGAAAGATGCGGTTCTGTTTAAGAATCTGGATCACAAATATCTGACATTGAAAGATTGCATCGAGGCAAATGGAGGAACAGTAGAAGATCAGAATGCCAAGACAGATGATCAGAATACTGAGAACAAAGAAGAGGATAAGACAGTTATTTATTATGTGACGGATGAGATCCAGCAGAGCCAGTACATCAACATGTTCAAGAACCAGGGCATGGATGCGGTAATCTTAGGACACAACATTGATTCGCCGTTTATCACACAGTTAGAGCAGCGTAATCAGAATATCAAGTTCCAGAGAATCGACGCCGATGTAACAGCAGGTGCAAAGGAAGAAGTTGCCGAAGAAGAGAAGGAAGCATTCCAGAAGAAATCTGACAGTCTGGTAGAGATTTTCCGCAAAGAGCTTGGAAACGAGAATCTGGATGTTAAAATCGAGAAACTGAAAGATGAAAATGTTGCTTCTATGATGACGTTATCCGAAGAAAACCGTCGTATGCAGGAAATGATGAAAATGTATGGCATGAACGGAATGGATATGGGTACAACAAGTACACTGATCCTGAATGCAAATCATCCGCTGGTTCAGTATGTAGTTGAACATAAAGACAGTGAGAACACCAGTATTATCTGCAAACAGTTATATGATCTGGCAATGCTGGCACATAAGCCGCTCAGTTCGGAAGAGATGACTGCGTTTGTGCAGAGAAGTAATGAGATCATGATGCTGCTTACAAAGTAAAGATTTGAAGCCAAGATTGGCGGAATGAAAAATAAGAGCCGTGTGGCTGTGGAAGGGAAATCCATGGCGGCACGGCTCTGTTTATATCGGAAACTGCAGATCAGTAGTCACCTTCAATGGATCTGGATTTTAAAATGTTTTTTACTTCCTGATCCCATTCTCTTTCGATGGATTTGTCCATGGTGAAAGTGTTCAGAGAAGTTCCGGTGATACATTGTAAGTGATGTCCATCGTAGTGGAAGTTCAGGTACAGCCCCCGGATCTCTTCCGGACGGTATCCGGTGAGACCGTGGGCGGTCAGAAAGTACGGGATCTGATCTTCCGGAAGCGCAAGGACAATCTTGAATCCCAATGGAGTGCGTTTACCGCGGATGATCTGGAAGCAGAAGTCTCGGGTTTTATTCCAGCGGGAGTAGGTTTCTTCAGGTTTTTCATCAAAGAAGTCTTCCTGGAGAAAGCCGCTGATGGTAAATTTGTTGAAGGTCGTGATCTCGCCTTCTATGAAAGAAAAGTTGTCGAAAGTGTCTTTTAAAAGCAGATGTGACATGCAATTTTTGGCTGATAACTGGTATACATTCATAAGGAAAACCTCCTGTTAATCTATATGATCATTTTCCCCTTTCAGGTATAATGAAATGTATTCATACATTATAGCACAAAAGACGACAGAAAAGAGGATATAAATTGACATTCAAAAAGAAAAACAGTAAAATAAATTGGATATACATATTTAGAATCAACAGAGAAACGAAAGAGGAGAATATTTCGTGGATATAGAGAGTAAAACTTCAATTTATGAAGAAAAAGAAGAGACTCAGGAGGTGAATCCTGAGGAGCAGAAAAGTGAAATAAAAAGTGAGAAAGAAAAAGACCGGGTACTTCAGACTGCAGTGATCGTTGCGGTTGCTATTCTGGTGATTGGCGGGATTACGGTGGTGCGCAGGCTCAGTAATCCACAGAAAGATACAAAGAAGGGCACAGAGATCCTGAAGACGATGGATGAGATGGATGTGTCTAAGGCAGATAAAAAGATTAAGGAGTTAGAAACGCAGGAACGTGAGGCAGAACAGGATGCAGAAGAACAGCCGGCAAGCGAAAAATTTGCAGATTGTCTGGTCCTGGGGGATTCCATCACACAGGGATTGTACGAATATGGTGTGCTGGATCAGGCAAATGTACAGGCAGACCGTGGAGCCGGTGTGTCGGCAGGGGATAATGAAAAACTGGCAGATCATATTGCCAGGGCAAAAGAGATGAAACCGTCAGTATTATTCCTTTCTTACGGGATGAATGATGTCGGAGCGCAGAATGGAGAGGCGGATGGATTCATAAAAGCATACAGGCCGGTGATCAGAGATCTGAAAAAATCACTGCCGGATACGAAAATATATGTTAACAGTATACTTCCGACAGCGCAGATTGCAATTGATCAGAATTCTGTCTATGCAAAAATTCCGGAGTTCAATCAGAAATTAAAAAAATTATGTGAAAAAGAGAAAGTAACATTTATTGATAATACAGAGCTGGTGAAACAGGAGTATTATGCTGGTGATGGAATCCATATGTCAACCGGTTATTATAAAGAATGGGTAAATCATATGGCGGAGGTTGCAGAATTATAATGAAAAACGGAAAATTAGACAGGATTAACCTGTTAAAATATTTGATGGTAGTCCTCCTGATCATTTATGTAGTATTTCTTGTGACCCGGGAAGGGGATAATACCGTATCCGTAGACACGATTGAAAAGAATATCACAAAAGCCGTAAAATTAGAAGGAATGAAAAAAGGCACAACACAGGATCTGAAAAAATATTACAGTCTGAATGCCAATGATTATGAAGGAATCAGTCTGTATATTCCGGATGACGTTATGAGTGTGAATGAAATACTCGTAATAAAGGTAAAAAACGAAAGTCAGATCGAGACGGTTGAAAAGGCAGTGGAAAGTCGTGTTAATACACAGGAAAAGAATTTTGAAGGTTATGGTGTAGAACAAACAAAGCTGATACATGCTGCAATTATTGAGACCAGAGGGCGTTATGTGCTGCTGGCAGTTTCAAAGGATGTAGACCGTATCGATGCAGCATTTAAGAAGAGTATTTGATAAAAAGGAATTAGAGAGATGTTATTTAGCAGTATTGTTTTTTTATTTACATTTTTGCCGGTTGTGCTGATCTTATATTATCTGTTGCCGGTAAGATTCCGGAATGTGATCTTATTGCTGGCGAGTCTGGTGTTTTATGCATGGGGGGAACCGGTATATCTGTTTCTGATGCTACTGTCCATATTGTTTAATTATTTCAGCGGACTGGATATTGCAAGGAATCTGCCGGATAAGAGAGCTGCAAAGCGGAGCCTGGTTTTTAACCTTATCATTAATCTGGCAGTACTTGGATTTTTTAAGTATGAAGGGTTTGTACTGGACACATTGAACGGGATACTTCCGGTACATATTTCTTATCATGCACTGCCGCTTCCGATTGGAATATCCTTTTATACATTCCAGATATTATCCTATATCATTGATGTATATCGGGGAAATGTAAAAGTGCAGACGAATCTTCCTAATTTTGCATTATATGTAACGATGTTTCCGCAGCTTATTGCGGGACCGATCGTGCAATATGCAGATGTAGATGAACAGCTCGCGTCCAGAGAAGTCTCATGGACAAAATTCGGAGAAGGAAGCATGTATTTTATCCGGGGACTTGCGAAGAAAGTATTACTGGCGAATACCTCAGGGATGATTTTTACAGAGGTAAGCGGACTTGCGAAAGGTAATATAGCCGTGGTGACGGCGTGGCTTGGAGCTTTTGCATATATGTTCCAGATTTATTTTGATTTCAGTGGATATTCGGATATGGCGATCGGACTCGGTAAGATGTTTGGATTTGAATTCAATATGAACTTTAACTATCCATATGTGTCTAAGAGTATTACGGAGTTCTGGCGCAGATGGCATATTTCGCTGAGCAGCTGGTTCAGGGATTATGTGTATATTCCATTGGGAGGAAACAGGGTATCGAAGATCAAACACATCAGGAATCTTCTGATCGTATGGTTTCTGACCGGATTATGGCATGGAGCTGCATGGAATTTCGTGGCATGGGGACTCTATTATGGGGTGATCCTGATCATTGAAAAATATCTCCTGTCGCCGGTACTGGACAGACTTCCGGATGTAGTCCGTCATATTTACAGTATTGTTCTGGTTGTGATCGGCTGGGTATTGTTTTTCAGCTCTTCATTCGGACAGGCAGCAGATTATATCAGAGTGATGTTTGGTGCAGGTGCACATGGCTTTGCGGACAGAGAGAGTATGTATCTTCTTACAAGCAACCTGATCCTGTGGCTGATCCTGATATTTGGCTCTACGCCGCTGGTTCATTTCAGATACGAGCATATGTTAAGATCAAAAAAATGGAATACAACAATCATTAACAGTGTGGTATATGCTGCGTTGTTTATTGTCTGTATTGCATATCTGGTAACGGAGACCTATAATCCGTTCCTGTATTTCAGATTTTAGGAGCAAAGATGAGACAGTCGAGAAAGAAATGGGAAAGAAAAAGAGAAGAACAGAGAAATAAAGTAATTGCATTGCTGTTTATTGTAATGATGGTTATCTTCTGCGTGGTAAATATTGCAACTGCTGACAGGGAATTTTCGGCAAAAGAAAACCGGGCACTGGAACAGAGACCTAAGCTTACGATTTCCGGTATTGAAAGCGGAAGATGGATGAAACAGTATGAATCTTATGTATCGGATCAGTTCGCGGGAAGAGATTTCTGGGTAGCTTTAAAGAGCCGTATTGATCTGATCGCAGGAAAACGTAAGGCAAATGGTGTATTTAAAGGAAAGGATCATTATCTGTTAGAGGATATAGCCAGACCGGATGAAGAACAATTGAAAGCAAATCTGGATGCAATGAAAAAGTTTCAGGAGACATATAAAGATATCCCGATGTATATGATGCTGGTACCAAATGCTGCAAATATTGAGTCGGACAAACTTCCGTATTGTGCAGTGACAGAAGATCAGGATAAACAGTTTCAGAAAATAAAGGCTTCGCTTGGGACAGCTTTTCAGTGGGTAAATGTGGAAGATACATTGAAAAAGCACAGAGCAGAAGAGATATATTACCATACGGATCATCACTGGACGACGCTTGGTGCTTACTATGGATATCAGGCGCTGGCTGTGGCTATGAAACTGGATACATCGAAAGCACCGGCTATGAAATCCTATGCAGTGACGAATTCATTTAACGGAACCTTATCGGCGACAAGCGGATATGAAACAGACTATAATGAGCCGATCTATATATACGCACCGGATGATCTGAAAACAGCACCACAGGTAGTTGTAAATAACGTGAATGAAAAAAAGAAAACAGCAACGTTATACGATACATCCAAGTTGAAAGAAAAGGATAAATATGCATTATTTCTTGGCGGTAATTATCCCGTCCTGGATATCAGAACGACGGCAGATACAACAGACAGACTGTTGCTTGTAAAAGATTCCTATGCGAATAGTGTAATTCCGTTTCTGACGGCATATTACAGAGAAATCATAGTGGTTGATCCAAGATATTATTATGATGATATCAGAGAAGTTATGAAGAAAAATAAGATCACAAGTGTTCTGTTCCTGTATAACGGTAATACATTTGTGCAGGATAACAGTATCAGCGGGGTATTGCAGAATGATTAGACTGAACAAGTATTTAAGCGAAGCCGGTGTCTGTTCCAGAAGGGAGGCAGACAGGCTGATCGAGTCGGGAATTGTGACTGTGGATGGAAAGACAGCAGCTCCCGGCATGAAAGTAGAAGACGGACAGGAGGTCCGTGTCGGAAAAAAAGTGGTCAAAAGCAAAACGGAAAAAACGGTCCTGGCAGTGTACAAACCTGCCGGGATTGTTTGTACAGAAGATAAAAGGGAGAAAAAGAACATCATCCGGTTCCTCAATTATCCGGTACGCATCACTTATGCAGGAAGACTGGATAAAGATTCGGAAGGGCTTCTGATCATGACAAATGATGGAGATCTGATCAACGGCATGATGCGCGCAAGATATGCACATGAGAAAGAATATAAGGTCAGAGTAAACAAAGAAGTTACTCCGGAATTCATTGAGAAGATGAGCCGGGGAGTACACATCAGAGATAAAGAAAAGAATCTGGATGCGGTGACCAGACCCTGTACAGTAAAAAAGACCGGGAAATATACATTTTCCATTATTCTGACACAGGGATTGAACAGACAGATACGGCGCATGTGCGAAGCACTCGGATATAAGGTGGATGTGTTAAAAAGGATACGAATTATGAACGTGGAACTTGGAGATCTGAAACCGGGACAGGTAAGAGAATTAACAGAACAGGAGTTAAAGGAATTATATGGGACAGTCAAAGAACGAGAGAATGCTGGAATTAGTAGAACTTCTGAATAAAGCATCCAGATCTTATTATCAGGATGCGCAGGAGATCATGAGCAACTACGAATATGACAGATTGTATGATGAACTGCAGAATCTGGAAAAAGAACTGGGAATTACATTGTCGAACAGTCCGACGGTAAATGTCGGATATGAAGTTGTCAGTGAACTCCCAAAAGAAAGGCATGAAAGCCCGATGCTCTCACTGGATAAGACGAAAGAAGTAGAAGAGCTTAAGAACTTCGTTGGCAGTCAGAAAGTATTGATGTCCTGGAAGATGGACGGATTGACGATCGTGCTGACTTATCGTGACGGAAAGCTTTATAAAGCGGTCACACGCGGTAACGGAGAAGTCGGTGAAGTGGTTACAAACAATGCGAAGGTATTCAAGAATGTACCGGTGCAGATCGCTTACCGGGGGGAATTGATCTTAAGAGGAGAAGCGGTGATCGGATATCATGACTTCGAGAAGATCAATGAAGAGATTGAAGATGTAGATGCAAAATATAAAAATCCAAGAAACTTATGCAGTGGTTCAGTCAGACAGCTCAATAACCAGATCACGGCAAAGAGAAATGTTATGTTCTATGCATTCACGTTAGTGCAGGCAGATGGAGTTGATTTTCAGAATTCCAGAGCTTGTCAGATGGAATGGCTGAAAGCACAGGGATTCACGACGGTAGAATATCATATGGTGACCAGAGATACAGTAGAAGATGAAGTTGCTAAATTTTCGTCAGAGATTAGTAAAAATGATTTTCCTTCTGACGGACTTGTGCTATCATATGATGATATAGCGTATGGAAGATCGTTGGGAAGAACAGCAAAATTCCCGAGAGATTCTTACGCATTCAAATGGCAGGATGAGATCAGGGAAACGATTCTGCGTGAAATCGAATGGAGTCCGTCAAGGACAGGACTGATCAATCCGGTTGCAATCTTTGATCCGGTGGAGTTGGAAGGAACGACGGTCAGCCGTGCAAGTGTTCACAATATCAGCATTATGGAAGAACTGGAACTTGGCATCGGAGATAAGATCGAAGTTTATAAGGCAAATATGATCATTCCGCAGATTGCAGAGAATCTGACAAGAAGCGGTGTGAAAGATATTCCGGAAAGATGTCCGGTCTGTCAGGGTGAGACGAAGATCAGACAGGTAGGAAATGCGAAAGCATTATACTGTATGAATCCGGAATGCCAGGCAAAGCATGTGAAGGCATTTGCATTATTCGTAAGCAGAGATGCACTTAATATAGAAGGATTGTCGGAAGCAACACTGGAAAAATTTATTTCCAGAGGATATATCCATACATTTGCCGATATCTTCCATCTGGACCGGTACAAAGACGAGATTCAGGGAATGGAAGGATTTGGAGAAAAATCGTACAGGAAACTGATCGAAAGTGTGGAAAAAGCAAGAACAACCACGCTGCCAAGAGTTGTCTATTCATTGGGAATCGCAGGGATCGGACTTGCCAATGCAAAGGTTATCTGCAGAGAGTTGAAATATGATGTAGAAGCCCTTTTGACGGTTACAGAAGAAGAATTAAATGAGATCCAGGGCGTGGGAGAAGTTCTGGCAAAGGCATTCACCGGATATTTTTCTGATGTAAAGCATGTGGAGAATTTTAGAAAGCTTTTAGAAGAGTTGACAATCCCGGAAGAGACATCAACAAAGAAACAGATTTTTGAAGGTGTCAATTTTGTGATCACCGGAAGCGTAACACATTTTGCAAACCGCGGTGAAGTGAAGGAATTGATTGAAAGTCTGGGAGGAAAGGTAACAGGATCGGTAACGTCCAAAACGAATTACTTGATCAACAATGATGTAACCAGCACATCTTCCAAAAATAAGAAAGCAAATGAACTGGGGATCCCGATTATTTCCGAAGAGACATTTCTGGAACTGGTGAACCAGGAAGAATCATAGAATCAGGATAAAACAGAGTGAAAGATACGACAAAAAGTAAGAAGGAGAGAATAATGACCAATCAGGACGATAACAATCAGGAAATCGAAAAAGTAGAAGACGTCGAAGTAGAAACAACAAAGAAGACGTCAGATTCGGATGATAAGAAACAAAATGATGATGAGTATGAAAAAGTATGCTTTATATGCAGACGTCCGGAGAGTGTTGCAGGGAAGATGATCGAACTTCCGAACCACATCTGTGTCTGCAATGATTGCATGCAGAAGAGTTTTGATGCAATGTCGAATGGACCGATCGATTACAGTCAGCTGATGAATATTCCGGGAGTACAGGTATTCAACATGTCTGATATGGAGCAGAGTATTCCAAAACAGCAGAAGATCAAGAAGAAAAAAGAAGGCGAAGAATACAAGCCGTTAGTAGATATCCGGAATCTTTCGGCTCCGCACAAGATCAAAGCAAAACTGGACGAGTATGTGGTAGGACAGGAATATGCAAAGAAAGTGATGTCGGTTGCAGTATATAATCATTACAAGCGAGTGGCAACGGATTCGATGGATGACATTGAGATTGAGAAATCCAACATGCTGATGATCGGGCCGACAGGTTCCGGTAAGACGTATCTGGTAAAGACACTGGCAAGGATTCTGGATGTTCCGCTTGCAATTACGGATGCAACATCTCTTACAGAGGCAGGGTACATCGGTGATGATATCGAAAGCGTTGTATCCAAGCTGCTTGCAGCAGCAGATAATGATGTCGAAAAGGCAGAACAGGGAATTATTTTCATTGATGAGATCGACAAGATCGCAAAGAAGAAAAACTCCAGTCAGCGTGATGTGAGCGGTGAGTCTGTACAGCAGGGAATGCTGAAACTTCTGGAAGGAAGTGATGTGGAGGTTCCTGTCGGGGCAACGAGCAAGAATGCAATGGTTCCGCTTACAACAGTGAATACGAGGAACATTCTGTTCATCTGTGGAGGTGCATTCCCGGATCTGGAAGGAATTATCAAAGAACGTCTGACCAAACAGGCAGCGATCGGATTCGGGGCGGACCTGAGAGATAAGTATAATAACGACAAAGAGATCCTTAAAAAGGTCACAACAGAGGATTTGCGTGTATTCGGTATGATACCGGAGTTCCTGGGACGTCTGCCGATTGTATTTACCTTACAGGGTATGAGTGAAGATATGCTGGTGGAGATATTAAAAGAGCCTAAGAATGCAATTTTGAAGCAATATCAGAAACTGCTTGCATTAGACGAAGTAAAATTGGAATTCGATGACGGCGCACTTCATGCGATCGCAAAAAAAGCAATGAAGAAAGATACCGGAGCGAGGGCGCTTCGTGCGATCATCGAAGAATTCATGTTAGATATCATGTATGAAATCCCGAAGGATGACAATATTGGAGAGGTTGTTATCACAAAAGAATATATTGAGGGAACCGGAGGACCGGTAATAATGTTGAGAGGTCAGGAAGTACCAAGGCTTCAATAATACATTTTACATATAGAATGCTAAGAGAGTTGTCAATGACAGCTTTCATTATGCAATGACACATAAGACTTTACTTGAGGAAGAATGGAGGAGAAAGGAATGGAGGAATTATCAGCTATTCCAGTTTGGCTCTGCATACCCTTTGCAGGGCTGTTGCTCAGTATTGCCGTTATGCCTCTGATCAAGCCGGACTGGTGGGAAAAGCATCAGCCGCTTGCAGTTGCGTTCTGGTCGGTACTGTTTATTGTTCCGTTTGCGGCAAAGTACGGAATGTTTACAATGGGAGAGACGGTTTTGGAATGTGTGGTAAATGATTATCTGACATTTATCATTTTATTGTTCGGTCTGTTCTGTGTAGCAGGTAACATTACAATTGACGGTGAGTTTGCCGGATCACCGAGGATCAATACGGCATTGTTTGTTCTGGGAACACTGCTTTCCAGCGTGATCGGAACGACCGGATCAAGTATGCTTCTGGTACGTCCGTTTATTAAGATGAATTCGTGGAGAAAAAGAAAGAGTCACATTATGATCTTTTTTATCTTCCTGATCTCTAATATGGGAGGCTGTCTGACACCGATCGGAGATCCGCCGCTTCTGATGGGATTCATGCGTGGCGTTCCGTTTTTCTGGAGCCTGAAGCTGTTCCATATACTGATCTTTAACATGATCATTTTGCTGATATTATTCTATTTTCTGGATAGAAGAGCTTACAGAAAAGATATTGCGGAAGGTAGAAAACCAGATATCAGAGAGCCCGGAACACACGTTAGAATTGTAGGACTTCATAATCTGATATATGTTGCAATGATTGTCGGAGCTGTAATCTTAAGTGGAATGCTTCCTGGTATGTCTGCATTCCAGAATGCGGACGGAACGGTAAAAGGAATCCATATCCTTGGAGAAGTGACGCTTGGATTCCCGTCTGTGATCGAGATTGTGATCATCCTTCTAGCAGCATTTTTATCATTTAAAACGACAAAAGAAGAAGTACGTATCCGTAACCATTTTACCTGGGGGGCAATTCAGGAAGTTGCGGTTCTGTTCATCGGAATCTTTATTACGATGCAGCCTGCATTGATGATCCTGAAGGCAAATGGTGCGGAACTTGGTATCAATAAACCATTTGAAATGTTCTGGGCAACCGGAGCACTGTCAAGTTTTCTGGATAATACACCAACGTATCTGGTATTCCTTACAACGGCGGGAGCACTTGGGTTCAAGAGCGGTGTTGTGACGACACTTGGTTCGGTTCCTGTTAAGATGCTGGAGGCAATCTCCTGTGGAGCTGTATTTATGGGAGCAAATACCTATATCGGAAATGCGCCGAACTTCATGGTAAAATCTATGTCAGATGAAAATGGTGTGCGTATGCCATCGTTCTTCGGATATATGGTATGGTCACTGACATGTCTGGTACCGGTATTTATTATCGATATGCTGGTATTCTTTTTGTAAGGGGAGGTGCGGAACATGGAAAATAAGAATAAATACTATGACATAGCGGAACGGATCTATGATCTGGACGGAGAAGTCTATGAATGTGTAGGTTCTTCTCTTGGCCGTACCTTTACGGGAGACAAACGTACTTGTGTAGAAAGTCTTGTGAAGCTGATGCGTACAAAGCCACAGGGGCATCTGCTCAGAAGTGAGCTTGCGCTGATCAGTAACATGGCACGTACGATCCGTAAGGATGAAGACCGATCCAGACTGATGAGAAAATATGATGAGATATTAAAAGAAATCGCAGAACTGCCGGCAGGTTTTGGAAAAGTTGAGATTCTGGATGAAAACAGGGCAAAGCTAAATACATCGAACCTGCGTCAGAAGTTTTCAAAGGATGATCATCTGATCATCTGTATCGGAAGAACACATGGAAGTGCGGGTAACGATATTGGATTTGCACTGGCGGATGCACTCAGGATCAACTATTACGATGCAGAGATATTCAATGAAGTATTGAGACGTCTGGACGCAGAGAAAGATTCGGTTGTAGATGTGGCAGATCTGGGAACAAATGAGATTGAGAATAAGTACCAGGGATCCGGACGGACGCTGAAAGAACGTCTGAAAGATTTTGATCGTTATCATGGCCTGACAAAAGAAGATGCAATCTTCTTTAATCAGAGTGATCTGATATGTAAGAGGGCAAAAGAAGAAGATTTCATTGTTATGGGACGATGTGCGGATGTGATACTGGCAAATAATCATATTCCACATATCAGTATCTTTATTACAGCTCCTTTTGAACAGCGTGTACACAGAGTCATGGAAGTCAATAATCTGGATCATAAAAAAGCAGAACGCCTTTTGAAGAAGATTGACCGTCAGCATTCGAAATATTACAATTTCTATACCGGCCAGAAGTGGGGAGATGCTGTGAACTATGATATCTGTTTTAACAGTGCAAGTTATGGTATCGAAGAATCTGTGGAGATCATCGAGCGTATGCTGAACCAGCATACAAATGCATAAAAATATTAATGAATGACACGAAGTCTTTCATATACATAAAACAAATGTATATGAAAGGCTTTTTTTCATTGGAAGACAGATGTAAAGAAAATATATTATCGGAAGATTACTGGGATTTTATTATCTCGCCATACAGGGAAGGTGAGTTAGAAGGGGTGGATACGGAAAAGATGTGTATCCAGGAGCTGGATTTCGGATATAAAAGTGTGTCGTTAGACAGCCGGATGTTACTTCCCTTATCCTTGCGGCAGTACTGGTACGGTGCGATCCCCAAGTGCTATACACTTCTGGATATGCAGCCGTTAGATGCAGCCGGAATTATTACACTGCAGAATTATCCGACGCTGCAGCTTATGGGAGAGGGGATTATGATCGGTTTCCTGGATACGGGGATCGATTATACTCATCCGGTATTCCGTAATCTTGACGGGACAACAAGAATTGTGGGGATCTGGGATCAGACAATTCAGGATGGGGATCCGCCGGAGGGCTTTCTGTATGGAACAGAGTATACCGAAGAAAGAATCAATGCGGCTTTACATTCGGAAAGCCCGCAGGAACTGATCTCTTCGGAAGATACAGATGGGCATGGAACATTTGTTGCAAGTGTGGCTGCCGGAAGTGCAGAAAGCAGTGGACAGTTTCTTGGGGCTGCCCCGGAGGCGGTGATCGCGATGGTAAAGCTGAAGCCGGCAAAAAAATATCTGAAAGAATTTTTTGCTGTTGCAGAAGATGCACACTGTTATCAGGAAAATGATATCCTGGCCGGACTTCGGTATCTGAATGAACTGGCCCGCAGACGGGAAATGCCGCTTGTGATCTGTATGGCGATTGGAACCAGTTTCGGAGGGCATAATGGTGACTCTTTGCTTGCAGGAGTTCTGGATGGCTATGCATTGCTGAGAAACCGCTGTGTAGTAACGGGAACCGGGAATGAGGCAGCGCAGAGACATCATTATTACGGAACATTTACGGAGGCACAGAATATACGGACAGCGGAGATCAGGGTAGGGGAAGGGGTGAAGGGTTTTGTGACGGAGTTATGGAGTACTCTTCCGAACATTGTGACAGTGTCGATCACATCACCTTCCGGAGAACGTACCGGGCAGATTCCGGTACGTCTGGGATATCTGTTTGATTTTGTATTTGCTTTTGAACGGACAACTGTTACGGTGGAGTACAGACTTCTGCAGGAGAATAGCGATGCACAGCTGGTGTTTATCCGGCTGCAGAAAGCAGTACCGGGAATCTGGAAAATAGAAGTAAAGCCTGTGATGCAGACGAAGGGGGAGTTTCATATGTGGCTGCCCATGAAAGAGTTTCTGGATGGAGAAGTATATTTTCTGGAATCGAATCCGGATACCACATTTACAGAACCGGCAGGAGGGGAGCATACGATGACGGTGTCTTATTATAACAGTCAGGAGAATACGGTTGATATTAATTCGGGCAGAGGGTATACTAGAGATGAAAGAATCAAACCGGATTATGCTGCACCGGGAGTAGCGGTTACCGGTGCGGTACCGGGCGGAGGATTCAAAGAACGCACCGGTTCAAGTGCAGCAACAGCAATTGCGGCAGGTGGCTGTGCACTGATCATGAAGTGGATCAGTGATCAGCCGGGAGCGGGTGGAGCATCAGCCAGTCAGGTAAGGAATGTGATCGTGATGGGTGCGCAGAAGCTTCCGGCGATAGAATATCCAAATACACAGTGGGGATATGGAACGATGAACCTGTATCATTCACTGGATATTTTAAGACGGCTGTAAAGAAGAACGAGATAAGGAGAGGATACAGATGGCAGATTTTTTTGAAGAATTCAGCAGAAGAGTTTCAGATGTTGCGAGTGACATCACTAAGAAGACAGGAGATACACTGGAGATTCAGAAGATCAAAAGTAATGTACGGACTTTAAAGAGAGCAAATGAAAGAGATCTTGCAGATATCGGTCGTATGGTATATGAGAAGTTCCAGAGTGGGGAAGTATCCGACATGGATTACGTAACACTCTGTGAAGAAATCGAAAAACGCGAGGAAGAGATTGAAAAGCAGGAAGAAGAGATTGTGAAGATCCAGGGAGAGATATAGATGCACACAAGCATACCGGGTGCGATTGGAACACTGTTTGGTCTGGATATGGTTGTAAAACAGTACATAGAAGAAAATGTAAGTGAGAAAGAGGAAAAAAACTTTTGCGGGACAAAAGTCCTGATCAGAAAAGTATACAACAAAGGCTTTGCATTTAATTCCATGGATTCCGAACCGGATAAGGTAAAGAAAGCGTCTGTGATAACGACGGCAGTGATCCTGATGCTGACATTGGCAGAATCATTCCGGGAAGGTCATAAGGTGACTAAGACAGCATGGACATTACTGAGTGCAGGAGCTATCAGCAATACGTATGACCGGATCGTCAGAGGTAAAGTCGTAGATTACATTGGTATAAGATCTGACCATAAGATATTAGGTGATGTAACAGCGAATTTGGCAGATGTCTATATCCTGATAGGATCTGTCCTGATGTGGATGAGAAGAATCGGAAAACGATAACAGGAAATATAACAGAAAATAGAATATTGGAAAAAGGAAAACACTATACTCCATCTTCTTTCGGATAGAATATAGTGTTTTTGTATTTACACCTTTATATGAGAATGAAATTAAAATCAGGCATGAAAAAAGCGGGTGATGGGAATCGAACCCACGTATCCAGCTTGGAAGGCTGGTGTTCTACCATTGAACTACACCCGCAAGTGTTTGTCTTGTGAGAGTTTTTTGTGTTTCCCTCAACCGACTTCGTTAGTATATAACACATATATCTAAATGTCAACACTTTTTTTTAAAAAATTTATTTTTATTTTTTTATTTTTTTGGTGAGAAATGTAAAAGTAACTTCCGGTTCTTCTTCACACTTCCGGAAGCTTATTTTGCATTCCGGCTTTATTATTTTATTACAGGAACTGCTGTTCTGCAGGCTGATACAGCAGCTCCTGTTTTCTGTTGCTTTCTTTCCGGATCAGATTAGTTTTCCCAATCCCATACATCCGCTTTGGAAACTGTGTTCCTTGGCTTTTTGATCACAAGCTCCGGGCTTTTAGCGCTTACCTTAGTATTGGCAGGAATAGAGGAAGTAATAAATGTATTTCCACCTATGATCGTATTCTCGCCGATCACTGTTTCTCCGCCAAGAACAGTAGAATTAGAATAAATCGTCACATTATCCCCGATAGTAGGATGACGTTTCACATCTGCAAGCTGCTGTCCCTGTCTGGTAGAAAGAGCTCCCAGGGTTACTCCCTGATACAGTTTTACATTTTTGCCGATTTCCGTTGTCTCGCCAATAACAACTCCGGTACCATGATCAATAAAAAAGTAATCTCCAATAGTTGCTCCGGGATTGATGTCGATTCCGGTTTTTCCATGAGCATATTCTGTCATGATACGTGGAATATACGGAACCTTTTCCATATAAAGAATATGAGCCAGACGATATACATAGATAGCAAACAGCCCAGGATAAGAAAATATAATCTCTTCCTTGCTTTTTGCCGCCGGGTCTCCGTCAAATCCCGCCTGTACATCCTTCAGAAGTTTTTTCTGTACTTCCGGAAGCTTTTCAAAAAAATCATCACAAATGGCTTCTGCCCTGGCGCAGGCTTCTTCCTTCTGTATATCCTGGTCAGCGTAAAGAAATGCAATTTCCACCTGACTTTTCAGTCTGTCATAAAAATCATTCAGAAGAAATGCTGTAAACTGCTCCGGAAACAGCCTTGCCGCTGTATCCTCACCAAAATATCCCGGAAATATCACAGACCGGAGATCTCTCACCAGATCAATGATCACAGATCTGTTAGGAAGGCTTCTTCCGTTTTTCGGCATAAACAGCTCTTCCCTGTCATAATTTTCTGTAAGACTTTCTGCAGCTTTTAAAACTGCTTCTTTTTTTCTGCTCATAATTCCTCCTGTCTGCTGAAATCTTTTTATCTTATAATATAGTATAGCTTTTTCTGTGCGTCAAGGAACAGAAACAGATTCCAAAAATAATTTGACTTTCCCCGGGCCAGCCGATATAATAAAATCTGTCATGGAGATGTACCCAAGTGGCTGAAGGGTCCGCACTCGAAATGCGGTAGGCCGGGCAACCGGCGCGAGGGTTCAAATCCCTCCATCTCCGTCTTGACAAACAGATTTTTTCATAGTATAATAGTTTTTGTTTGATGCACATATAGGGGATTGGTCAAATGGTATGATAGGGGTCTCCAAAACCTTTGGTGGGAGTTCGATTCTCTCATCCCCTGCTTTTACGGATATCCGGAATTCTGACATGAATTCCGGATATTTTATTTTACCGCCGATAAACTCTCAGGAGGAAACATATGGAACGTTTTCTTACCTTTACTGTAAATAAAGATTCCGGCTTCTACACAGTGGGCCAGGTTCTGCGCTCACAGGGAGGCCTGACAAAAAATCAGATTTCCCGGGCAAAATTCCGCCCACAGGGAATTCTCAAAAACGGGATCCGCTGCCGGGTCACAGAATCTGTTTATCCGGGAGATATGATTACTGTATGTCTGGAAGAATCCGGTTTAAGTTCCGGGCATCTGGCCTCCCCTTCTGAGTCTGCTCTGCCGCCTCTGGAAATTCTGTATGAAGACCAGGATCTGTTGGCGGTAAACAAGCCTGCCGGAATTGTCACCCATCCTTCCGGCTGTCATTATCGTGACAGTCTTTCCAATCAGGTTTCCTGGTACTTCCGTTCCAAAAAAGAAAAGATCGTCATCCGCCCTGTAGGTAGACTGGACCGGGAAACCTCGGGAATCGTAATTTTTGCCAAAAATCAGACGGCTGCTGCCAGACTGCAGGCCCAGCGCTGCCATAATCATCTGAAAAAGCAGTATCTGGCAGTGGTATCCGGATGCCTGCCTGTTGATCCCTGTGCTGAAAAAACTGTGCATCCGTCCTCTTCTGCGCTTTTGTCACAGGGACACACCATCAGTCTTCCCATTGGCCCGGATCCTTATGATCCCCGGAAAATGACCGTATTGCTGTCAGATGACTTTACCTTTGGCAGCTTTCCTGTAGATCTTGAAAAAAGTCCTTCACAGCAACATCCTCAGTCGCCTCCGGGTGGAAATTTTAAAACTGCCGTCACCCATTATCAGGTACTTCACAGTACTGCTGACTGGTCTCTCGTTTCCCTCTTCCTGGATACCGGACGGACTCACCAGATCCGTGTACACATGAAATCCACAGGCCATCCCCTTCTGGGAGATACCTTATACGGAAACACCGGAGAATCCCCTGTGTCCTTTTCCTTTACAAGAGCTGCCCTTCATGCCTGGAAGCTCTCTCTGGAACATCCTTTTGAGGACAAACATCTTATATTGGAGGCTCCCCTGCCGGAGGATTTTTCTTCCCTGGCAAAATATCTTCCATAAGCCTTCTCCGCACAAACACGACAGGAAAATCTTACCTGCCGTGTTTGTGTGACTTAACTTTTTTTTGCCGGTAACACCTGTACACAGGGCTGCCGCAGCAAAAACCTTTTTCATGTATCCACAGTTTCCTGCCATCTGTACTTTATCATTTTGAAGCTGTTCCAGAAACTGACACAGATACAGAAACTTATCCTTATAACATTTCTTACTGCTGCATTTTCATTTATCTCATATAAACCTTTATATCACCTGATACTCTTCCACATCTTATCCGCATCCCTCCAGAATACTTTTTCTCCTGTAAAATCCCTTTGATTTCTGCCATTATAACAAAATTTTCCATGTTGTAATTGTATTATATCTGCATTTCAGATAATTTTCATCCAATTTTATCTCAGAAGTATTTTTCTTGCATTTTTACATTGTTAAAAAATTATTTTTCCGGTTGATTTTGTCCCGCATTTATGTATAATATATAGAGGAAAGCTATAGTTCCACTTCTTTCACAAGATAACATAAGGTCTGACAGTCAGGCTGTTATCCTATTACTATTTTAAGAAAAGAGGTAAATGTAAGATGGCAAAAATTGATTTAACCAAGTACGGCATTACCGGAACCACAGAAATCGTACACAATCCTTCTTATGAAATGTTATTCGAAGAGGAAACAAAACCGGAGCTTGAAGGCTTTGAAAAAGGTCAGGAAAGTGAACTTGGCGCAGTCAACGTTATGACTGGTATCTATACAGGCCGTTCACCTAAAGACAAATTCATCGTTATGGATGAAAACTCCAAAGATACTGTATGGTGGACTTCCGATGAGTACAAAAACGACAACCATCCGGCTTCCCAGGAAGCATGGGACAGCTGTAAAGATCTTGCTCTGAAAGAACTCTCCAATAAGAGACTTTTCGTAGTAGATGCTTTCTGCGGCGCTAACCACGACACACGTATGGCTATCCGTTTCATCGTTGAAGTGGCTTGGCAGGCACATTTTGTAAAGAACATGTTCATCGTTCCTACAGAGGAAGAGCTTGAGAACTTTGAGCCGGATTTCGTTGTATACAACGCTTCCAAAGCTAAAGTAGAAAACTACAAAGAACTCGGTCTTAACTCTGAGACAGCAGTTCTTTTCAATATCACAAGCCGTGAGCAGGTTATCCTGAACACATGGTACGGCGGAGAAATGAAAAAAGGTATGTTCTCTATGATGAACTACTATCTGCCGCTTAAGGGCATCGCTTCCATGCACTGCTCTGCAA